>Ga0210407_10000908_pt1 | contig 29976 bp, 17 predicted proteins | sample IncBWC27MmetaG_FD_150860 | JGI IMG/M metagenome (GOLD analysis project Ga0210407, IMG submission 150860) | Forest soil microbial communities from Barre Woods Harvard Forest LTER site, Petersham, Massachusetts, United States - Inc-BW-C-27-M | ecosystem: Environmental > Terrestrial > Soil >...
GGCAACGAGCAGCGCGGTTCTAGCAGGAGCTTACGCTTTCCTGCTTGCTTTGAGCTTGCGTTGAGAATATCGCGGAATGAAGCCGAAGAATAAGAGTTCGATTTGAGGAAGTGAGGATTTCTGGATGCGTTCTGGTAAAGAAATAGTGCCGATGGCCCTTCCTGGCGAGCGCGACGCGTTTCCAGAGACAGCGACCCCATCGACGGACTCACGAGAGACTTTTCTCCCGTCATCGGGTAATGGCCAGCGGGGGCCACTTTCGGAGAAGAGGGTCGTCCCGGCACCAGCAGTTGAAGAATCAAAGACCAAGGCCGCCGAGCCGCGTACAAGAGCGTCCGAAATGGAAGCTACGGCGGTGGAGACTGGAGCGAGTGCCACCCCCGCAGATCTTCCTTCTCTGGCGGAAACTTCGTGGGATTCAAAAGTCATTGCGCTCGGGGAAGAAAAAGTAACTGGCCCCGTCGATCTGCCCAGTCCGGTGAATTTGGCGAGCAAAATAGACCCAACTCCGATAAACCATCTGGAACAAAATACGAAGGCGGATGGAACGAGCGCACAACAGAGCAAAAACGGCATGATTCAAATCCGGCCCAATCCGAATGCCCCTCTGGTCATTAATCGGCACGACGTGATTGCACAAGAAGCATTCGGGATTCTGCGGTCTCGTTTACTGAAAGCACATGAGACAGGGATTCAGGCAATATTGATCACTAGTTCGGAGCAGGGCGAAGGTAAGACGGTGGTAGCCATCAATGCGGCATTGAGCTTGGCTCAGCTCGAACAAAAGCAAATCTTGCTTGTGGATGCCGACATGCGGGCAGGCGGGGTGACAGAATTCCTGGGCCTCGAAGCAAGAGCGGGCCTAAGTAATTGCCTGCGCGAAGAAAAGTCAATCGAGGCAGTCATCCATGCGACGAATTTTCCTTTCCTTTCTGTCGTTCCTGCGGGTCAGACACCGGAAGGAGTGCTCCCCGAGGCTTTGGAAGGCTCGCGCTGGCCGGAGTTCCTCCAACGGGTCAAGGAGCAATTCGACCTGATCATCGTGGATGCGCTGCCCATTAGCGCTCCAGTCATTGATCTAGAGTTGTTACTATCGCCGTGTGATGCCTATCTCGTTACCGTGCAGATCGGCAAGACTCCTCGCAGCAGCATGGAACGGCTTGCACAATGGATAGATCGGCAAAAATTTCTGGGCGTGATCGTTAACAATGCCGACAAGCTAAACGATGGAAGCTATCACTACGGGTACTACGGATCGAAGAACAAGAAATAAGTCTTATCACCACGATCTCACGAAAAGCCTGTTGTACGCGAAGCCGTGATATCGGTCGGGGGCAACGAGATGTACGTCAATTTGAAACTCCAGATTTGGAGAACGGGCGTTCGGCAGAGCCGGCTTGCCCAAGAACTGGGAATCGACGAGACCGTTCTCAGCCGGATTATCAACTGTTATCGCAAGCCTTCTCCGAGTGTGCGACGGATGCTGGCCAAATACTTTCAAGTCGACGAAAGATGGCTTTTTCAGCGGGAGGAAGTAAGGGCTGAGGTTCAGAGTGACGGTTCCCGCGGAGGTAAGTACAAGAGGCTGACAAGTCGAGGCTCCGAATTCGAGAAAATCAGCACGCAATGAATTGTGAGGGCAAACGGGGAAGACTTACGGCGAGCGGAAGAGAAGATTGGCGGCGGCGGTCATCCTCATCGCCAAAGCTGCACCACTCAGTCGATCAAATTTCGGCCGGCAATGCTCCCGTAGTTCGGCCTCTCGGCATGTTTACCGAGGCTCAAAAGGACGACAAGAGAGCTTCGACGTCCGCATAGCCCACCCTGTTTGTTAACTGTCAGGAAATAGCTCTAATGGAAAAGAGACAAACCGCAAGTAGACCCCGGGTATTGATGCTGCTGAGCAGCAACTGCTTTGACCCCGATCCGCGGGTTTACGCTGAGGCGAAGGCTTTGGTGGAACACGGCTATCGCGTCTTGATTCTTGCCTGGGACCGCGATCGCAAGCGTCCGACGAAAGAAACGATCGACGGTATCGACGTTGAACGAATTTATTTGCGGTCCACTCATGGACGCGGCCCGACGCAGGCGTTCTATCTGCTGGTAGTTTTGGCTGTGCTTGTTTGTAAAGGATTATTTCGAGAGTTTGACGTGGTGCATGCGCATGATTTTGACGCGCTGCCCGCTGGCCTAGTGTTGGCAGGCTTGCGGCGCAAGCCACTGGTGTACGACTCCCACGAGGAGTATGCCAGCATGCTGCACGGTAACATCCCTGGCTGGATGGAACGCTTTATCCGTTCCGTGGAATCACAGATGCTTCGATTCGTGGACCTGCTGATAACAGTAGGAGAAAAACTTCGTGCCGATTTCGAACGCCGTGGAGCTCAGCGGACGGTGGTGGTGGGCAACTGGAAAAAACTAGAAGAATACCGCTCCGATGAGGAGACGCGCCTTCGCGTAAGAGCAGAGCTCGGCGTTCCCCGAGAGGCATTGCTGATCGGCTACATTGCAAACCTAGCCGCCGAGCGACACGTTCCCGAGCTGCTGGAGATTGTGGCAGAGCGACCGAATGTTCACGCCGTCATTGGCGGGGATGGCCAGGTTGCGGAACATGTCCGGGAGCAGGCGCGGCTGCATCCCAATATTCATTTTCTGGGCTTTGTAAATCACAAACGCATCGCCCGGTACACCATCGCTGCCGACGTGATCTATTACGGCTTCGATGTGAAGCATCCGAACGCACAATTCAGCGCCCCCAACAAGCTATTCGAAGCGCTCGCTACGGGGCGCCCGGTCATTAGCGCAGAGTTCGGGGAAATTGGGCGGATAATCCGGGAAAACGACTGCGGAATTCTGCTCAAAGATTTTACCAAACAGGATATTTCACGCGCCTTAGATTTGTGCCTGGAACCTGGCCGGCTCGAGTATTGGAAGCAGCGCGCGTCGGCAATAGGGGAAACGGAGTACAACTGGGCCCGAGCGGAAGAGTATCTGATTAAGGCCTATGAAGGGATTCTGCAAAACGGCAAGAGCAGGTTGTCGACAGCCTCGGCGGAAGCAAAGCGAGTGCCGATACCTTGAGCAGCGGACGAGGCTAGAGCTAGACCGGTATTGGGGAGTCGAGCGGATTGATTCAGAGCGAGGACTAAGAGATCGATGTGCGGGATTTGCGGAATCTTTGAGAGCGATCCGGCTCGTCCGGTACTTCCGGAAACGCTGGAGCGGATGAATTGTGCACTCACGCACCGCGGCCCAGACGACGCCGGGTATCACTTCGAGCCAGGATTGGGACTGGGGCATCGCCGTCTGAGCATCATTGACCTAAGCACAGGCCAGCAACCCATGACCAATGAGGATGGAACTGTCTGGATTGTCTTTAATGGCGAAATCTACAATTTCCCCGAGCTACGCAATTTTCTGATCGGCAAAGGCCACCAGTTTCGTACTCATTCGGACACAGAAACGATCGTGCATCTCTATGAGGAGCTCGGGGAGGATTGTTTTGCGCGATTGCGGGGAATGTTCGCAATCGCTCTTTGGGACCGCTCACGCCGCAAACTCGTACTGGCTCGAGACCGAATCGGCAAAAAGCCGTTGTATTACGCGTGGAACGGCGGTCGCCTGGTGTTTGGTTCCGAGCTGAAAGCCATCCTCGCCGCTGGCGGAGTTGATCGATCAATCGACCTCACTGCTCTTGCGGACTACTTCAGTTGTCTCTACGTTCCCGCCCCCAAATCCATCTATTCCCAAGTGAAGAAGCTGCGGCCCGCGCATTACCTGGTTGCCAGCGCAGAAGGTATCCGGGAACAGGAGTATTGGGATCTGCGATTTACGGGTATTCAAGAAAAGACCGAACAACAGTGGTCGGGAGAACTCCGGGAGGCCTTGTCAGATGCCGTAAAAGTCCGTTTGATCAGCGAAGTGCCTTTAGGGAGTTTCCTTAGCGGAGGCATCGATTCCTCGGCAGTCGTGGCGACGATGAGCAGAATCATGGACCAGCCTGTCACCACATGCGCCGTGGGATTCGAAGAAGAAGCGTTTAACGAAGTACAGTACGCGCGGCAAGTTGCTTCGCATGTCCATGCCGACTATCACGAAGTGACAGTGCGCCCCAACGCGGTCGAGATCCTGGGACGCTTGGCATGGCATTACGACGAGCCATTTGCCGATTCTTCCGCAATTCCCACTTACTATGTTTCGAAGGCAGCGAGGGAATACGTCACAGTGGCCCTGACCGGCGACGGGGGCGACGAAAGTTTTGCCGGCTACCGGCGCTACGTCGAAGATTCCCAGGAGAATCGCCTTCGCAGTTTATTTCCAGCTTGGTTGCGCCATGGAGTGTTCGGTCCGCTGGGCCGGTGGTATCCAAGATTGGAGCGAGCGCCGCGGATTTTCCGCGGGAAATCGATTCTACAGAACATCGCCAACGATCCTCTCGAAGGCTATCTGCGCCAAGTCTGCGTTCCGACCGAGACAATACGGGCGATTCTCTCAGAAGATGTGGTGCGCCAGTTGGGGGATTACGAGCCTCGCGAGCGGTTTCGGGAATACTACCGGCGGTCGGATGGTCGCGATCACCTCTCAAAAGTTCAGTATCTCGACATCAAGACCTACTTGCCGGATGACATTTGCGCCAAGGTCGATCGCGCGAGCATGGCTGTTTCTCTTGAGGTACGCTCGCCCCTCCTGGACCACCAATTTATGGAGCTTGCGGCGCATATTCCTTCACGACTCAAGCTTCATCATGGCGATACGAAGTATATTTTCAAGGAAGCGATTCGGGAAATGCTTCCGCCTTCTATCCTCGAACGCCGGAAACAGGGTTTCGGGGTGCCGATCGGAGAATGGTTCCGTGGGGAAGTCAAAGACCTCGCATACTCAACCTTGTTTGACACGAAGGACGGCATCTTGAACCAAAGTTACTTGCGAAATGTTTGGGATCGGCACCAGGCGAAGGTTCGTGACCTTTCCGGATTTCTGTGGGGCGCATTTGTCTTCCGGCAATGGCAGAAATTGTTTCAGAACGGTTCCGCGCTACCATTGCAGCCCAAGAGCGCCCTTGTGGAGGCTGCTCGCTAGCCATGCCCCTGTGCGGAATTGTTATGCCAAATCAAGGGCAGCCGATGGATGCCGCAAAGCTGAAGCGCATGATCGCGGCCTCGGCACTTGATCGCAATTGGACGTCCGTTCAGCTTGACCAACCCACGCTGGGTTTCGGAGGTACCTCACCTGCACAAGCGGTCTCCGTCTTCCGTTTGCCTGGCTTGATTGTTGCGTGCGACGCAGACATCGCCAATCAGGCCGATCTTGCGTCAACTCTTTCTTCTTCGAAACCGATCTCGAATGCGGCGGAGCTCGTAGGCTCTCTTTATCAGAAACAGGGCATTTCCTTTCTCAATAGGATCAGGGGCAGTTTTTCACTGGCGATTTGGGATGAAAAAAAGAACCAATTGCTGTTGGCGGTAGATCCCTTCGGAATACGCCCGCTTTGTTATGCGGCTGGGGCAGAGCAGATTTCATTTGCCTCTTACCCAGCAGCATTGTTTCACAGCGGGTGCGTCGAAAAGAGAGTCGATCTGCGGGCGATTGCGAGTTACTTGAATTTCTATGTGGTGTTGGCGCCGCAATGCGCTTTTGCTGGCATCTGCAAGGTCTTGCCGGGAAGTGTGCTGTTCTGGAAAGCAGGTACTGTTCGAACGGAACGCTATTGGGACTTGCAGTACACGGAAGATGCCCGATCCTCGACTGATCGCCTGGCTTGTGAGCTTCTCGCGCTGATGGATGATTCTGTTCGGACATACTCTGTTGACATGGCGGGAGCGCAGCTTGGTTGCTTTTTGAGCGGAGGGACAGACAGCAGCTCCGTCGCGGGACTGCTTGCCCGCAGCGGTAAGCGGCCGGTCCAGACTTTTTCGATCGGATTTGGCGAAGACCGATTCAACGAACTCGAATATGCGCACATCGCCGCACGGCATTTTCAGACGCAGCACCGGGAATCGGTCTTGACCCCGGAAGAAACTTTGCGGATCATCCCGAAGGTTGTAGCGGCCTTCGATGAGCCCTTCGCGAACGCTTCCGCGATCCCGACGTATTTTTGCAGCAGTCTTGCGAAAAACAACGGCGTGGACGTGATGCTTGCTGGAGACGGGGGCGACGAACTTTTCGGCGGCAATTCAAGATACAGCACCGACAAAATATTTCAGCTCTATCATGAGATTCCCGCGCTCCTTCGCCACTGGTTAATCGAGCCGGCAGTCGATGGATTTCCCCTCTCGTTTGGGCTCCTCGAAAAAGCCCGCCGCTATATTCGGCGAGCGAATGCCGGACATCCCGATCGCGGCTCCGAATACAATCCGCTACGTTATTTCCCGCCGGAACTCGTACTTGCCCCGGGGATGCCCTATCGCAACGGCCATGAAGATGTTCTCGCGATTCCGCGCGCCTACCACCGGGATGCGCCCGCCCATTCGGAATTGAACCGGCAGCTTTACGTGGATATCAAAATCACACTGGGTGACAACGACCTGCCCAAGGTCGTTCGCACCGCGGAGATGGCGGGCATCAACGTGCGATTCCCCTATCTTGACCCACCATTGGCGGATTTTTCCGGCCGCTTGCCGGCAAGTATGAAACTCCGTGGCTTCGAAAAGCGTTACCTATTCAAGCGCGCCACGCGAGATTTATTGCCGGAAGAGATCCTTAAGAAGAAAAAGCACGGTTTTGGACTGCCGATAGGCGTTTGGGTGAAATCCGACCCAAACCTTCGCAGTTGGGCTGAGGACGTATTGCACGATCCCCGGACTTATCAGCGCGGGTATTTCCAGCGCGAATTCGTGGAGGGCCTTTTCAAAGAGATGGATTTGGACAATTCGTCCACCTTTTTTGGCGACATGATGTGGTTATTCCTTATGCTGGAATTATGGCACCGGCAGCACGTTGAAGGGAATTGATGCTCGAAGTCACACAACATAAGAGTTGGGATGAACTCGAGCTGCTCGAGCCGGAGTGGGACCCTGTTCTTGCTGCAAGTGGCGCCGACACGTTTTTTCTCACGTGGGAGTGGATTTCTGCATGGTGGAAAAACTATGGCGACAAACGGCCGCTGTTCACTCTAACCGCACGAGATCACGGTAAATTGATTGCGGTGGCGCCGTTCTATCTCGATTCTGTGCATCGTTTCGGCGCGAACTGGAACTGCCTAAAGCTGATTGGAGATGGCTCAGGAGATTCCGACTATCAGGATATCTTTGCTGAGGCCGGACGCGAAAAGGAAGCGCTCAGTGGATTTGTGGATTTCCTGCAAGAACATCGGACTGAGTGGGACACGCTGGAATTCGAGTCTATGCCGGAGACTTCGACTTGTCTGGGTATGCTACGGGCAGCTGCCGGCGAAAAATCCTGGAGATTAGATACTGAGAATGTCGCGTGCTCGACGATGCGGTTTCCGCACCGGTGGGACGACTACCTGCAATCGCTTAAGCCCCGCTTCCGCTCAAAGGTTCGTTCGAGCCTCGCATTCCTCGAAAAACAGATGCGCACGGTACCGCTTGCATGCAACGCGGTTGAACAGTTGGACGAATGGCTACCGATTCTATTCGATCTCCACACGCGTCGTTGGCAAGAGGAGGGAAAGCCAGGGGTTTTTCGTAATATATCCAAGCGAAATTTTTATCACGACATTTCGCGCGCAGCCCTGGAAAAGGGCTGGTTGGCGTTTCACCGGCTTGACTGGGGCGAACGTGCGCTCGCGATGCAATACGGATTTATTTATAAGAATCAATTCCTGCTTCTGCAAGAAGGGTATGATCCCGAGTTCGAAGGCCTACGCCCCGGCCAAATGTTGCGCGCGTGGCTGCTCCGCCACTGGATGGAATCCGGGCTTGCGGAATACGATTTTCTGGCTGGCGCAACCAAACATAAAGCGGAATGGGGAGCGCAACAGAAGCTCAGTCTGCGCGTTCGAGCAACTCCTAAACGTTCTAGCATGCTGGTATTTCAAAGTCTGCCTGGAACCAGCATTGCCGCTAAGGAACGCCTTCGCAAGGTCATTCCTGAGCCGTTGCTCGCATTGCGGAAGCGAGCGCACGAGAGAAAAGCAAGCCACGCAATTGCTGCCCCAGCAGACCGCCCCGATGGCAGTCTCGTTCGCCGGATCGTTCGCTGGAGCATTTCCCACGCTTATTCGAGCACTCCGTTGGGGACTGTCGGGCGGCACTTGGCGTCGAATTATGTTTGGATTTCCGGGAATGGCTCATCGCGTAGGCGCAATCTTCGGCAACGTCGGACGCCCATCTGCCAGATTTTGATTTATCACCGAGTCAACGACGACGACGATCCTTTTCTAGCGGCGTCGCCAGTTAAAATGTTTCAAATGCAGATGGAATACATTGCCAAACATTTTCAAGTTATAAGCTTGGACAAACTCGCAAACGGGGAGTGGGCTAAGGGTGGCGAAAAGTTCTGTTTGGCCGTCACCTTTGATGATGGATATCGCGACAATTATCTGAACGCCTTTCCAATTCTGAAAAGCCTTGGTATTCCGGCCACGATTTTTCTGACGACTGGCTGCATCGAGAAATCTACACTGCCCTGGTATGACCAAGTTTCACTCGGATTCAAATTGACGACCAGGCCCCACCTGGACCTGCGCGGGCTGGGGGGGCCCGAAGCCACGATGGACTCAATGGAGACTCGGCTGCTGACGATGAAAGCAACGCTAGAATGGCTATGGGGCCTCCCGACCTCCGAGCGGTTGCGCCGCTTGCCCGAGTTATTTCACGCGTTGCGTGTCCCGGCATCGTTGAACCTGCCGAACTTCATGCTCAATTGGGACGAAGTTCGCGAAATGAGCAAGCAGGGAATCGGTTTTGGAGCGCACACGGTCACACATCCGGTGCTTTCGAAGACTTCGCAGGATGAAGTGGTGAAGGAGATTCAGGAATCCAAGAAGAACATTGAGTTTCAAATACACCAGCCGGTTCACCACTTCGCGTATCCTTTCGGAAGATGTGGCGATTTCACCGTCGATACGAGAGTGATCCTTCAGGAGGCGGGCTTTGAAACTGCTGTGACCACAATTCCAGGTTACAACGGGATGAACGACGACCCCCTGGAACTGAAACGCTTCAGCCCATGGGCCCTGGATCGCGGAATGTTCGCTCTGCAAATGGACTGGCGGCGTCTTGTGGGGTTCACTCCCCAGGAAGAAAGCGTGCGCGGTTTGTTCGGCAGGGATGTAACCAAACCCTTCCCCAGCCCACTCGCCGCCGCAGAGGAAGTCAGGCCCCATGTGGGATGAGCTGACAAAACTGATCCGGCACGCTGCCGTGTACGGCGTCGGGCGAATACTCAGCAAGGGCATAAGCCTCCTGCTCGTGCCAATCGGCACTTACTATCTGACACCTGCAGATTACGGGGTTATGGAAATTCTTAACCTGACAATTATGCTGGCAGGCGTGGTGGTCGGCTTGGGATTGTCCAGCGGCCTGATGCGTTATTATTACGCCACCGAGGACCAACAAAGGCGCCACGAACTTGTCAGCAGCGCTTTGTTATTTGCAATCTTATCTGCGGGTATGATGACAGCGCCGGCATTTTTGTTTGCCGGCTCCTTCTCCCACGCACTCCTGGGTAGCAGCCGCTACGCGGCACTCATCCGGTTGACTGCCGCCCAGTTTTTCTTTTCGCTGTCCTCTGACATCGGTTGGGTTTATTTGCGAGCCAAACAGCGCTCCGGACTCTATGTCACGCTGACGCAACTTTTCTTGGCAATTTCCATGGGGCTGACCATTTACCTGGTAGCTGCCAGAAAAATGGAACTGGCAGGTGTGTTCTGGGGCAACGCAGTCGCCGCTGCGTTGCTGTGGGTAATTCTGATGGCCATCACGGTTCGTGAAACCGGGCTTCACTTTGTTCCTGCGCAATTTAAGGAAATGGTGGCTTTCGGCTCTCCGATGATCTTTACTTGGATCGCGGCCTACATTTTGAACTATTCCGATCGGTTCTTTCTGCAGCGGTTTTCTGATTTATCAGTGGTCGGCGTCTACTCCCTAGCGTATAAATTCGGTTTTATGGTCAGTATGCTGGGCGTCCAGCCATTTCTTTTGATATGGGAAGCACAGGCTTACGAGATCGCAAAGCGTGATAATGCCAAGGAGGTCTTCTCGAGAGTTTTTACTTATTGGTCTTCTGTTTTAATCTCAGGAGGCTTCCTTCTCAGCTTGTTTATCCGCGAGATATTCGATGTCCTTGTGAACCAGAGATTTGGCATGGCTTACTTGATGGTGGCCCCAATCGCGTTTGCATACGTTATCCAAGGAATCGGCGTTTATTTCGAGGCGGGACTCTTGATTCAGAAAAAGAGTAAAACGATTGCCGCCATCGGCGTGGTCTGCACGATTATCTGTCTCGCTATGGAATCTGTTCTGATCTACTTTTGGAAGAGTTGGGGTGCGTGCCTCTCGACCGTACTCTGTTTTGTGGTGTTTGGCGTCGCCAACTACATCTACAGCCAGCGAGAATACCCGATTCACTGCGATTTTAAGGCGGTGTCGAAGATAGCCTCGGCTGGCTTGGTGCTTCTTGCCGCAGGATGGCTCCTGCCTATTCATTCGTTCGGCTGGCGCATTCTCGCCAAACTAGCACTCACAATACTGTTTGGATTGGCGCTCCTCAAGCTGAAAACGTTTCCCGAAGAAGACGTACGCAATTTACGAGAGATCACTTCGGCGTGGACCCGCCGGCAAGTTGTCCCCAAATTGCGCTGGGCCGGACTAATGAGCGGCGGCTCGCATGAATGAAACCTGGTTGAACATGGAAACAGTTCGAGCGAATCTCGCTTTCGGCTCCCGGGGCGCTAGCGTGTCAGAGCTCTTGCTCTCTTCGGTTTCCGCGGGCGGGGCAGTACAGACGGACGCTGTAGACTCTGGAGAGCAATCCGCGCAGCAACGTAAACCGGCTCAAGAGGAACGTCCTCCCGTCATTATCCTGAACCTCTTCTACACAGGACTTGGTATCGCCCACAATTTGAGAGGCTATGGCGTGCGGATCATTGGACTTTCCGCCGACCGGCAAGCGTATGGCCGATTCTCTCGATTTTGTGAAGTTCGTGAGTCGCCGAACTCACAAGAAAATCCTGAAGGACTGAAGAGCTATCTGCTGGAACTCTCGGGTGAACTTCACGGCGCGATAATTTTCCCCACGCGCGATGCCGACGTCCTTTTTCTGGACCACTATCGTGAAGAGCTCGAACCATGCTTCCGGCTGGCGATTCCGGCGCGTGAGTGTCTCCGGAATGTTGTTGATAAGGGAAAGTTGGTTGAGATCGCCTTTCGCGCTGGTGTTTCCGTCCCGCGCACCCTGGTGGTGAAAACGCGGGAACATATCTCTCGTGTAGGAGATGTGGTCGGCTACCCTTGCGTTGTGAAGCCCGTACGTTCCGCGGACTGGCGTGGAGGTCACAATTGGGAAAAGGTAGGTGGGCGCAAAGCCTTCCTGGTCCAGAATGTGGTCGAACTTGAAAAGGAATATGCGCAAATCGCTTCAGTTACGCCCGAGCTGTTGATCCAAGAATGGATTCCGGGGCGGCCGGATCAAATCGTCATTCTCGGCGGGTACGTGGGTGAAGATGCCGATCCGTTGGCCTACTTTACCGCCCGCAAACTCATTCAATCTCCGGAAGACTTCGGGACTGGCTGTATCGTCGAAAGCGTGGATCTCCCTCGGTTATTGGAGCCCACGATTCGTCTTTGGCGCGCGCTAAAGTACCGAGGCATGGCGGAGGTGGAGTACAAACGAGATGCCCGAACGGATGAGTACAAACTGATCGAAATTAACACTCGCCACTGGGATTGGCATCGTCTTGGAATGGCCAGCGGAGTGAATGTGAGCTGGGCCGCTTATTGCGATTTGGCTGGGATCAGTATTTCTAAAAAAAATCCCCCGATCCTTCCTGCGAAATGGATCGCGGAAGACGCTACGCTGCTTTATCTTCTGCGCGGCGTGTATCGCCGGGAAATTCGGCTGGACAGTCTTCGAAAGGATTTTTCAGGCCGGCGTCTGTACGGAATTTTTGCGTGGAATGACCCATTGCCGTTCTTCTATAACCTATTGGGAGTCCTTCTCCCGGAAGTTTTCAAGCAGGTGTGGTCGAAACTGAGCGGAACATAGGGATTGGATGAGGCCAGGAAATACCATGAATCATAACGGGTGCAGAAATTCAGGAGACGCATGCGCTTCACGCCGTAATGCGCACTTGCGGCACACTGCTTGCCTTTTCTTTTTGCTGACTTGTCTCTCATCAGCTACACGCGCGCAAAATCGGTGGCATCTGGAAACAGTTGATGGCGGAACAGGAAGCCCAATTGGCCGTTCGCCGTCTCTGGCGATGGACAATTCAGGAAATCTGCATCTCGGCTACATTGATGGAAACCGGAACGCGCTTCGTTATGCCTATCGGGGTGCGAAAGACTCGGAATGGGCCAAGATGGATCTGGCCAAGGATGTCGGGTACTCTGCTGCCCTGGCAGTCGATGCGAGTGGCAATCCTCATTTTGCTTTCCAAGGCTACTATGAAAATGGCTTACATTACGCTTCATGGGACGGCAAGACCTGGCACAGCCAAGTGATTGATCCACTCTCCGTGGCGTTTTTTATGTCCCTTCAGATAGATGCACAGGGCCACCCCAAAATCAGTTACTACAAGAGAATGAACCCTGACCATACCTTCGCTCTTCAACTCAAATATGCTTATTTCGACGGTTCTACCTGGTACCGGGAGACCGTTGATCCGAGAGAAGGAACGGGTAAGTTCAACACAATGGTTATTGATCCCGACGGAAATCCCCACATCGCCTACTCGAATATTGTTTCTTTCGACCTCGAGTACGTTCATTGGGACGGTTCGCAATGGGTCCACAACACCCCGGACACGCGCAAAGCCTCTGGCGGAATATTGGGGGCGAGCGGAATGGCAGTGGATTCCGCGGGAAATCCTTGTTTCCTGTATATCGAGTTTGCGCACAAGGTTTTGAAATATGCCTATCGAAAAGGAAACTTCTGGGAAACGGAAGTCGTGGAAAAGATGACGGGCAGGGTGGACCAAATAGATCGAATCTCCGTGAAAATAGACCACCAGAACAGGCCGCACATCGTCTACTTCGATTACGGAAGAGGTGAACTCAAGTACGCGGTGCGCACGGACCAGGGGTGGCAAATCGAGGTCGTAGACGCCGGCAGCGACACTGACGTGACTCCGTCTCTCGTGTTGGATGCGAACGATTCTCCATCTATCGCCTTTTCCGATGAAACGAACGGTTCGGTGCGGTTGGCTACTCCCGAGGCTCCTACGTCGCCAAAAACGTCGGCCCCAAAATGACCCATGCTTCGTCCAATGCGCGTGCCGGGAAGGTTTGCATTGTTTCGCCCCTTCCTCCGCCCTATGGCGGAATGAGCTTGCAAGCCAAGAAGCTTGCAGCTCGTCTAAACGAAGAGGGAATTACGGTCGAGCTACTTCCCACCAATCCTCAGTTTCCCCGAGCTATTCAATTTATGGAAAAGATTTCTGGTTTGCGGACACTGATCCGGGTTGTGATTTTCGTGCGTTCGCTATTTCGCAACCTCCCCGACGTGCAGGTGGTGCACCATCTGACAAAATGCGGGCTATTTTTTTTCCTGGTGACAGTGCCACTCATCGTTGTTGGGCGTAAGAAGAAGAAGAGAATAGTTCTGAATTATCGGGGTGGAAGGGCGCCCGCATTTCTCCGCAGATGGGCTTGGTTCGCCATTCCGGTTATGCGAAAGGCCGACTCCGTCGTGGTGCCATCCGATTTCCTGCGCCGTGTCTTTGCTTCCTATGGGCTTGCCGTTTCTCTTGTTCCGAATCTTGTCGAAACGGAACATTTTTCTTTTCGTGAACGAAAAGTGCTCCGGCCCATGCTGCTCGTTACCCGCCATCTCGAGCCTCTCTATAACGTCGAATGTCTCCTCCGAGCATTCCGAATTTTAAAAAGACGATTTCCAGAGGCTCAATTATCGATTGCGGGCACCGGCAGCGAGGAGCAACGACTTCGAAACCTCTGCAATGATTGGAATTTGGCAGGGGTAAAATTTTGTGGTTATGTCTTCCCGCTTGACCTTCCTGCACTTTACGATGTACATGACATTTTTGTGAATTCCAGCAACGCGGATAATTTTCCTGGGGCTCTGGTGGAAGCCGCTTGTTCCGGTCTTCCTATCGTGACCACAAAGGCGGGTGGCATCCCCGATATGATCGAGGACCGCGAGAGCGGTCTGCTCGTGAACGTGAACGACCACGATGCCTTGGCGGCAAGCGTTATCGAACTTCTCGAAAATCCCGAGTTGGCCCGCCAGTTGGCGCGGAAGGCGCGTCTTTGGGCCGAGCAGTTTTCGTGGCCGGCCACCTTTGCTAGCTTGCTGCAGCATTATGGCTTGTCACCTGCCGAGACGAGCGGACACTGGAGTTCAAGTCCCTCGGCGGCACCTTCAACTGCGGAATCAGCTGAAACCAGAATGGGAAAAGTAACGTAATGTGTGGAATTGCTGGAATTTGGAACTTTAAAACACGGCGCCCCATCGAACGGGAGCGGCTTGAGACGATTACCCAAGCGCTCGCCCATCGGGGACCTGACGGATCCGGCTACTATTGCGACCAAGACCTGGGATTTGGCCACCGGCGGCTGAGTATTATCGACCTGGAGGGTGGCCGGCAGCCGATGTGCAATGAGGACGAAACGGTTTGGATCACGTTCAACGGTGAAATCTATAACTTCCCTGACTTGCGGGAAGAATTGCTAGCTCGCGGCCACAGATTTCGCACCCATTGCGACACCGAAGCGATTGTCCATCTTTACGAGGATTTTGGGGAAAAATGCTTTGAGCACCTACGCGGGATGTTTGCGCTGGCTTTATGGGATCAAAAGCGGCAACGTCTGGTGCTCGCGCGAGACCGAATCGGTATCAAACCAATGTTCTACGGCCTCGGTGCTGACGGCATCGTATTCGGTTCCGAATTGAAGTGTGTGCGGGAGTCGGGCCTCGTCTCCCGGGATGTCGACCCAACGGCAATCGCGGATCTCTTTACCCTTAATTTTATTCCTAGTCCAAAGACAATTTATCGGAATGCCTTTTCTCTCGAGCCGGGCCACTCTCTGGTCGTGAGCCGCAATGGCATACAGAAACAATCCTACTGGGATCTCCCTCAACAAGAACTTCGGCTCCCTAGCGAAAAGAATTACGAAGAGCAGCTCTACGCCCTGCTTCACGATTCTGTGCGCTGTCACTTGTTGAGCGACGTTCAGGTCGGAGCGTTCTTGAGCGGGGGCGTGGATTCCAGCATCGTTGTCGCGCTGATGTCCGGAATGGTTTCCGAACCTGTAATGACATGCTCGATCGGTTTCGAGGAATCTGAGTTCAATGAGCTCTCCAGGGCGCGGGCGGTCGCAAATTTGTTCTCCACGGATCATCACGAACGGGTGGTTACGGCGGAACCCGCGAAGATCTTGACGAAGCTTGCGGATTATTACGATGAGCCTTTTCCCGATCACTCTTCCATTCCAACCTACGCCGTTTCGAAGCTTGCGCGCGAGCGCGTCAAGGTTGTCTTGTCCGGCGATGGAGGCGACGAAACTTTCGCAGGATACGGGCACTATGCCCGCCAATTGACGCTTCAGCGGGTCCGCCGAGCGCTCCCGACATCGGTCCGCCAGTTACTCTTCGCCCCCTTCATGGGATGGAGCCCCGCACAACAAAATGGCAGCATCTCTTCTCGCATAAACAACAATCTTCATCAACTGACGCTGAATTCTCGCGAAGGCTATTTAATGGCACGAACATTTTCTGACGCCCCGATGCGTGCGAAGATCTTTTCTCAAGATTTTCAACGGGAGCTTGGAGACTACGAACCACGCGACATCTTCCGTAAAATTTACGATCGCGGACCCGATTTCAGTCCACTTTCAAAGGCCTTCTATCTGGATCTGAAGACCTGGCTTGTCGACGATATCCTCACCAAAGTGGACCGCGCAAGCATGGCAAATTCCCTTGAGGTGCGGGTTCCTTTGCTGGATCACAAGGTCGTCGAATTCGCTTTTTCGCTCCCTCTTGGTCTAAAACTGCGAAACGGTGAAGGCAAATATCTTTTGCGCCGGGTCATGGAGCGACACCTTCCGAAAGGTCATCTTAACCTACCTAAAAAGGGATTCAGGGTTCCCCTTCATCAGTGGTTGCGCGGAGAGCTCCTGGAGTGGGCCGAGGCTTCGCTTTTTGCGGACTCTCCCGCTGCCGCGTTTCTGGACCGTCGCGGCATCACCGAGATCTGGAATAGCTTTCAGCGCGGCGACACCCAGTGGGGATTCATCGTATCCATCCTGTTGAGTTTCTCGATGTCTGCATCTGTATGGGGCCCGGCCGATGCCGTGCGGGCTCGCTAAATCTTACAGAAAATAAGTGTACCAAGTATGTGCTCAGGAATTGGACCGGATGATGACGTCAGCTAATACACAGACGCTTGAGGTAACCTGTGGCGAAACACCTCCATCTGGGTGGAGCGAGTATCTCGCTCTCAACCAGCAATCAAGCCTCTATCACGACGCGGCTTGGGCAGAGCTGATTCGTTCTTGCTTTGGTCACCGGACTTTCTTTTTGGCCGCCCAGGATAACGGGGCACTCCGCGGTATTCTTCCTCTGGTTTATTTGAAGAGCCGAATTTTCGGCAAAGCCCTCGTTTCCATGCCCTACTTCAACTATGGTGGCCTGCTTGCCGACGATGACGCTGCGGTTACGGAATTAATCACCTCCGCAGTCGAATTGAAACGAGAGCTGGGTGCGGACTATATCGAACTGCGACAGTCGGCCAAGTTGCCGGGCAACTTGCCGGTCAAATCCCACAAGGTCATCATGTTGCTTCCATTACCTTCCGATCCTGAGGCGCTTTGGCGGGGGTTCAAGTCAAAATTACGGAACAAGATTCGACTCCCTGAAAAGGCAGGAATTAAGTTTCATTGGGGCCAAAGTGAGCTGCTAAACAAGTTTTACGCTGTCTTTTCCGAGAACATGCGCGATCTGGGCACTCCCGTATACCCCAAATCCTTTTTCAAAACTATCTTGGAATCCTTTCCAAAATTCTCATACATCGCGGTGGCCCACCTAAATAGCCAGCCGGTCGCGGCAGGCTTTTTGCTCGGTTTTCGAAACAAGCTGGAAATTCCATGGGGAAGCTCTCTGCGCCGCTACAATCGTCTCTATCCAAACATGCTTTTGTATTCAGGAATGCTAAGGCAAGCCATACTTGAGGGTTTTCAAGTGTTTGATTTTGGCCGATCAACGCTGGACAGCGGGACCTATAACTTTAAGCAACAATGGGGAGCCGACCCGGGCCCGACGTACTGGTATTATCCCGGTCAGAATCAGGATCAGCTCCCCGAACATAATCCGGAAAGCGCAAGATTTTATTGGGCCACCCAGGTGTGGAAACACCTTCCCCTCGTCCTTACGAATCGTATTGGTCCCGCAATAGTGAAGAACATTCCCTAAGACTGACGGGGTACGAATTGGATTTTCGCCTCGGAAACCCTGGTGGTCTCGGATGTGCGATATCCGAGAGACGAACTATCCTTTGCGAGGACCGGAGGGTGACAACAGCGCGTCAATCTCCGATTCCAAAATTGAAAGGTTTGATTCCCAAGTGAAACGCCGCTTCGCAGATTCCCGGATCGATTGGTGAACTGGCGGGTTGAGAATGAACCGAAGGTAGTCCGAGGGGGAGTCACACTGCACTACTCCCATGGGGAGTTCGGGGTAAAAAGTCTTGGCCACCGCTGGACTTACAAGCACAGGTTTATCCATGGCGAGTGCTTCGAGAACCTTGTTTTGAATGCCTCGGGCAACGCGGAGTGGGGCGACAAATATCCTGGCGGCAGCAGCATAAGGCCGGATATCGGGCACGGCTCCAGTGACGATGATGCCAGGATAACGTGAGAGCCTGCGCACAGTCTTCGTTGGCTTGTATCCCACAATCCAAAATTCTGCGTCAGGGACTGTGCGGCGGAGTTGAGGGAAAACTTGGGCCGCGAACCAACGGACAGCATCGACATTGGGGTAGTAGTCCATGGCACCAACAAAGACGACAACCATGCGGCCAACAACACCGGGCGGTGGGACCTGAGGAGCAAAATAGTCGAAATCGACGCCGTTTTCGATGCGCTTTGCGGGAACGCCCGGAGCGAAGCTATGGAAGAGGGCGAGTTCCTGTCCGGTGGTGACGAATGTGCAATGCGCCTGCTGACCGATGCGGATTTCTAGTTCGCGAATCCGCCGGGCTTCCCACTTATAAGGAAACGATGGCCACCGTAAAGCCGCGTATTGAAACCATTTTTCGGAGTCGACGTCGACGGAGTCGAAGAGGAGGGGAATACCCTTGGGTGCAAAAGGGCCCATCATGGAACAGAAGGCTACGCTTGTGGAGAGAGGAACCTCAGCGGAAAGGCGTTTGGTATAAGCCAGCATTTTTGTGCTGCGATAGAAGGATGTGGTGAGGCTGGCGCCGAGTGAAAAACGCAACAGCGCGGAAGGCAGGGCCAAGCGTGAGAGTGTCTCAACATAGACGGAGGCACAGACAGCTTTCAGTGCATTGGCATCATCGATTTCCGACTCACTCTTGGCAAAGCAGCAAAGATGCACCCGATGCCGCCGCGCGAGCCGCATAACTTCGTGATACGCCCGGATCTTTTCTCCTTTATTGGGTGGGTTCGGAACGCAGTGTGAGAGGAACAAAATGTCCATGGAGGTCAGTGTAACAGCCTCTACTGAGAAACTCTCAACAGCAGCGCGGCGCTTCCGCGTCCAGCTCTGCTACAGCTGTACTCACCCCCAGTCAAACTCGTATGGTCAAACGGAACAATGGATGGAAAGATCTTCGAGTCGCCGCTACTTGTTCAAGCCCAGTCCGGTGGTTTGATCTCCATTGTTCCGGGGTGTGCAAGATCCACCGAAAATACAAAAAGAGCATGCCACGCTTAGCGTGGCATGCTCTTTAGGAGTGGTTTCTATCTGGCCGCCGAGTGAGGACTCTCGGATGTCAGACGACGTTCAGCTTGCGGCGAACAAGTCCGCCGAGGCCGAGCAAACCTGAGCCGAACAAAAGCAGCGTCGCCGGTTCCGGGACGGGAGGTACTGGTACGATAGAGACATCCACGCTGTCTACCGTGCAGCTCCCTGTTAGCGGGTTGCAAGAGGAGAGAAGGAAACCGATAGAGGCGATATCGTTCCCTGTGGTGCCAGCCGGGAGACCAAAGAAGGTCACAATGTCCGCTGGCAGGGCTGACCAAGTTGCAATCATATTTACCGTCTCGGTTGTTTTCCCCGGGGTGACGGTAAAGCTAGTGATTGTGCCGTTGAATACATCGGCAGACCCTTCGCCTTCGGCGGAGCCGTCGATGGTGATAGTGTTGGACGAGGTGTCAAATGTTAGGTCAAACACGTCGGTGAGCGGAAGCCCACCGTTGAAGACTGGGTTTGGTGAAACATCAATGCCGGTAGACGAGAAGTTTGGACCACTACTCCGGACGATTTGGCCTTCGCCATCGTCTTGAGCAGCAAGTTGAAAGTCGATTTCGTCGGCCTTTGCGCTCTGCACAAAGAGCGACACAGCGAAAACCCCGACTATTAAGGGTAGAAGCAGTCTAAGATTAATCTTCAAGTCCCACACCTCCAAGATTGAACTCCTCAGCGGACGAGCTGAGCGGGTTAACCTCCGCTCAAACTAAACCACTCCCGGCCACTGCTTCCATCTGCAGGTAGGGTTCCAATCAAGGTGGCATGCTAAGTCCTTTGTTTTCTGTGCGATCTTCAACAGAGCCTTAGCTTGGACGGGCATTCTCTTGCACACTAAGGGAAGTCCATTTGCCATGTCACCTTCCAGACAAGTTTCTGGCTAAATGGGTACAGCGGAAGCCGAATTCGTTACCTTGTAGACGTTAGTACTAAAACTGGCTCATAACGCCTATCAGATCGTCATCGCTGGGCTTTCGGTGTTCGTCATATCTTCGCCCTTGCTGCTAACTAGGGTTCAAACCCAGGTTTCCCCGAATGACTCTTTCACCAAGGCCGCTGGAATACCAGGTTTTGAGTGTCCCAGAGTACAGAGTGGAAACCCTGACCCAAAACTAGCCCCCTAGCCAGTTACTTCCAGACGTTTGCTGCTAGTAGCCTGCTCTGTGCCCGCAGTGCGGGCGCCGGATGCTCCCCGCCCCCGGCGTCGATCTCGCCTGCGGATCCAGTTAGTAGTCCAGCTCGGGGGGGATTTGAGCCAGGGATGTCCGGAGAAAAAATGGCTAAGGCGAGTTCCAGGGTTTGGCGTTGGAGTTGTTTACCGATAGCTTGGGCAATTATCGGTTGTGCAGGTGCGGTTCAACAGAAGACACCTCCACCTCCTGGACCCACGGGCACAGTCGCAGCGTTTGTTACCGACGCGCCTGCTAACGGCGTGGTTTCCATAAGCTTGCTGGTTAGTGGCGCCTCGCTGGCCGATTCTGCCGGCGCAAATACCTCGATCGTCAGCTCAACCGCACAACCCGAATTCCGTCATCTGGAACTAGCTCCGACGGTAATGGTGCAAGCCCCCAATATTCCCACAGGTAGCTATTCAAGCCTGGCCTTGACGCTGGCAAATCCACAAATCAGTATTTCGGATTCAACGGGGAAAGTGACGCAACTAAGCGGCTCCACAATTCCGTCGGTGAAATTGGCCAATTCGGGCTTGAACTTGCCGATCTCGCTTTCCGTAACAGTAAATAGCCTCATCGGCATGCAGCTTGACCTGGACGTTGCTAAATCCCTCTCGGTCGACGCAAGCGGGAACTTTGTCATCAATCCGGTAATCAACGTGAACGTTGTTAGCGGAACGCAATCGGAACTCGATGTGATTGACACAGCTGGAACTGTCAGCGCTTTGTCTACAAATTCCTTTACAGTGCAACTGCTGCCCAACGCTGGGACTGCGACGGTCAATACGGACTCAAGCACCTTATGGTCGAGCGACATCGGCCAATTCGCCAACCTTCAGGCGGGGCAGACCATCGAAATGAACGCGGAGATGCACAGTTCGGGCTCCTATTTGGCAAAGTTTATCGGATCAAGCACCGCCAATTTGCCAACCACCTATGAGGGGTTACTGACTGAGGTCAGCCAGGATAGTTCCGGTAATTTTTCCTTTAATGTTGCAGTACAGCGGTAGTCCGGGGAAATTCGGTCGCTGCTTAGGTCTTTCGGGAGCCACTGACAAATGAAGAAGGTTCTTTGGTGTTTGCCAATCCTGCTGCTATTTCTTGCCGCGCCTGCGAGCGGACAGATTACGTGGACTAAAGTGTGGAGCACCCCGGCCGGACCTGCGCCGCAGCCCTATTACAATGGCTATCACAGCATTCTCTACGATGCCTTTACGGGAAAGACCTGGCTTTACACTACTGACAGCGCCGGCGGAGGACAGTCGATCTATTCCGTCCGGCTTCACTATTTCGATTCAACGAGCTTTACAGACACTTTCGTGGCGGATCATCAGCCCGTTCAGGGAGCTACGGGCGGCTGCTTGCCGGACAGTCCCACTTTTCCTTACACCCACCATCCTTTTCAGCAAATGTTTGTCGATAAGATTCGCCATCGCCTCTACACTTTTCAAGGCGTGTGCGGCGCGTACGCCATTCCCGAAATGTGGTATTATCCTCTAACTAACCCGATTTCGGGAACCACGTGGAAGCAAGTTACGGGGCTTGTTCACATGCCCTACACCACGCAGCTAAAGTTGCCAACCACGCTATCCGCCCCGATTGCGGATACGGTGACCACTACTGTTTCTCTGGCCAGCAACGTTCAAGCGTGCAATGGAACTTTCATTAAGGTTGGCACCGAGATCATGCAAATCACGGGTGGCAGCTGCCTGTGGGCGGATGGAGGACCAAGGGGTCCCGTAACGGTCACGGTCCTCCGCGGACTCCTGGGAACTACTAAGGCAACAGCTTTGGCGGGAGCGACAGTAAACATCGTGACCGGATTGTTTGATGAAGCTGCGATTGTGCACGATACTGACCATGATGCCTTTATCTTGCTCGGATACGATCAGGGAAATAATTCGCAGGCCATGCAGGTCTACTGCGACACCAGCATTAATCCAACGCCGGGGACGCTAACCGCGGCGCAAACGTCCGTAGGCTGCGCGAATCCCGACGACTGGACGAATATTACGCCTTTGGTTGGAATAGCAAATCTTCCGACAGCATTAAACTATCCCGTCATTGAATACGACACCACGCGCCACAAGATCATCATGTTTGCCGGTCTGCTGGGGCAGTACATACAGCAGAACGAAACCTGGTTGTACGATCCGGTTGCCAAAGTATGGACAAGTACCAATCCTAAGCAGGGAACGTACACTCCGGTCGCGTCGTCAGGCAACGTGACCTTTGATTTCAGCGTCTCTAACTCGCTTTCGCTGACGCTCTCTACAGATACGGCGAGTTCGGCAATAAACCTGCCATCTTCCGGCGCGGTCCATTTGAAGATTTGCCAGCCCGCGGTGGGAGGTCCCTGGACATTCGTTTGGCCATCTAACTTCGTTCTGCAGGGGCAGAACGCATTTTCGCCGATCAACAACACGGCGAACGACTGCGTTGCGATATCTTTTGCGAGCAACGGAACGACAGCCACCGCTTATGCTCCCATGAACTCATCCGCCAACAACGAGAATGGCCTTGTGGCACACGCATTTAATCCTCGAGACGGCAAGTTCTATTATCACTTGACTACCCATACGCCGGGTGCTGGCACCGCACCTACATTCCCGCCGCAGGACTGGGCTTATGATCCAGGCACCAACGCATGGACGCAATTATCGTCGGGTGAGGGGCCGATTCTTACTGAGACGATGACCTATGATGCCGGCGCGAACGCCCTGATCGCCTGGGCCAACAGCGTGAATAGCACAGGTATATTCCAAGCCTCCGCAATTGCGGAGATTTGGGTAGGAACCTTCGGGGGAGCAGCGATTGCCCCGCAGATCACCAGTACCTCTCCCCTCGTCGCGGGTGCGCAGGGCACACCGTACTCTGCATCGCTGAACGCCGCGGGCGCAGCCCCCATGACTTGGACTTTGGCGTCAGGAGCGTTGCCGCCCGGGTTAACGCTGAACAGCAGCGGCACCATCAACGGGACGCCCACGACCCAAGGGACGTTTACATTTTCCGCCAGCGTCTCCAACAGCGTTGGCTCTGCAGGACCCGCAACGTTTAGCCTGACCATTGGAGCTCCCGGCACTGCCAGTGGTGGCTCGGGCGGAGGCGGAAGGGGAGGCGGTGGTGTTCCCCCGACCCCGGCCGTATTCCCGGTCTCGATCACTGTGCAAGAGGCGCTCTATCCCGGAAGCGTCCCTGGAATAGCGCGCACCAACGAACCTTTTTGCCAGGGAATCCCGCTTGCGGATTCTATGGGAGTTAAGAGTACAGCGTCGTTGAACCTCACCGGAGCTAGCGCTGCCCAATTCCGAATGCTCGGCGTGTGGCCCTCGGGCAACTACAAGTGGATCGAAGTCTGCGGCATAGTGCCCAGTCTGTCGGCAGGTGGAAGGGCGACAGTCACACTGACCAACACAGGGTCTGGAAACTTCGGTGGAGCAAATCTTGCCACCGACAATGGCTCGACGATCACGGTTAACACCGGAGCAGCCACCTTTACTATAAAGAAGGCCAACTTTAACGTGGTGGACCAGGTCGTCATCGGGCCGACCGCCGTAGTCGCGAGCGGGACTTCGCAAGGATTAGTGATTCTCGGGCCGAATCCCGCGGCGTCTTACCCAGCCAACGTCACCTGCGGTACCGCCGCGGGCCAATCGCCCTGCACGACCGTTTTTTCCTCGGCCAACGATCCCAATTCCACCTGTACGATCGAGAAAAACGGCCCCGTACAAGCCGTCGTGAGCTGCACTGGCAGTCATGTCGACAGCGCTGGCAACGTCTACATGCACTTCACCGTGCGTGAGTATTTTTACCAGGGAAAGACAAACGTCAAAATCACCACTAGTCTGCGCAATGCCGACTACGGAACCTCGAATACGTTCGCGACGGCGTACAAAGGTCACCAGGGATATGAATTGAGAATCACCCCCAACATTTCCACGGTGTCCAATACTTTCACGATCGCCAACGACACGCCTACTCCCACGACCGGCTCTGTGAGCGGAACCGGCAGTGTTTATCTCTACCAGGGCGAGTCGCAGTCCCTAAGGTGGCAGGACTGGTGCAACTCCGGGTCCGGCTGCGTTACTTTCACAAACGATACGGGCTATTCGATCGTGAATAACGGCGCAGTCTTGCTCTCTGGGACGGATACGCAATATCCCCAGGGTTGGGCTGACATCAGCGACCCCAACGGAGTGGGAGTCTCCATCGGCGTGTATCAACTCTCGGCCTATTGGCCGAAGTCTCTGGAATTCAATAATGGCGGCACGGATGTGCGCATCGGCATCTGGGCACGCGAAAATAGCCAGCCGTACTATCAGGCCTGGCCGCAGTACAGCACACACGATCTCTACTTGAATTTTCACAGCGCGGCGCCTTCGCCTTCAACGGCAGCGACGGAATTTCTAAAATTCCAGCACTACCTCCTCGCGCGCGCCGCGTTCGGGTATTACAATTCGACGGGCGTGTTCCTCTATGCGATGTCCGATCCGTCTGTTGAGGACAGCTTCTACAAGAGAGTTCAGCAGATCGCCCCTGTACCGACCCCCACGGGGTCAGCTGCAATCCTCGCCGCAAGTCCGACTGCTCCCATGGTTTTGACCTTGGCTAGCAGCTCATTCGCAAGCTCGCTGTCCCTAAACGAAAACTTGCTGATTTCGGGAGCCGCGGGTATCGGCTGCGCGGGCATGAATTCGCCGCCTATCAGCCAGTCCGGCTATACGATTACCGCCATCTCGGGAGCTACCGTGACCATTGATTTCAATGGGACCGGTTGTGTCTATACGTCCTCCTCCGCTACCGCGAAAGCACTTCCCTCGATTAGCGCTTCGCAGGCTTGCTGCCTTCAGGATTACGGTACGGCAAACGTCGCTCAGTGGCCGCTACCAGTCTATCGTTTCTACGGCTGGCACACCGGTGGCGGGGACAATCAGTCGGAATTCCGCTGGTCCTATTTGATGAACTTTATCACCCGCGGGATGAGCGGCAGATACCTGAAATCATCACACTTTTACCGATTCCTTGCCGATTCCGCTTGGCCGCGCTCTGACGGATTTAACTGGCGCGATAGACCTGATGTCGAGGCCGCCAAACCGGAACTCGACACCTTTGCGCGTCCCACAGCGGCTTCGGCGAATAGTTCGCTCGCCAGCGGCCATGCCGATTGGCTGGACCAGGAGCATGGCCACTGGTACGGCATGCCGGACTATTACTTCCTCTCCGGCGACGAAACGATCAAGGATGCCATTTTGAATGGACCCAAAGACTATTTCTTGAATGAACAATCAGCCCAGGCGGGCAAGTTTGGCGGCATGGATGGCCGCGTCAACACGAACGGCACGCAGGTGACGCTTGCGCTTGGGCCAAACTTCGATAATTCCATGTTGCTGGGACCCATGTTCGTCGGCACGACCCAGTACAAGGTGCAATCCATCACTGACGCAACGCATTTGGTTCTTACCACATCGGCAGGCACACAAACCTTTGCGCCATGGTCTTCTTGGGGAGGACTCGCCAACGCCCGCTCGGTCGGCGTCAACCTCATGGGCGCCGCGCGTCTGTCTAAGTTCTTGGCGGCCATCGGAGACACTACAAGCGCCAACGCGGTGCTTGACCTTGGCGCCAAAGACTACATGATGCAAGTCAACGCGGACATCTGCGTATCCGGCTATCCGACGGTGGCAGGAGCACCGTGTGTTTCGGGGCCCACTGCGCCGGAGGGGAATTGGAAGACGGAAGGCATCAGCCGCACACGCGGTCTTGTTATGGACGGCGCAAACCAAACGTTCTTGAATCCCTGGTGTGGAGATCAGAATCGCCACGTTCGCTATGCGCCCACCTTTTTTATCAATAACTTGATTCAAGGCGTCCTGGAATTTCGCAACGCCGAGGGAGCGCAGTGGTCTGAATACTTGAACTCTTTGGACCTGGCCTACGGCATGTCGCGGTGGGCCCTTTCCGAAATGTATGTGGACGACGGAACGGGCAGGTGGGATGCGAATGGCTTTCGCTACTATGAGGCTATCGATCTCCCGGGAAGTTGCGCAGACACAACTCACGTGCAGGACTACCACACCGTTCCACAGGAGCAACAAACCGTCTCCTTCACTTTCCTTCCCAAGTACATGGTTGACGGGGACATCAACTGGGCTCAGAAATTTGACATGAACCTACAACGGGATATGTCCGCTCTGGGCACCAATGCTTCGGATTTCTATTCGATCCAGCCGGCTCATATCATCGGCATCATCAACAATCCAACGCAGCCTCTTCTGGAACCCGTGTCCCTAAGCAAGGTAGTGGACAATGGGGGAGGATCGTACACGATTTCGTGGGTAGTTCCTGCGAGAGCAGCGAGCTACCGCATCAAATGGGGACCGAAAACGATCGTGGACTGGATCGGTTTTGATCCGATAAATAACGTCTTTACCGGCGATCCGGTGAATACCATGCCATGGTTTGCCGCTACCAACGTGCCTACTCTGCCCGTCCCCGCTGCTGGTGGCACGACCCAGAGCTTGACGATCAGCACGGGTACTGTCGGCCTCAAGGCGTCAAATTTCAGTGTCAAAGCTTATATTGCGGGCACTTCCGGCAACTCCGGGGGCGGTTCAGGCAGTGGAGGAAGTGGTGGCGGTGGCGGCAGCCCCGGGCCACCAATTGGCAGTGCTGTTACGGCCGCAATCAGTTCCAGCACAAAGTTTCAGATTGATGTGCAAGATCTGTCTTCTGCGGTCGCCGCCTGCACTACCTGCTCTTTCCAGTCAGCCGCGGATTTGATGGCTGGTCAGACCACCGAAGTGCAGCTGGTTGCCCCAGGAAGCAACCCGTCCGCCAACGTGATCTCACTGAAACAAGGCGCTGTCAACGGTTCCGTCACAGTTGTAGGTACCAACCAGTTCGTTATTCAGACCAGCGATGGTAGCCCTTGGCCTTCGAGCATTTTGGTTCTGACTAGCGGTGCGACGGAATTCCTGAACTTCTCCGGCTCTCCGGCAGCAGTAAAAGTCGGCCAATCCGTGGCTGTCCGAGGACTGCTGTTCAAGTCAGGTCCCCAAGGCGGTCCAACCATAGTGGCCCGGAGAATCCAGGCCAGGTAAAGGTCTTTCCTCCATCCGGCCCGTTGCCTTTGGGTCCCTTCCTATGGCGCGGGCCAGGTTACTTTTTCTCTTAAGACACGTGTGATTAAGCCGCGAGCTGATGTTCGCTGTTTTGCGCTACAATTTTAATTACATGAACACTGCTGTCGGTTGTGAGAGAAGCGAATACTTCTAGGTCACAGGAGACCGGGTATGGAATCACATGAATCTCGAGTCTCGCGTGAAGCGGAAATCTATGATCATCACATGTTACAACGCGAAGGCTACGAATCCATGCTCGCTCACGCCAACGAAGGTCCCGCCCGGATGCGCCGGGACCAATTCGTTCGAGAGGCTGTGGCTGATCTCAACGACAAAACCGTTCTCGAAATCGGTACTCAGGCGTGGGCACCCATGTTGAACAAGTTTGGCGTCCGACCGAGGTCCGTGACCTGCGTAAACATCTCGCAGGCTGAGGTCGATGCCGGGAAGGCGCAAGCCGAAGCGCTGAACTTTCGCGCCGATTTTCGAGTCATGGATGCCCATAAACTGGACTTTCCCGCAAATCACTTTGACTTCGTCTATGGAGTTGCGATCCTGCACCATTTGGATCTTGGCCTGGCGCTGGCGGAAATTTCTCGTGTCACCAAAACGGGCGGCCGCATCCTGTTCGTCGAGCCGCTGCGCCTGAATCCAATTGCCCAGTTGGTGCGGTTCCTAACGCCCAAGGCGCGCACGCCTGACGAGCGTCCTCTGAGCCGTCGCGAATTGCGGACTATTGACCAATATTTCGACTGCGTGAATTTGTTTACAGAGCTGTTTTATGTTCCGGCTGCCGTCTTGTCACGGTTCGCTTTTAAAAACCCGGAGAATATGCTGACTCGCAGTTCCGACGCTTTAGACAAAATGCTTGTCACGGCCCTCCCTGGTCTGGGCTTGTTCTACCGCACGGTTACGATATACGGCCGCAACCGCGGCTGATAAAATTATGCGTCAAGCAGTTTTTTTGACCATCTTCGGCGTTCTTCTCCCCATTTGTTTCTTCCGTCCATTCTTTGGAATCTCGCTTTGGACAGTTATAAGTTACCTCAGTCCGCACCGTTACACCTACGGGTTCGCTCAAAATTTGTCCGTAGGGTACATGACAGCCGTGCCCACGCTCGCGGGAATGGTCATCAGCGGCAAGTTTCGTATGCCGCCGCTCACCCGGGAGACTTTTCTTTTGGCGCTTCTGTGGGTTTGGTTTGGCTTGACGACCCTCAACGTTTATTCCTCGAATCTTCTTGTCCACCATCTCGCAGATACGCTCTTTCGATTTGGAAATGTCTCCAAAATCCTGCTTATGGTTTTTGTTGCCACAATACTGGTCTCGGATAGGAACAAGTTGCGATGGTGGTACCTGGCCACTGCCGGCTGTTTTGCCTTTTTGGCACTAAAAGCAACGCGATTCGGGGTGCTGACCTCTGGAGAGTTTCGAGTTTACGGGCCGCCGGGCACGGACTTGGAGGACAACAACGGATTTGCGTTGGCGCTGAACATGACTCTTCCCATGTTTCTCTATTTGGGAGGAATCGAAAAATCACGGGGAGTGCGGGTCGGTTTGCGCATAGGCTTTTTTGCAGCCTTGGTTGGCATTGTTCTTTCTTATTCGCGGGGCGCGCTTGTCGGTCTCGTTTGTGTGCTACTTGTCATTGCCCTTCAATCGAAATACCGCGTACGCGCGCTACTTGCGGTGGCAATTCTTGGCACGCTTTTGGTCGCCGTGGCCCCACAACAGTGGATCGAGAGGATGGAGACGCTCCAGACTGCGCAGAAAACAGATCTGTCCGCTCAAGAGCGATTTCATTCCTGGAATTTTGCCACTCATCTTGCCCTCGAATTTCCGATCTTGGGGGGCGGCTTCGAAACTTTTACGACCCCGCTTTATCAGCGTTACGGCCTCAGTCTCTTCACCAGCGAGGGGAATCAGTTCGGGCCTCACAGCATCTATTTTCAGATGCTTGCCGAACATGGTTTTCCGGGCCTTATCTTGTTCCTGACGATTATCGGATCCTGCATTTTGTCAGGACAGCGAATAAAGAGGAGATTTCGCCGGATAGCGCCCAATCATTGGTTGGTGGCTTACGCTAAGATGATCATAGCAAGCTTGTTCGCTTATGCCGCCAGCGGTGCTTTCTTGGGGTTCGCTTTCTTTGATCTGTTCTATCAAATCGTTGGCACGACGATTATCCTGAGGTCTCTGGCCACGAAAGAAGAAATGCTGATTGCTGCCGCCGACGAATCTGACCTGATGCACCCGGAAGAAGCTACCGTGTCCGCCGCCACTTGATCCGATTCGGTTTATTGAAATGGATTTTGCTTTGTAGCAAGGCGTCACGCTCCTCTTTGCGAAGCGCTGCTAAAACCGAGGGAAGCCCACATCCTTTATTTATTACTGCCGGCAAAATGTCACCATTGCTCTTAGAATCCGCTCCGCCGCGTCTCCCCGGCCGAAGGCTCTGGGTTGCGGGCGGTTATGCCTTGCAGACTTGCGCAGTGGCCACTCCCTCTCCACCGCGCGCAAGATGTTCTTCGGAGAAACTGACACCAACCGGTTCCAACCGCCTTTTAGAGTTTCCAGCCACTCCGTTTCTTCCCGCAGCGTAAGGCACGGGACG
>Ga0210407_10000909_pt1 | contig 29944 bp, 26 predicted proteins | sample IncBWC27MmetaG_FD_150860 | JGI IMG/M metagenome (GOLD analysis project Ga0210407, IMG submission 150860) | Forest soil microbial communities from Barre Woods Harvard Forest LTER site, Petersham, Massachusetts, United States - Inc-BW-C-27-M | ecosystem: Environmental > Terrestrial > Soil >...
ATTGCGCCGACACCTTTTCCATCGCCGCAATCATCCCCTGGACGCTGCCGCCGCTTGATACGTCAATAAACGGAAATCCGTAGCGCACAAAATCGTCTCCCATGTGCACCACGTTGTTCTTCGGAAAGAAAATAATGGCATCGCCGTCGGTGTGCCCAGCGGGGAAGTGCAGCGCCCGGATATCCTCGCCATTCAGGTGCACGGTCACGTCGTGGTCGAAGGTAATTACCGGAAGCGCCGCTTTGGGAGCGGCCTTCGTCTCCATCTTTAGCGAACTCCCATTGCCCGCGACTCCGGGAGTCTCCAGCCGCTTGCGGACATTGTCCTGGGCAATTACGGTCGATCCGGTATTGGCGAAGGGTTCATTCCCGCCCGTATGGTCCCCGTGATAGTGGGTGTTAATCACGAACCGCACGGGCTTGTCGGTAATCTTCAGGTTTTTCAGCGCCGCCTGAATCTTGTCCGCCAGCGGTGCGAACTGGTCGTCCACGATGACGATCCCATCTTCACCGACGGACGCTGCTATGTTTCCACCATCACCCTCCAGCATGTAAATGTTTCCGGAAACCTTGGTGACCTTGATTTCTACCTTGGAATAATCCTTGTCCTGCGCTCGCGACCCTCCACAAACCACGAGCACGCCACACAAAATAACTGCCAGCTGTGACCCCATCGCCTTATGCTCAGCTAGTTTCATCCAGTTCATTTTGCCTCCCAAATCCCCGCGAAATTCTATCACCGTAATCCGTCACGCACCGCTTAGACGAAGCAAAAGTAGATTCAGGTCACACTCCTTCAATTCGCACCCGCGCACCGTTTCGGGTAAGGTATCTTCAATCTGCAGAAACCTGAAGGGAAGTGAGCCGCTTCGGCGTGCCTGGAAACTTTCTTGACTGATTCTTCCGCCACCCAATTCGCACCCGCAAGCTCCCGGCGATTCGCCTTTCTGGTCGCGTCGGGAATCTTTCTCAGCCGCGTCGCCGGCTTAATCCGGGATCGCGTATTCGCGCATTATTTTGGAAATTCAGACGCCGCAGACGTCTTCAAAGCCGCCCTCCGCATTCCCAATTTCCTGCAAAATCTCTTCGGCGAAGGCGTCCTCTCCGCTTCCTTCATTCCTGTATACGCCAGTCTGCTCGCCCGCGGCGATAAAGAAGAAGCTCGAAAAACGGCCGGGGCCGTTGCGGCGCTGCTTACGTTGAGCACTTCCGTTCTCGTGCTGCTCGGTGTACTCACCGCGCCATGGCTGATCGACGCCATCGCCCCTGGATTTCAGGGAGAAAAGCGTGAACTCACCGTCCTTCTGGTGCGTATTTTATTCCCCGGCGCGGGCCTGCTGGTAGCCTCCGCCTGGTGCCTCGGTGTCCTGAACAGTCATCGCAAATTCTTCCTCTCTTACACCGCGCCCGTGCTCTGGAACATTGCCATGATCGCCGGAATGCTCGCCTTCGGCGCGGGCCGCGCACAGAATTCGCTGGTCGTTATCACTGCTTGGGCCTCTGTCGTGGGAAGCGCGCTGCAAGTGCTGGTCCAGCTGCCGATGGTCTTCAAACTCCTCGGCGGCCTGAAACTCTCGCTTGCCCATCAGGCCGAACACGTGCGCACCGTCATTCGAAATTTCTTCCCCGTGTTCATCAGCCGCGGCGTGGTACAGATCAGCGCGTACATCGATGCATTCCTCGCCAGTTGGCTTCCCACAGGCGCCGTATCCGCACTCGCGTACGCGCAAACCCTGTACACCTTGCCGGTCAGCCTGTTCGGGATGTCGGTCTCCGCAGCCGAACTCCCCGTGATGAGCGGCGCGCTCGGCGCAGCCGATGAAGTTGCCGGCATCCTCCGCGTGCGGATGAACTCCGGCCTACGCCAAATTACGTTCCTGGTCGTTCCATCTGTCGTGGGATTCCTCGCGCTCGGCGACGTCATCGTCGCCGCCATTTATCAGTCCGGCCGCTTCACCCATGCCGACGTCATTTATGTCTGGGGAATCCTCGCAGGTTCCACGGTGGGTCTACTCGCCTCTACGCTCGGACGGCTTTATTCCTCCGGCTATTACGCATTGCGCGACACGCGCACGCCGTTGCGGTTTGCCATCGTGAGGGTCCTGCTCACCACGCTGCTCGGCTATCTGGCGGCATTGCCGTTGCCGCGGCTTCTGGGTATCGAGCCGCGCTGGGGTGTCGCCGGCCTCACAATCTCGGCTGGCATCGCTTCCTGGGTCGAGTTCACTCTGTTGCAGCGCGGCATTCGGCGCCGCATCGGCCAAGTGGGCGTACCGTCCTCATTTCTCGCGCAAGTGTGGGTAGCGGCCCTGATTGCCGCCGCGGTCGCGCGGGGCATCCTTATGGCGATCGGCCATCGCGGGCCGATCGTCCTCGCCGCCATCGTCTTATCGGTTTACGGAATCATCTTTTTTGGTGTATCTACACTCTTAAAGCTTCCCGAGGCCCAGGCCGTGCTTGGCATTCTTCGCCGCCGCGCCGGCATAAAATAATTCCGCCTCTGGGACTCAGGGCGGATCCAGGAAATCGCTCGATGATTACCGTGTACATCGCGCTCGGCACCAATGTAGGCGAACGCGAAGCCAATCTCCTTCAAGCCCTTCGCTTGCTTCCCGAATCCGGCGTCCACATCCGGCGCGTCTCCAGCATCTACGAAACGGAGCCGGTGGATTACCTCGATCAGGAATGGTTTCTCAACGCCGTTCTCGAAGCGCAAACCGAACTCGACGCCCTGGATTTGCTGAGTGCGCTCCGGCTCATCGAAGCCCGCATGGGCAGCAAAAAAGCCTTCGCGAAAGGGCCTCGCAAGATTGACTTGGATATTTTGCTCTATGGCAACGAGACTATCGACACACCCGAACTGCAGGTTCCGCACCCCCGGATGCTGGAGCGAAAATTCGTGCTTATCCCGCTGGTCGAAATCGCTCCGGGACTCCGCCACCCAAGCTGGAAGTCGGGCGCGGCGCATATCCTCGCCGCGAGCACTGACCGCAGCGCCGTAAAAAAATTCCACGACGCCCCCAACTTTTGAGTGCGGGAGGGAAGCTCCCGCTTTTACGGAATAAGCCGGGTCACTAAATCTCACTTCAGGATTACCTTTCTTCCACTAACCACTCAACTCGTCCGCCGCAGCACCAACCGATGCAACGTAAAGGTCTTCGGCGCCAGCGCGTCCAGTTCAATTTGCGACAATCCACCTTCGCTGATTTCCCGCCACCGATAAACACCAGGCTCGGATTCCGTCTGTTCCCGTCCATTCAACCGCCGTAGAAATTCCCGCGCATCCTCCGCGGAAGGTTTCTCCCGCAGGGTTGGCCGTGCCACCGCCTCCACCGCATAACTGCGCAGCAGCTTGTTCCAATAATGGTTGAACAGTTCGTCCGACGCGAAAATGTCGCTCCACGCCACTTCGCCCCCATACGCCACCACCACGCCGACCACGCGCTCGCCCTTCAGTCCGGAAATCTCCCGGCGAAAGCGCCGCTGAATCTCATTGACCACTGTTTCCACTGGGACGCTCACCCGGCGCGATTCATACAGCTTGGAATAGGATTGCGTCGGCGCGTCGGTCTCAATTGTCGCTGCCAGATCGGCGCTACTCACGGCCGGCGGGGGAGCGGACGGCGCCCGCCCGGCGCCCGAGCCCCCGGTCACGGCCGCCCAGACGTCTCCCTGCTTCTGTTTCACCGCCGCCTGCTCGCGCACGCTCGGATGCACGATGGTCTTTGCTTCATTGAATTGCGAGCCGGCGGACCAGCGTCCGTGCTCCACGCAAAAGACGTTCAGCGGCAACGGCTCGCTGAAAGGTGCAACGATCCGATCCTTGGCAATCACGCGGTCCTGCTTTCCGCCGCTGACCAGTTCGCCCGCCAGCAACAGCAGCGGCCGCTTCCCGCGATTCACCAACACCAGTTGGTTTACGGAGGGTCCGCCGTAATTCTGCACTGTGGGCCGCGAGCCGTCGCGATTGCGGTAAATTACGTCCGCGCCCTGCTCGCTTACGGTCACTTCGCCGCTCGACAATCCTTCTTCCAGCGTCACAAACGAACTGGTGTCATACCCGGAAGAGCTGACCACGGGGAACACGGTGAGGTTTTCGTAGCTCACCGGATCCAACAGCCGCCATTCGCCCTCTAGTTTTCCCGCAGGCGTTGCTCCGGTCGGCGAATACCAGAGAAACCCAAGCGCCGCTACCCCCACTGCCGAAAGTCCCAACAACCCATGCCCGAGCATGCTGATCAATATGCGGTTCATTCCATCCTCCCGGACGTGCCGCGGGGGCGCGTCTCGAGTTAGAACGCAGGCCGGGAATTTTCTTGCAGTGGAATGCTGATTGGTGGGCCGGAGATTGCCGGAAATTCTCCGCCGGATCGGTGCATCATTACTTCTTTACTTCGGTTTTTATCCTCTGGTATTGCCGCCGAGGTTGTTGCGATTCTTGTTCTTACGCATCAACGAGGTTGCCGTCTCTTCCTTCTCATATTCCGCGATTTCCTCTTCGGTGTAGGAATAGGACTCGCGCGAGGCGAACATCGAATTGGTTTTGTTGGCCGCCTTCTTTTTCTTGCGGGCGGCACCGAATTCGTAGCGCGTCATACGTAGCGGCCCTTCAATCGCCTTGACCTCCACCAGCAGGTCGCTCACCTTTTCCAGAAAATCATGCAGGTGGAACGGCCGCAAGACATACGGCAAGCGCGCTTCTTCGATCACTGGAACGAACTGGCTTCCGGTCATCTCCGGCACTACGAATAGAACACGCAGCCGTGCTCCCTCTTCCACGCTGACCGTAGCCAGTTCACGCAACACATGGAACAGGGGAGTGTCGCCGCCGACCATCGCTATATTCGCGATCAGCAGCGAATATTCCCCGGTCTTCAGCTCGGTTTGCAACATCTTGATGTCCGGTGCCAGGCGCACGCGCCAGCCTTCTGAATCGAGCATCTGCCGGAGCGCCGTTCCGCTGAAAGGGTCATCCTCAAACACAAGGATACCGACCTGCGGAGCCAGCGGGGTGGGAGGGGTCGCCATCCCCGAAGTATAAGCGGCGGCGGTGTCAAGGTCACCGGCCACAAACGCATCGCGACCTAACGGGCACCTGTACGAAAGTACGGGCGTGGTTTGTGCGGTCGGAGGAGCGAAGTTTCAGGGTTTTGGGGCATCCGCGGGCTTGTCCATGATGCATCCTTTTACGAGCACTTTACCGTCGCCGTCCGGGGTGTCTTCCTGCAGGAAGCCCGTGTCTCCCTTGCTCCACCAGAGAATCTTGCCGTTGGAATAGCGGTCCCCGTCTGCCGAGCCCGTCTGGCGCATCATAAAGATGTGATCCTGGGTGCGGACTTTTGCAACGGTATCGTGCAGGTAGACCGTGATCTTGGCGCCTTCTTCGCAGGTGTAATCGGACCGCTTCCACTTTATCGCCGGACGCACATTGTTCGTGCGGCCGGGCGCCGCGGCGGGCTTTCCTGGATCGGCTGGCGTTGCAGGCGTTTGCTGGGCGCGCGTAACACTGGTCAACAACAGCCCGAAGCTCGCCCATGCAAAAAAGCTCATCAATCTCGCTTTTTGCCCCAGCGCCATTTTCATCTTCGCTTCGCCCCCACTTTGTTTGAGTCTAGCGCTTGGTTCCGCGGTTGTCTGGCTTCAAGCATTCCAATACGCGAGTATCCGGATTCGCCGGATGTGTGGATAATGGTATGCGTGTCTCAACTTGAAAATTTCCGCCTGAAAATCTTTCCCACCGTTGCGCAGCATTTCGGCGTTCCGCTTCTGCTAGACTCGGCGCATGAGTAAGGGCCTTTTTTTTGTAGGCGTCATCCTGGCGGCCAGCGGATTTATCTCCCCGCCGATCGCGCTGCTGGGCGGCCTCATCTATGGCCTCACGCTGGCTCACCCGTTTCACGTCGAGAGCAAAAAGCTCTCCAAATTCCTCCTGCAGGCTTCGGTCGTTGCTCTCGGCTTCGGCATGAATCTTCACGAAGTGCTGCGCGCGGGCAAATCCGGATTTGTCTACACGGCGCTGAGCATCACCGGCGCGATGCTCCTGGGCCTCGGCCTCGGCTACCTGATTCACGTGCAGCAGAAGCCGTCGTTTCTGATCAGCGCCGGCACGGCCATCTGCGGAGGCAGCGCCATCGCCGCCGTCGGCCCCATCGCCCAGGCCAACGAAGAGGAGATGGCCGTATCCCTCGGCACGGTGTTCATCCTGAATTCCGTGGCGCTGTTCCTGTTCCCGGTAATCGGCCTGGCCCTGCACATGAGCCAGACCCAGTTCGGCCTCTGGGCGGCGCTGGCGATCCACGACACCAGCTCCGTGGTAGGCGCAACCGCAAAGTACGGCGCGGCAGCGCTCGCGGTCGGCACCACCATCAAGCTGGCCCGCGCCCTCTGGATTGTGCCCCTCGCCGCAGTCACAGCCGTTGTTCTGAAGAGCAAAGCCCGCATCCAGTGGCCCTGGTTCATCCTGCTCTTCTGCCTCGCGGCGCTCCTGAACACGCTGCTCCCGACGTTCAGCGGCACGTTCGGTGTCCTGAACCACCTCGGCCGAATCGGCTTGACCGTAACCCTCTTCCTCATCGGCACCAGCCTCAGCAAACAAACCCTAGCCAAAGTCGGCGTTCGCCCCCTCCTCCAAGGCCTCATCCTCTGGCTCATCGTAGGCACCACCACCCTCGCCCTCATCCTAACCAACTGGATCCATCTCTAGAAGCCATCTCATAAATGGTTTTCAGGGGGTCGGAGCTTTAGCTCCGACATTTCCGTCTCCTCATCCGTCATCCCGCCTGCCCTGAGTGAAACCGAAGGGACCGGAGCAGCCCGACTTTTTCATTCGCGCCGCAGTCTGGCGCGTCGGGCTACGCACTGGGAGGGACAGTGGCAACATTCATCCTCAGCAAGCCCGCTGGCACGCCCACCTAGCGCGCACCCTCCGTGTCGTTGCGATTGGGGAGCGGGGAAAGATTGCTCGTTCGAACATCCGAGGCTGCGCAAGAAAGAGGAGGCTGATCTCCAGCCTCCTACCCTAGACGGGTATATTCACCTTCAGGGTTCCTTGCGAAGTACGTTATCGTGTTATACCCTCGTGGGCAATTCGGAGGACACCTGTAATGGACTCCAACACTCCACAGCAGCGCGCCAATGAGCGAGAAGATTTACAAAACAACTCCCCGGAGAACAACCCGCTTGCTCGCGTTAACTCTTCTATCCCGGGGGGCGAGAAATCAGGCCTAAGAACTCCCAGTGATCCTAGGAATTGCCGATACGAGCCCACTCCAAGGTGGTGGCGTATTGTTGAGGGACTTGGCGCTTTCGCTGTAATTGCATATGCGGTGATCACAGGGTGGATGTGGCACGACAGCAATCGAAATTTTACTGTTAATGAGCGAGCTTGGGTCGGCCCGTCCGACGTTATGCAGCTTTATATCGTTACCGATGATGCGCCCGGAACACAGGCGTTCGCGGACTACTCGATCAAGAACTTTGGGCATGGCCCCGCCCTGAAAGTAAATTCCAAAGGCCGTTTCATTCAGTTTATTGATGGACCGGGACAAGAGGAGGCGGCTCACGCAGAACTCGATAAGACTGCTCAGACAGTTTGTGCTGATACCCTGGCCGCCACCTCGTCTCTGGGAATGACGGTATTCCCGGACCAGGTATTCGCTATGGTCCAAACGCCAGTTGCCAGCGGCAGCGATATTGTTTTCACAAAGGGAGCCCGTAACGTCAAACAACTGTGGTTCATTGGCTGCGTGACGTACCGAGACCAGTTCGGAACCTCCCATTGGAGCCGATTCTGCTTTACGGTTTCTGATGAAAAAACAATTACCCCTTCCGAAAAACTGCCTTGGCGATATTCGCCCCTCTACAATGACACCGACGAAGAGCAAAAACAGTAGTCGCGTTACGGTGAGCAGGAAGCTGGGGCGCCCTCCGCTCCGTTGTGATCGGGGAGCGGGGAAAGATTGCTCGTTCGAACAACCGACGCCGCGCAAGAAGGAGGAGGCCGATGTCCGGGCCACCCCCGCCCTTCTCCATTATATTCACGCGCGGTTCAAGTCTACGGCTATTCCGGCGGCTCTAATCTCGCTAGCCAATTTCAAGCGCCAGCCGCTTGCGTTATCGTACGAAACGTAAAGGACACCATGGATATCGGACGGTACTTCAACTCCTTCTACATAGAGGGCAGAAACGCGTGAACGGCCCAACCTTCCGATAAAATAGCCCAATTCCAAAATAACATTCTGCCTTGCCCTGGGTTTAAGTTCTCCTCCCGATGCGAGTCCCCCCATATCATCTGGTGTTAGCAACACAACCGCGAAGCCTACATCCGAGTGCGCCTCGAATTTCTCAATTATGGTTCGACCCATGTTCGGCTGTTCATGCAAGATGATCGGGTGGAGGTCCAGTTTTTCCAAGAATCGCGCAACCGATTCCGTAATAGCTTTGTCGTGGCCATGGACAACGAATACATTTCGAGAGTCTGAACTCACAGTGATTAGTCCTCGGCTTGTGCCTGTTTCCTTCCCCACGCCCATTAATTCCAGTTCTATGAGCGTACTCTTGAGCATCGCATCAAACGCGTCTATGCGCTGCCTGAAATTGTGCTGGATTTCGCCGTCGGACATACCAAAGCGATGTTGGCCTGCCCACCTTGCTTGATGAAACTGACCAATGTTGTTGCTGTCCGCTCCAAAGCCATGCGTAAGGATATTTTCCGTGAGATTTGTCCAACCCTGTTCCGCGTTCTCGACTTCGGCATAATGGCGACCTCGAAACTGATCGAGACCCTCGAGTTGCTTCTTCAAAGCGTTGTAGGTTTTATCTGGCGCCCAGTCAGGGGGCCTCGGCGGCGCATTTGTACGACGAGCCATAATTAGAAAAGAGCATACATTCTTTGGAGCCGATCAGTCGAGCGGGCCCTACGTCCTATGAAATTTCTTCGATGAGTTGGCGGCTGGCCCGGGCCACCCGCCCGGAACGTGATCCGTTGCCTTGTTTAGGACACGGACTCGGGGTACTCTTATGCCCGACCCAGCGGTGTGATACAAAGGAAATTGAGCAGGAGGTGACGCCATGCGAAAAATAAAAAAGAGCACTCTTGCCAAACAGGCTGAGAAGTTTTTTGTGTTTCATGAAAGCGCGCCCGTTCCCCCTCTGGAACCCAGCACGACACCCAATTACATGGGTGGCCCTGTAATTATCCAGACTTTCACCACCTACTCCGCCTGTGAGCTGCCTATCCCCGATCCTCGTTGGAAGCCTGTTAAGTAATTCCCATGCCAGATTGGACTGACGTTCTAAAGGAAATTCAGAATGCGATTGGGTCTCATAGCGCACAGGCCCAGATCCATAATCAAGCGGCTCAAGGCGCGATTGACGCAGTCAGGCGTAAATACCTGCAAGCTCTCCGAGACAACACAGGTCGGAATGTGATTGCCTACTATTCCGGATTTCTTTCCAAGCCCGATGCCCCGATGCTGGGGATTAGCGACGAGGACAAGAACGGCTTCATGATGGCAGTGCACAGCATTGGCAGCCAGGATAGAAGACGCGGCCTGGATCTGATATTGCACACTCCGGGTGGCAGTATTGCCGCGACCGAATCCTTAGTCGACTATCTGAGACGCATCTTCGGCAACGACATTAGAGCAATTGTTCCGCAAATTGCGATGTCAGCGGGAACAATGATCGCCTGTTCATGTAAAGAAATACTTTTGTCGCGCCATGCCAATTTGGGCCCAATTGACCCACAATTGGGGAACCTCCCCGCTTACGGAGTCAAGGAAGAGTTCAAACGCGCATGCAAAGAGGTCAAAGCTGACCCAAGCAAGATTCCAATCTGGCAGGCGATCATAGGCCGATACGGACCGACATTTCTGAGTCAATGCGAAAACTCAATTGATTGGTCCAAGAGATTCGTGGAGAAAGAACTGGAAGAAGTAATGTTCGAGGGAGATCCAGAAGCAGCTAAAAAGGCCAAGAAAATTGTCAAGCGACTTACCGATTACGGGGGAAACAAAACTCACGCGAGACACATACACTTCGATGAGTTGCGTGACATGGGTCTAAAAGTCTCATTGATTGAAGACGACCAAGAATTTCAAGACGTTGTTTTAACAGTCCATCATTGTTTCATGCACAGCCTGATGAACACACCCGCCTTCAAAATGATCGAGAACCATAAAGGTTCCGCATTTGTTAAGCAACAATTCATCCAACCTGTGATGATGCAACCTGTGCAAAGGGCATGAAGAAAAAGGCGACCCGGTGCTGACAACCCGCTGACACCGAAAAAGCCAGGTGCCCCGCGTTCCGGTTTTTGGTGCCCGGGTCCGGGGGCGCCTAAGGTCTTCACTTTTTCTGGAAACTCAACGTTTAACATCTGACTTTCAACTTTCAACTTTCAACTTCTGATCCCCGCCCGTTACTTTTTCAGCGCAAAATCGTCCCTGTACTACAGAATACTATTGAATAATTGTTACTAATGCGGGATAATGGGCCATGTTCGCGCGGGGATTAGTTTCTCTACCCACCCCGCCCCTTCTCGGTCGAAAAACCTCTTCAGTTAACCCCCGTGTTTCCATCACTTATAAACCGATACAAAACAAAGGAGTTCAACTCCATTATTTCGGTCACTTACGAAAAATAGGGGGGAGGGGGTGCTACTGGCTTGCCCTGAGCGTAGCCGAAGGGTCATACCTATTCGCCGCGCCTCTAAACCTTTTGTTTCCCCTACATACGCAAAAACAAGGGGGTATGCTTCTGTGGAAAACGTCGGCGCGCCGACATTTTTGATTTTTCCCCACATATTTCGCACTTTTTGGCAAGCAGTTCGCCAATCCGCCATAGCTTCAGCGAAGGCGGGCCCGCCATTCCGGAAGAAAGAAGTGACCATTGCACGCTAAATTCAATCCAATGACGCATAACACGACGGTGATTCTTTTCCAGGAACCGGCCGGGAGCCGGGGACGTAGAAGTTTGAAAAGACCAAGTTTGGAGGACGACCGAGATGAGCGAAGCAGCGCAGCAGACAGCAAAACAAACAACTTCGGGGAAGCCGCAGACCTTTACGGCCGGCGCATTTGCAGCCCAGAGTCCGACTTCGGGATTGGCGAAGTTCAGCATTCCACGCCGCGAACCTCAGGCGCACGATGTCCAGATCGAAATTCTTTTCTGCGGCGTTTGCCATTCGGATCTCCACCAGGTGCGCAACGAATGGAAAGAAGTAATGCCAACCGTGTATCCCGTCGTTCCGGGGCATGAAATTGTGGGCCGAGTAACCAAGGTGGGCAGCTCCGTGACCAAGTTCAAACCGGGCGACATCGCCGCCGTGGGTTGCATGGTGGACTCGGACCGTGTCTGCCCGGCTTGCAAAGCCGGTGAAGAGCAGTATTGCGAAAGCGGCCTGACCCTGACCTACAACGGCGAGGACAAGATCCTCGGCGGCGTCACTTACGGCGGATATTCCACCGGCATCGTGGTGGACGAAAATTACGTGCTGCGCGTGCCGGCGGGGCTGGACCTGGCGGGCACCGCGCCGCTGCTTTGCGCGGGGATCACCACGTATTCTCCTCTGCGCCACTGGAATGTGGGCAAGGGACAAAAAGTCGGCGTCGTGGGCCTGGGCGGACTGGGACACATGGGCGTGAAGTTCGCACATGCGTTCGGTGCGCACACGGTGCTGTTCACCACTTCGCCAAACAAGGCGGCCGATGCGAAGCGGCTGGGCGCCGATGAAGTGGTGAATTCGCGAATCCCCGAAGAGATGCAGAAACATGCCGGGAGTTTCGATTTCATTCTCGACTGCGTTTCCGCGGACCACGACTTGAACGCGTACCTGCAACTGCTGAAGCTGGACGGCACGATGACGCTGGTTGGCGCGCCGGAAAAGCCCGCGCCGGTCAGTGCCTTTAACATGATTATGAAGCGGCGGCGGCTGTCAGGCTCGGCCATCGGCGGCATTCGCGAGACGCAGGAGATGCTGGATTTCTGCGGGAAGCACGGGATCACTTCGGACATCGAGTTGATTCCGATCCAGAAGGTCAACGATGCGTACGAGCGCCTGCTGAAGAGCGACGTGAAGTACCGCTTCGTGATCGATATGGCGTCGCTGAAGTAGGGCGCGTTGGAGGCAAATAAGGATTGGCCGACCGGGTTGAATCCGTTAAAGCGAGAGCTTTGCTCTCGCACTCAATATTATTTTCCGATTACGAACGACGCGCCGGAATTGAAACGATGGGGATTGCTGGCGTCCCAGAAAATGCTCCAGGTGGAAAGCGGCACTTTGCCCGGGACTCCTTTGGTGTAAAAGACCTGCAGGCCGTCGCGGGACCATTCCGCGGCGCGCTGATAGGAATCGGCGAGGCCCAAAATCGTGCGGCGCTTGGAGAGAACTTCATATAGAAAAAATGTGGAGTTGAGTCCAACCGAATCCGCCGGCGCACCAGCGGGCGTCTTCTGATAGTACGCGGTAACAAGCAGCAGATCCGCGTTGATGGGATTCGCGCGCAACGTGTCGCTGCTCATCACTTGAAACGCATCGCCGTAAATTTCCCTCAGGGCAATGGTCTGCGGTGGCTTGTCGTCGCTGAGCCAGTACGCGTTCTGCAGATCACTCGCAAGAATCGTCGTCGACGAAATCCAGCCGTGCAGCGCGTCAACCGACTGCGGAGAAAATTGCGCGGCCGTTTCCGGAGCGCTGACGGGAAGCGTCCAGACCTGCCAGATCTTGCCATCGTACTTCAGGAAGGCCACGCGTGAATCGTCCGGCGACCAGAAGGCGCTGCGAACTGTGGTGCTGGCGAGATCGCGCAAGCGTCCGGTGTCCCAATCGTAGAGAACAATCGTGCGCTCCGGGCCGGTCTTGGAATCCGATCGGGTGAAGAGCAGCTTCTTCCCGTCGTGCGAAACGGCGAGTTCGGAGCCTTCGGGCGCAACCGTTCTGCGAATTGCACTGCGGCTAAAGATGACTTTGCCGTTGGCATCAAGATAGGCTGCCGCAGTGGGCAGCTGGAAATTGGTGATTGGATCGAGAACCGGTTTTTTGTCTTTGTCCTTATCTTTGTCTTTATCGTCTTTCGTTTTGTCCTTACTTTTGTCCTTGACCTTGTCGTCCGCATTGTCGTTGGGATCCAGCTGATTCTTTTTGCGAAACTCAGGAAATTTCTCGGGTGCGCTCTGGCCGCAGCCGTTCAGGAGGCCGATCTGCGTGTGCTGTAGTTCAACCTTGAAGTTGTACTTGATGTCGCTCTTGCCGTCGGAGCACGATTCGCGGGACAGCTCGACGGCGACGTCGGCGCCGGTGACTTCGTCTTTGGCGTGATAGACCCAGGAGACGCCGGGTTCGTCGGGAACGATTTCGTCGGGATCGAGAACGATGGGCGGATAGCCGGCACGGTCGAGGCGCTCCGGGCCCTTCATCCCCAGGCGCAAAGACCAGGACGGCTCATTGCCATGCGCAACGATAAGGATTGGGTAGTGGCGCGAAACGGGAGAGGGGATTGGCGCATTCGCAGACGGCGCATTCTTCGCAGATGGTTTCGATGCGGGTTTCTGGGCTGGAGTCGGCGCGGGGGTTTGTGCGGAAGCAATTCCAACAGCTAGGAACGAGCTGAGCAGGAATAGAGTGCCGGTGTAACCTGGCGCGCGCATGCGGAGGGCTCCCAGAAAATACTGTATCAAGAGGCGCGGGAGACCGGGGAGGAGAATGGCGGCGCCGTACCCTCGAAGCAAAGGTCCGGGGAAAAGTGCAGCAAGACGGGAAAGAGAAAATTCTTGACATGGCGAACAAAAGGCGAAACACTGGACTGGCATCGAGGTGAGCCATGTCCCCAGTTCTTCCCCGTACGACGCCGCGTTTCGCGATGCGGCGCCGCCCCGTTCGTAGCCCCGCAACACAACTTCTTCCTTTTAGCCCTGCTGAACCAAAGCCAGAGGCCGGCGCCCTTGCCCAGGGCCAAACCGGCTGGCGCAAAGAAAGCCTGGAAAGTCCAACGGTGGATTGCCCCCCGCCGGAATTTCCGGCTTCCCCTGCGCCACTGGTGGGCATTGCTCGCCTCGCCGCCGAAGCCCCGGCGGCGGACACCAAGCGGAAGTCTCTTGAGAAGCCGGAGTATTTCTTCTTGCCGGTGAAATCGATTTTGAACAAATGCGATTCGGCGCGTGTGCCGTTCGATTGGACGATCAATCCGTACCGCGGATGCGAGTTTGCCTGCAAATACTGCTATGCGCGGTACACGCACGAGTACATGGAAATTGACAGCGGAGAATTCGAGCGAAAGATTTTTGTGAAGCAGGATGCGGCGGCGCTGCTGGGGCCAGAAATGGAGCGGAAGTATTCGCGCGCATCGAAGGCTTCGGGATACACAAAGGCGGAGCACATCGCGATCGGCACCGCGACGGATCCCTATCAGCCGGCGGAGCGGGAGTATGGCGTCACGCGCGCGTGCCTGGAGGAACTCGCGAAGCGCGAAGGATTGAGCGTTTCGATCATCACCAAGTCGAACCAGATTGTGCGCGACATCGATATTTTGAAGGTGATTGCGAAAAAGTCGGCGTTGACGATAAATCTTACCGTAACCACACTGAAGCCGCGTCTGGCGCGGTTGCTGGAGCCACGTGCTCCAAGGCCGGATTTGCGGCTGGCAGCGGTGAAAGAGCTGCGCGAAGCGGGATTGCACGTAGGCGTTTCCGCTTCGCCACTGCTGCCCGGGATTACGGACGCGGACGGTGAACTGGAAGGCGTGGCCGCGGCGGCGAAAGAAGCCGGTGCCGAATGGTTCTGGTCAGGCGTGTTGTTCCTGATGCCGGCATCGGCGAAACAATTTCTACCTTTCATAGAGGAAAAATTCCCGCGGCTGGCCAAGCAGTATCGCGAGTGGTACACAAAAAACGGCTACGCCCCGGAAGAGTATCGCAAGAAAGCCTCGGAGCGGGTCGCGCGCATCCGCCAGAGATTTGGTTTTGCCTCCCGCCCATGGGAAGGCGACCGGCCAGCCGCTCCACAAGCTCAACTATCACTAGGTTGGGACGCCGCCGCTGTCAGCGTGGAAGTACAGGGGATGCGTTCTTGCTCGGCTGGGTGAGCGGATGTGCCGTGGTATCTCCGGCAGTGTCGGGTAATTCTCGCGAGTTAACGAACTTCAGGCCGGTAGGGTAGGACGAAAGAATCTTCAGCTCACGAGTTTCAGACTGATATTCGGGTTGCTCTGGATTCAGATTTGAGGCAATCGGGTTCAGCGTTTTGGAATCGCGAAGAGTGAAACGCAGGCTGGCTCCGCCTGGATAAGAGGAATCCTTGTTATCCGCGCTGAAGTCAGGAATATCCACGCGAAAATTGCCGTCCATGTCGGGCGTTGTTGTGGCCACCTGAAATTCGGTTACGGGTCCGTCTGCGATGCCAAAGAAGCGGCTGGCCCAGAATGCCACGTAGTGCACGTGTAACTCCGCGTTTTCGTGGCGCATCAGGTCTCGCGGGATTTGACCGTCAATCCTGATTTGGGAGAGTGGTTCGCAGTCGAATCTCACTTTTGGATCACGCGTTTGCGTCAGGTCGAGTTCAAGGATCTGAACCTTACAGCCCGGAGCATAAACGAGAATTTTGATCGAATTTGCAGGGTTGCCTTCTGCTGAGGCATCGATTTCGTATTCTGTCTGGTTCGGCTTTACTTCGACTGGCCCGCCATATCCCCCGAAAGAACCAGTCATAAAATAATGGATCTGAACGGTTTCGGATGGAATGTCAGCGGGGAGAGATAGGGAAACGCTGGGTGGGCCGGCTGGATTCTGTCTCGGGTGCATTCGGGAAAAATGCGCTGGGACAGCTAGCAGGAGGATGGCAACGAGGCAACGATTCATCGGATCTTCCGCTCGAACCGAAAACTTAGCGGCAACAAGGATTAGAACAGAAAGTCACGCGGCGGGAAAGATGCTTCAGGGCACGATGATGCGAGGTTCTTCGCGCTTTAGTTCATGGGCGCCGGGGAATTGGCCGCGGAGGAATTCGAGGAAGCGGCGGGAGCGGGGGCGTCCGTTGGTGCGGAGAAGGCCCATCCGATAGAGAAAGACGAGGAGTTGGAAAATGTCGGAGTCTTTGGGGCGGCCTTGGGGAGTTTGTTCAGAGGATTGTTTGGTTTCGTTTAGGAATGCGGTGAGAGCGTCGTATAGGCCTCGCTGGATGGGCGGGACTGGCGGTTGTTCGTAGACGATGCCGGCGGCGAGTGTTTTGTAGGATTCGGCCAGAGATTGCAGCGCAACTAGAACGTCAGGGTCGGTCGCGGCGGGCTGCGAAGCGCAGAATTTGGCGATTGTGAAAGCGATGGTGGAAAGTAGTTGCGGATGGATGCGGACGAGATCCGGGGCTAGACGGACATCAAGCAACCGTGTGTCGGCGGGGAGTTGGCGTGGATGCTGCTCTTCGTAGCGATGCGCGGCGAGGAGATAGGCGCAGTCGGGCGGACAGTCGAGGGTGACTTCGCGCTCCGTGCCGCAGCAGACGGGGCAGATGGTTTCGGCCTTGGCGGGGCAGAAGCGGCCGGGTTTGCGTTTTTGACAGATCGGACAGGACACGAAGAGCCCCCGAAAAATATAGTGAAGCGGAGTTACAAATTATAAATTCGGTTCGTGAAAATTGTGAGTGATCCTTCGATGCGAGGAATCTGTCGCACCTCCGGCGCTCGGGATTTCAGATTCCTTACCCAGCGCTTACGCGCCGGGCTAAGTTCTGCCGCGCCTCCGGCGCTGATTCACCCGCAACTCACGAATTTCGCGATTCGTTGCGTGACTTGCGAAAGCAGAATATCACGCCATGATGACTTTGTTCTGGAAGCGGCGGGCGGCGATGACCAGGAGCATCGTGCCCATGAAGAAGAGCGCTACGGCGTCGGTCCAGAGATGTACCCAGCCCGCGCCGCGAAGAATGATGCCGCGGGTGATGTCGATGAAATAGGTGGCGGGCACGAAGTAGCTGAGAACGTAGAAGAACTTGGGCATGGTTTCACGCGGGAATATATAACCAGAGAAAAAGATGCTGGGGAGGATCGTCAGGAAAGCGAGTTGCATGGCTTCGGCCTGGGAATTGGCTTTGCTGGAAATCAGGATTCCCAGCGAGAGCGAGACGAAGATGTAGGGCAGAGAAAGCAGCGCGAGAAGAATAACGCTGCCGTGAATGGGCACGCTGAAAATGAAACGCATGAAAGTGAGAATCATGCAGAGCTCGAAGAAACCGATCATCAGGTAGGGAAGCAGTTTGCCGAGGAGCAGGCCCATGGGGCGGACTGGGGTGACGAAAAGTTGTTCGAGCGTGCCGCGCTCTTTTTCACGGACGATGGAAAACGCTGTGAGAAACGTGGTGACATTGAGAAGAAGAATCGCGGTCAGGCCGGGAAGAAAGAAATTGGGCGAGCGCGAATCGGGATTGAACAGGATTTTGGGCCGCATGTCCACTGCGAAGGGGGCGTCGCTGTTGGCGAGGACGCGGCGGAGCGATTCGTCGAGGCCGATGGCGGTGGTGACATTGATGGCCTGGCCGGCGACGGAGGAATCGGAGCCGTCGATCAGCACAAGCACCTGCGCGCTCATCTGGTGAAGGAGTTTGTCCGAATAGTCCACCGGGATTTTGATCCCCACGCGGCATTTGCCGGAGACGATGGCGTCGGTGAGGTCGTGATCCGTCTCCACGAAACGCACCAGGTGAAACGTATCGGAGTTGCGCAGGCGGTCAAGCAGTTCGCGGCTTTCGCGGTGGCCATCGGCGTTGTAAACGACGGTGTTGATCTGGCGGATGTTGGTGTCGATGCCAAATCCCAGCAAGAACATCTGCAGCAAAGGAATGATCAGAGAGAAAAAAAGCGTCCCGAAGTCCCGGCGCACGTGCAGCGCTTCCTTGTAAAAAACGGCGCTGAAACCGCGGAAGGGGTTAATCACGGGTGGCCTCGGTTTCAGACTGATGTTTGTAGGTGAGTTCGACAAACACGTCTTCAAGGGAAGGCGCAAGCGGGCGGATTTCCGCGACGACGATGTTTTGCTTCAGCAATTGCGCGCGGAGGTGTTCGAGATCGAGTGTATCGTCGATCAGCGCGTGGATGGACTGTCCGAAAATCGTAGCGCTGCGGATGCCCGGAATGGTGCGTGCGACGCGCAGGGCGCGGGTTACTTCGGGCGTGGTGATTTCGACGCGATAGGTCCCGGCTGGTTGCACCTCGGGCAGTTCGCGGAGCTTGTCCGGCGTGCCGTCGGCGATGAGCTTGCCGTAATAAATGTAGGCGACGTGGCTGCAACGCTCGGCTTCGTCCATGTAGTGGGTGGTAACGAAAAACGTGATGCCGTGGGCGGATAGTTCGAAGAGCAGATCCCACAACTGACGACGCGCGACGGGATCGATTCCCGCCGTTGGCTCATCGAGAAAAATGAGTTTTGGTTCGTGCAGCATGGCGCAGCCCAGGGCCAGGCGCTGCTTCCAGCCGCCGGAAAGCTGTGCGGAGAGGCGATTCAGGTATGGGCCGAGGCCGTTGAGCTGGATGATGTCGTCCATCCGTTGGCGGAGTCGATCGTGGGAGAGGCCGTAGATGCGGCCGTAGAACGTTAGATTTTCGGTAACGGTCAGGTCTGAATACAAACTGAAATTCTGCGACATGTAACCGATATTCTCGCGTACCGTTTCCGGGTCTTTTCTTACGTCGATACCCAAAACCGAGGCTTCACCGCCCGATAGTGGCAGCAATCCGGTGAGCATCTTAATGACTGTGGTTTTACCGCTGCCGTTCGGGCCGAGAAATCCGAAGATTTCGCCTTTCTGCACGCGGAAGCTGACATCGTTCACGGCGGTAAAATTACCGAAGCGGCGCACAAGATTTTGCGCGGTGATGGCGGGTTGCTCGAGATCAGCCACGGCTCAGCTCCCCGGCGCCAGCGCGACGTCCGCCGCCATACCGGCGCGCACTTGGTGCGACGTGTCATCAATGCGTACCTTCACGCCAAATACCTGGTGCGCGCGCTCCTCGACGGTTTGCACATTGCGTGGCAGAAACTCCGCCTGCTGATTAATCTGCTCCACGGCGCCGTTGAAGACCTGATTGGGGAAAGAGTCCACGCGAATCTGGGCTTTCTGGCCGAGATGCACGCGGCCGATCTGTGTTTCGGGAATGTAAATGCGGACGTAGATTTGATCGCGTTCCAGAAGCGTGGCCACTGGGGTGTTCGGGGCGATCAGGTCGCCGGGGCGAACATCGAGCACTTCGATGGAGGCGGCCGCCGGCGCAAGGACCTGGCGTTCGCGAAAGCGAGCTTCGTCGTAAGCCAGCGCAGCTTTGGCGGCGGAGACGTCTTCGACACGGTTGCCATTTTCGAGCTTTTCGAGAGTAGCCTTGGTTTGGAGATAGTGGGCTTCAGCCGCGGCAATTTCCTCTGCGCGATAGCCGCGATGAAGCTGGTCAAGCTTTTGCTGGAAATTCGACTGTTGCGCCAGTGCCATTTTCCAGTTGGCATCGGCGGTATCGCGCTGCTGCTTGGAGACGAGATCTTTCTCGGCCAACGCATCGTAGCGCTGGGCATCCAGGCGGGCGCGGAGTTCATCCGCGTTGGCGCGGTCGAGGTCGGCTTGCGCAGCGGAGATGTCCTCCTGGCGGTAGCCGTTCTTTCGCTGGTCGAATTCGGCTTTTGCTTGTGCCGCGGCGGCGCGAGCCTCGGCAATTTCCTCCGGGCGATAGCCCCGTTGGGACTTTTCCGCAGCGGCGCGGGATTGTCCTAGCGATGCGGCAAGCTCTTTTTCGTCGAAAGTAATCAGCACCTGGCCGGCTTCGACAGGGTCGCCCTCGCGAACGAGAACCTTGTCAATCCGGCCTCCGATTTTGGAGCCGACGCGAATGTTGCGAGCTTCCACAGTTCCGGAGCCGTGAAGAGAAGCGTCGCGATGGAGCATGCCGGAGGTGTACACGGCCAACGCAACAAGTGCGGCGACGACGATAACGGGAATCAGAAATTTGCGATTCATAAATTCAATCTCCAACGGAAGCTAAGGGACTGCTGAATCCGGAGACGGCGTGACGCGTGGGGCGAGTCCCGACCAGAGCACCTTGAATGAGTCTTCCATGCGCGAAAGCAGCGTGCTGTCGGCGTGGAGAGTCCAGATAAGCAGTGTGCCGAAAATGGTTTGTCGAAAAACGTGCGCGATCACTTCCGGTGGCAGATCGTTGCGGATTTCCCCGCGGCTCTGGCCGATGCGGATCATTTCGGTGTGAATGGCGATTACGCGGTTCTGGAGATTCAGCATTGGTTCACGAACCGACGAATCGGTGAGAAATGCCTGCAGAAGAATGCGGACGATGGCCGGGTTGCGCATGGGCTCCTGCGTCATGCGCGCGCCGAGCGAGCGCATGAAAACGGGAACAGGCACATTTGCGGAACGCATTTCTTCGAACGCGGCCTTCAGCTTTGCAAGTTGCATTTCGCCGAAAGCGAGGAGGATGTGTTCCTTGCTCGGAAAATAATTGAAGAAGGTGCCCTTGCCGAGATCGGCGGCGTTGGTGATGTCCTCGACAGTGGTCTCGGCGAAGCCCTTGTGGGCGAAGAGTTCCATGGCGGCGCGGAAGAGGCGTTCGCGGCGCTCGAAAGACTGGCGTTCACGGCGATTGGGAGAAAGTGTGGGGGTAGCGGATTGCATAAAATGACCTTCAGACATAAATGACTATAGGTCATATTTGTGAAAAATACAAGAAAAAAGGCCCCGGGGTACCTGCGAGGCCTTCAGTTAAAGCATGAGATGAGTTTAAGTTAGCGCTAGATTTCCTTGCCCGAGGAAAGATTCTTGGGTGATTTCTTGTTGAGATAAGAGATAAACTTCTGCGCTGAAGGCGGTACCGGCACAGCGCCTTTGAAGACGATGTCTTTTGGGGGGACCTTCTTCTTGTATAGATTTTCGTTGGCGCTGCCATCCGGACGAACTGTGGAACCGGCCAACGAGATACCTGCGAACAGGCCTCGGGCCCGCGAATAAGAAAGAATTTCCGCGCGCAGGGTCACGTCGGTTGAAGCCTCCGCGTTGCGGCCTTTGGGGCCGGCAGCGGCGGAGGCGTCGGCGCCGAGCTTCACCTTAGAACTGAGCACAGCGTTTGCACCGCGGCCGTTCATGATCAGAAGGACGAAGTCTGTGGCCTGGCCGCCGATCTGCAGTCCGAAGCTGCCGCCTTCAAGAGCCATCATTGTGGGAGCACTCCACGGACCGTTGAAGTGTTCGCCGCTGCGGCAAGTCATGGCGCCGCGTCCGTAGCTGGCGCCAACCACAAAGGCGGCTTTGACAACGGAGGGATAGACGATGATGCAGTCGGATTTGTCGATCAGGTCCTGCGGGATGTCGTCGGGGATATCCATGATTTCCTGAATCACCACGCCGCAGTTTTCCAGGCGTCCATTTTCCTTGCTGTCGTCGGCGAGCAGCGGCGGGCAAACAAACGAAGCCGCCAGCAAATACGAAAGAATCTTTTTCATTCGAATCCACCTTTTCAGAATAGTGTTTCCAAGCAGTGATTGAGCCCCAATTGATGAAACCTTACGGGCGACGGAAATTGCGGGGCGTGGCTGGATGTGGCGATGCGCCCTGCTCTTGCTCCTCGCGACGCTGCGGGAGGAAGCGCCCACTGACTTTCGACTATACTTTCAGTTCATGGGGATTGCCAAGAGCCGAATTGCACGGAGTGTGGCGCGAACCGCGTTTTGCGCGCTAACCGGACTGTTCTTGATGCCTTTTGCGGCCTCACAGGAGAGAGGCTCGCAGGAAAAAATGAGCCTGGCCGCGGCGCGATTTGCCGCGCGTGTGGAGAGTTTGCTGGGCGCGGCGCCGGTGGACAAAGGGGAGTGGGGACTGCTGGTGGTGGATGCGGAGACGGGCGCGACGCTCTACGAGAAGAACGCGAACGATTATTTCCTGCCGGCATCGAACATGAAGTTGCTGACGACGGCGCTGGCGCTGGACACGCTGGGGCCGGAATACAGGTTCCGCACCACCGTGGAAACGAATGGCACACTGGGGCCGGATGGAAAATTATCTGGGGATTTGATTCTGGTGGGGCGCGGCGATCCCAATTTGTCGAACCGCAAATTTCCCTACGAGACGAAAGAAGAGTTCGAAGGGCCCCCCGAGAAGGCGCTGGCGGAGCTTGCCGACGCGATTGCCGCTCGCGGCGTGAAAGAAATTACCGGAGACGTGGCCGGCGACGACAGCTATTTCCCGCGCGAGCGCTATCCTGACGGCTGGGAAATCGACGACATGGTGTGGGAGTACGGCGCCGCGATTTCCGCAATTATTGTGAACGACAACACGGTGACGCTTACCCTGACCCCGGCGAATGCCGGCGGCACAGTGGCGGCGGTGGTTGAGCCCGCAACCCGGGAATTCGTCGTAAAGAACGAAGTGATTACGATCGGCGCGAAAGAGAAACCGGATTTGCGGCTGACGCGCGATCCAGGCGGGGACAACGTGGTTGTGAGCGGGGTGATGCCGGCCGGCAGTGCTCCGCGCAAGCTGGTGCTGGCGATTCAGGAGCCGGCGCTACAGGCGGCGAATCTGCTGGCGCAATTGCTGAAGGATCGTGGAATCAGAATTGACGGCGGCGTACGCGCGCAGCACGAGCCGGACCCTGGAGAAGCGGCGCGTACGGTGCTGGCCGAGCACCTGTCAGTTCCTCTGAAAGACTCAGTCAAGCTGGTAAACAAGATCAGCCAGAACCTTCACACCGAAGTGCTGCTGCGAACGGCTGCCCGGCAACAGGGGCGCTGGGCTACGCCGGAAGATTTGCAGAAGTTTCCTGCCTCGTTTTATGCGAAGGCGGGAATTGCGGAAGGCGATGTGATCCAGACGGACGGCTCCGGACTATCGCGGCACGATCTGGTAACGCCGCGGGCATTTGTTGCTTTGCTCGAATACGCGCAGAAGCAGCCGTGGTTCCCCGCCTTCCTGGCGTCGCTGCCGGTGGCGGGCGCGGACGGCACGCTGAATGAGAGGATGAAAGAGCCGCCGCTGGCAGGAAAGATTCATGCGAAGACTGGTTCGGTGACGCACGTGCGAACGCTTTCCGGATACGCGGAAACGCCTGGCGGCAGGAAACTGATTTTTTCGTTCCTGAGCAACAATCAAGGTGCGAAGAATCATGAAGTGCACACGGCGATTGATGGGGTGTGCCTGGCGATGGTGGAGGAGTTTGATGAAAAGCGTGAAAGAACGAAGCAGGGAATCAACGAAGTGATGAAGTAAAGAAAAAACGGGGAAAGAGTGCGCGATGGGGGCTGAGAAAATTGTTACGGTGTTTGGGAGTTCGCGGCCGAAGGCGGGCGATGCGGAGTATGAAGAGGCGCGTGAACTGGGAAAATTGCTGGCACAGAGAGGGCTTGCGGTGTGCAGCGGCGGATTTGGCGGAGTGATGGAAGGCGTTTCGCGCGGGGCGAAAGAAAGCGGTGGAAAGACCTACGGTGTCACTGCGGAGTTTTTCAAGCGCAAGGCGAATTCGTGGGTGGATACGGAAGTACGCATGGAGACGTGGGATGAGCGGCTGTTCGAGCTGATCCGCCTGGCGGACGGATTTGCGGTTTGCAAGGGTGGGACGGGAACACTCGTGGAACTTGCGGTGGTGTGGGAAATGTTGAACAAATCGGTGATCGCGGGAAAGCCGATCGCGGTGGTGGGTGACTTCTGGCAGCCGATTCTGGATCGAGTGCGTGAGGTAGAGCAGGGGCCGCGGCCTTCGACGGAAAATTCCGTATGGGGCGAGGCGAATGGGAACCTGGTGTACACCGCTCCAACGACAGAGGAGGCGGCGCGGTATTTGGCTGAGAGGTTGGGAATGTAAGAGAGGGATTTAACACAGAGTTCACAGAGAGAAGAACACAGAGGACACGGAGAAGAATGTCGCGGTCGGCGCAAGATGTGCTGGAGTTCGACAAGCTGCGGGAGTTACTGCGGCTCCGGACGACGTGTGCGCCGGGGAAGCGTGTGATTGATGCGCTGGAAGTGAGCGTGAACCGCGCGGCGCTGGAAAGTGCATTTGCTCTAATTCGAGAGGCGCGGGAGTGGCTGCGGCTCGGGCGCGAGTTGGGATTTGGCGCGCTGGCGGATCCAGAAACATGGATGGCGCGGTTGGAAGCGCCCGGGGTCGGGTTGGAAGCGAAAGAATTCCTTGACGCGGGATCGCTGCTCGAAACGGCCGGCTGGCTGAAGCAGCAGTTCCGGGAGGATGCGGAAAAATTCCCGCTACTGGCTGCCCGTGCGGCGTCGCTCGGCGATTTTCGGGATTTGCAGGCGGCGATCCGGCGATGCGTGTTGCCGAACGGCGAGATCAGCGATGACGCATCGAGCGCGCTGCGGCGGATTCGCGCCAGCATCCAGCAGACGCGCGACGCGATCCAGAAAACCTTGCGGCAGATCTTGCGCTCGCGGCAGGCGGAGAGCGGCGAAGACTATGTGACCCTGCGCAACGACCGGTTCGTGATTCCTGTTCGCTCGGAGCAGCGCCGAAATGTACCCGGCGTGGTGCACGGGGCGAGTGGAACGGGACAGACCGTGTTCGTCGAGCCGTTTGAAACGGTGGAGACGAACAACCAGTTGGTGCAATTGGCGGAAGACGAGGCGGCGGAAATTTTCCGCATATTGAAAGAGCTCACAGATCGCTTGCGCGCGATGAGCGGCCCATTACAAGCTTCCGCGGATACGATTGCGGAGCTCGACAGCGTATTTGCGCGAGCGCGATTCGCGCGGGATTTCGATGCGTGTGCGCCGGAGTTTGCGGAGAAGGCGGAGTTGCGGCTGGATTCGACGCGCCATCCCGTGCTCGAGGATAAATTGCGGAAAGAGAATCGCGCGATTGTGCCGATGTCGCTGGCGCTGGGCGGTGAGGAGCGCTTGCTGGTGATTAGCGGGCCGAACACCGGCGGAAAAACAGTGGCACTAAAGACGATGGGGATCGCAGCGCTTTCGGCGCAAGCGGGGATTCCAGTAGCGGCGCAACGTGCGGTGCTGCCACTGTTCGACCGCGTTCTGGTGGATATCGGCGACGAGCAGTCGATCGCGGCGGACCTTTCGACGTTTTCGGCGCACATGCTGAACTTAAAAGCGATGCTAGCCGAGGCAACCCCGAAGTCGCTGGTGCTGGTGGACGAAATGGGCACGGGCACGGCTCCCGAGGAGGGAGCGGCGCTGGCCGTTGCGCTGCTCGAGGAATTTCGCAAGAAAAATTGCATCGTGCTGGCGACCACACATCACGACCGGTTGAAGACCTACGCTTCGAAGACGCCGGGGATTGTGAATGCAGCCGTCGAATTCGACGAGGTGAATCTGCGGCCGACCTACCGGCTGATGGTGGGTGTGCCGGGAGGATCGAGCGGCATCGCGATTGCGCAGCGGCTCGGATTGGCTGCGGAGATCATCGAGCACGCGCGTTCGCTGATGACGCCGGAAGCGCACGAAGCAGCGGACCTGATTGCGTATCTGCACCGTAGCCGCGACGAACTGGACCGCATGCAGAAGCAGATGGCCGAGGAGCGGCACGCGCTGGAGGCGGAGCGACAGAAGCTGCGTTCGGACTGGGTAGATCGGCAAAAGCAGCGGATCGCGGAACTGGAAAAGCAATTTGCGGAGATGCAGAAACGTTTCGAAGATAACGTAGCGAGCGTGGTTGCTGCGGTGAAGGATCGGGAACTGCGTGCACAGGTGGAGAAAACCTCGCGGCGGAAATTGCAGGACGTGCGCGGCGAGGCGAAGGATGAGTTGAACGCCGCCGTGGTGCAGACGATTTCAGAATCGCAGCAGGATTTGGGGATACGCCTCGAAACGCTCGATAAGATCAGCGTGGAAAGTTTGCAGCCAGGCGTGAAAGTGCGGGTCAGGGGATTCAGCAAGCCGGTGATTTTGCGCCGCGTGGAAGGCTCGACGGCGGAGATCGAAGCCGGGCCACTGAGGATGAAGATTGCGGTGGAAGAGATTACCGGGGTGGAAGGCGAGACCAAGGGCAAGGCAGTGATTCAGGCGCCGAAGCGGGAAAATATTACGGTGAGTTCACAGTCGAGCGAAGGCGGCGCGACGGGCGAGATCAACGTGATCGGATTGACGGTGGAGCAAGCGAGCGAGAAAGTGGACAAGTTCCTGGATGAAGCGGCCTTGGCGAATCAGGTGAAGGTCAGAATTATCCATGGCCACGGAACCGGGGCGTTGCGCAGAGGGCTTGGGGAGTTTTTGAAGGCGCATCCATTGGTGGATCACGCGGAGTTTGAATCGGAAGAGCACGGCGGAAAAGCGATCACGGTGGTGGAGTTGAAAACGTAGAGGATTCTTCCGCTAGCAACCGGCGCTTCGCGGAATGTTTTTGCGAATTGGTTGAGGCTGTAAAAGCGGCAGCTGGGCTGCCGCACTCCAAAGGTTGGGTGCAAATTCAGAGGGATGGCGGAAGCGGGATCATTTGCGGATCGGGTGAAGAATCAGGCGGACATTGTTCGCGTGATTGGCGAATACGTGCGCCTCAAGAAGAGCGGGCAGAATTTTACGGGATTGTGCCCGTTTCACGGGGAGAAGACGCCGTCGTTCGCGGTGCACCCGGTGAAGCAGATTTTTCACTGCTTCGGCTGCGGAAAGGGCGGCGACGTTTTCAGTTTTGTGATGGAGATGGAGAAGTGCCCGTTTCCGGAAGCGGTGAAAGTGGTTGCGGAGAAATGCGGCATCCCCGTGCCGCGGCCAAAAGAGCGGACGCCGGAGGAGCGCAAGGAGAATCAACAGCGGGCGGCGCTGATTGAAATTCACCGAGAGGCGCAGGCGTTTTTCTCGCGCCAACTGGAATCGACGGCGGAAGGCCGGGCGGCTCGCGCCTACCTGGAAGACCGCGGGCTGAACACGGAAACAATCGCAAAATTCGGAATTGGATATGCCCCGAGCGGCGGCGACGCGCTGCTCCGGCAATTAAAAGCGAAGTATGCGGAGAAATTGCTGGTCGAGTCGGGCGTGATTTCGCGCGACCAGTCGGGCGCGCGCCTGTTCGATCGTTTCCGGCGGCGCATCACCTTTCCAATTGCGAACGAGTCTGGAAAGATCGTGGCATTCGGCTGCCGCGCGTTGGGTGATGATTTGCCGAAGTATCTGAACTCGCCGGAAACGCCCATCTATTCGAAAAGCAACGTCCTGTATCACATGGATCGCGCGAAAGAGCCGATCCGGCGGCAGGATTTCGCGATCCTGGTGGAAGGCTACATGGACGCGATCGCGGTGGCGCGCGCGGGGATTGGCAACGTGGTGGCGAGTTGCGGCACCAGCCTCGCCGAACCGCAAATAAAATTGCTGGGGCGTTTCACGAAGAGCGTGATTGTGAATTACGACCCGGACGTGGCTGGTCAGACGGCGACGGAACGTTCACTGACGCTGCTGTTGGAGCACGATTTCGAAGTTCGTGTGCTGGCGCTGCCGCCGATTGGCGACAAGAAAGCCGACCCGGACCTGTTTATTCGCGAGAGGGGTGCCGAGGCGTATATCAAGTTGCTGAAGGAAGCGCCGCCGTATGTGGATTACCTGATTGCGCGGGCGCGGCAGATGGATCTGTCCACTGGCGAAGGCAAGCAGCGCGCACTGAATTTCCTGATGCCCTACGTGCAGCGAATTCCGAACCGGCTGTTGCGCTCCGAGTGGGCGACGCGAATTGCGCAGCAATTGAGGATTGACGAGCCGGTGCTGCGGGCGGCTTTGAATAAGTCGGCGACGGAACGCCGCGGCGAAGTGAAAGTGTCGCCGCAGTTGGTTGGCAAGCCGGCGAAACAGATCGAACGGCGGCTGATCCGCATGCTGGCCGAAGCGGAGGGATTTAAGCGCGAACTGGCGCAGCGGCTGCAGCACGGGCGATTGTACGAAGGGTTGGAGACGGAAAAAGTGTTCGCCGCTCTGATCGTGGCGGGATTGTCGGACGAACCGATACCGGCGACCGAGATTGGCGCGCAACTCGATGAGCGGGAGCGGCGCGTGTTTTTTGAGATTTTGTTCGAAGACGCGCAGGAACCCACCTGGGAAGAGGCGGAAAGCTGCCTGGATGCTTTGCGGCGGCGACAGATCGAGCAGGAATTGGCGAAGGTGCAGAAAACGATCGAGGCGAACCCAAGCGGAGCGGGGCTGCGAGAATTGCTGGAACGCAAGCAGGAGTTGATGAAGCAACTCACCGCCGCGGGGCAGCCGGGGTGATGATGAGTGGGTCAATTTCAAGTTGTACAGCATTCTTACGTTGAGGTCCTTCGCAGCGCAAAAGACGCGCTGCTGAGGATGACAGGGTTTGTGTGGCGAGCGAGGGAGTTGAAAGAGCGGGCCTGGCAAGCCCGGCCCCTACAAGGGAAAGCGGGGGCACCTGAAGGTGGCCGCTACGCGAGGATTGATGAAACTGAAAATACCCGAGGGAAGATTTGGAGCGTATTTGTTTGATTGCGACGGCACGATCGTGGATTCGATGCCGTTGCATTATTTGGCGTGGAAGAAAGCTTTGGGCGAATGGGACTGCGAGTTTTCGGAGGAGCAGTTTTACGCGTGGGGTGGGATGCCGGTGGCGGAGGTAATCTCCACACTCAACCGGGAACGCGGATTGCATATGCCGGTGGAGAAGTTGGAGCAGCGAAAGGAAGGCTTGTATTTCGAATTGCTGCCGCAACTGAAAGCAGTTCCGGAAGTGCTGGAACATATCGAAGCGCAACACGGAAAGATTCCATTCGGCGTGGTGTCCGGCAGCAGGAGAGACTCGGTAACGGCGTCGCTGAATGTTCTGAAACTGCTGTACCGGTTCGACACGCTGGTCTGCGCGGGTGAGTACGCGAAGAGCAAGCCCGACCCGGAATCCTTTCTGCGCGCAGCGGCAAATCTTGGCGTGGATCCAAAGGCTTGCCTGGTGTTTGAAGATACGGGGATGGGGATCCAGGCGGCGAAGGCCGGGGGGATGGCCTGGGTGAAAGTGCCTCCGCCGTGGGAAAGAACCGCGTAGTTCCTGAAGACGCGATACAGCAGGCGTGGCAGCGAAGAAAATTCGTCGATGAAAACTTCTCAAACCAGAGTCGTGCGGCTGATCGCCCTGTTCAAGCTGCTGAAGGGCGTCTTACTGATCGGTCTCGGCGTGGCGGCGCTGCAGTTACTGCATAAGGACGTCGCCAGCCTGGTGGAAAATTGGGTCGGAGTCCTCGGGTTCGATCAGAATAGCCGATTCGTGGGTCGCGCTCTTTTGACGGCGACGGCGTTCACTCCAAACAGGGTCCGTGAGCTAATCGTTGGCAGTTTTCTGTACGGCGGACTGTTCCTGACAGAGGGAATCGGCCTCTGGCTGCTGAAGCGCTGGGCGATGTGGTTCACGGTCATCATAACCGGCTCGTTCCTGCCGTTGGAGATCTACGAGCTGGCGCGCCACCCAAGTGCGGGTAAAACCGGAATCTTAGTAGTCAATCTGGTCTTTGCTGTCTATCTGGCTAGGCGAATTCGGGATGAACGCCGGGGCTGAGGACGAGGCCCTTCACGCCGACGCCGGAGGCCCGGCTGTGGAAGGATTGGCTCCGGGAAAACCCGGGTAGCCGAAAAGCTCCGCTAAATCCTTTATCTGGTGTGGAATTCAAGTACCCATGAGCCTCCAAGTCTTCCACTTCCTTGGGCCGTTTTCCACAAACTAAAACATTGACCGGAAGGGACTTAAGCGTGTAGCGTAGAAGGGTTGCGCGGATAACGGATTGGTCTGTTCCGGCATCTATATTTATGTCTATAGTGCTCGGAACCGTTCGGCAACGGCACGGCAGGCGGGCTAGCGTGCAGCAGCACAAAAGACACGGCACGGCGCATCGGGCTTCACCGAAAAATTTGAGAGTCTTCCGGGGGGTTCGCTCCCTCCCTTGGCCCATTGCGGGCTTTCTCTCTGCATTTCGTGTGGACAGTGCGCGAAACTACAGCGGTTGAAGTTCGCGCGGAAATCGAG
>Ga0210407_10000912_pt1 | contig 29902 bp, 26 predicted proteins | sample IncBWC27MmetaG_FD_150860 | JGI IMG/M metagenome (GOLD analysis project Ga0210407, IMG submission 150860) | Forest soil microbial communities from Barre Woods Harvard Forest LTER site, Petersham, Massachusetts, United States - Inc-BW-C-27-M | ecosystem: Environmental > Terrestrial > Soil >...
GCTGGCGAACCTCCTCCATCGCCGTTTCGAGCGCGGCGATGTCGGTGAGGTCGCACTGAAGAAACAGCGGCGGAAGGTGAGAGGCCCCGATCTTGGCGACGAGGTCCTTGGACGCCTCGACGGCGATGTCGACGAACGCGACATTGGCCTTCTGCTCAGCAAAGGCCTCGACCATCGCGGCGCCGATGCCCGACCCGCCGCCAGTGATGAAGACGACCTTGTCGATAAGCGAGGGATAGCGGGCGAGAGACATGGAGCGCGGCCTTATCGTTCAAGCTGAAAGGACGAGACTACCCTTAAGGCGCCAATCGCCGCGGCGGAACGGGCGCCGTCGCTTAGGACCGAGCGCGGCCTCGCGGCGATTACAACCTCAAGGTGCAATTCCGACAAAATCAACCCAAATAAACGCTCTTAAACGCCGCTAAACGCGCATAAACGTTAGTAAAATAGCTGGCGTTTACTAGCGTTTATTTTTCCGAATCGGGACTTTTCAATGGGTTACGAGCGATTCAAATAAGGAAAATCCAGACATTCTCGCTCGGGTTGTACTCCAGACCCTTCGCGCTCGCGTTTCGGGGACCATCTGGACATCATAATGCCTGCTTCGGTTTTTGGCAATTAAATGTCGGTTTGTTTCCGAATTCTCGCGTCGGTCTCCACATGGCATTCAGGCGAGCCAGCGACTGCAGGACCATACGTCGCGATAGTTGCTGCCGCGATGGATCCAAACTGTTTCACGTCGCCTTCACATCGCGGTTTGGCCGCGCCAGACAGAGCGGCGCGAGCCGGCGCAGAACCGCGAATAGGAAACCTATAGCACGAATTTCTGTTTTTGCAAAGGAATTGCCATGCTCAGAGCAGCGCAGCCGCCTGCGGGCCGCGCGTTGCATTTCAAGCCCCAGCTGGAAAGATTTAGCCCAACTGGGCTAACCCCTCCTTAATTGGGGACCGAAGCGCCTATTCCGAGGCCAATATCCTTGTTCGGATATTTCGCGAATGTCGCGGCGTGCGCGGAATACATCTGCATTATCGGCCTATAGATCCATCCAAATTCATTTTTGCTTCGCGCTCGTGCACGCGGTGGCGAGCCGACGGGGACATCCTTGAGCGCCGAGCCAATAGCGAAGGAGCCCCTGAGTTTTTTGGCCGCGTTCACCTAGACGTTGAGGATAGCGTTAGCCTTATTGGCCGCCACCTTTGCGCGAATGATTTCGAGGGTGAAGTTATTTGTTAGCCAATTGTTCGCCGGCAATTGATCAGTATTTTGTTCACGTCTTGCATTTTCAAGCATTGTGAGAGCAAGCTCCAGCAGGTGCTCTGTCGTGTGATAGCTGGTAGCCTTTAGCGGTACGCTCATCTTACTAACCTCAGATACTAGGTCGGGTTTCCCCTGTATGAATCCAAACACATTCTGCACATGTCGAGACTTTCGGCTATGACGCGCGTCACACCACGGGCGAACCCCGCCCCCAATGCAACGAGTAATGGCGTCTGGATGCCGTAGTTTTGATTTATTCTCCAACGGGCCAAAGACTAGGAACGACCCAAGCTGGATCTGACGGCGCGCCATATTCGAGAGCTTGTGAACACGCTGCGCACAACGTAACGTGCTTCAGCAGTCGCACTTTCTGATTGCAGCGCACGCATATTGTTGGCTCACTTTGCGCTCTGATATGACAGAAGAATTCTAATTCTTCTGGATCATCATCATCGATGCAATAGAAACCGAAGTTATCCTCGTATTTGGTTGACATGGCATTAATGGTTTCTTCAAGAGTGTCTGAAGCGGCGCTGTGAAGCGGCCCGCTCGTTAACGTGTTGGTAGGAAATTGAGCATTGGGAGTCTTGCTAGTTCAAGCCAATCGGCTGTTAGATCCGGCCAATCCGTAAAAATGGCGTGGTCCAAGTCTCTAAAATATCGAGGACGGGAAGGCCACCATGCTCGGCACAACACTGAACTTTGCTGCCGCACTAGCAGGATTAATTGCTGCCTGGCGTTGGTACCAAACGACGACGATCCGTCCGCCGACCGAACTGCCCTATGGAAGTCCGACGACCATCGACACGGGGCCGCTCGTTGCGTTCATTAAGGAGATCGCGCGGTTGAACAGGCGCGCAGCGTCTTGGACCGCCTTTGCTGCTTTGTTGGAGGGCCGTGCGACCATCGCCCATTACTACGGACGATGAGCGCAGGAGATTACGAGCCAATCCTAGACTTGCACCTCCAATTAGCCCTCGCGGATGTTCAGCCGGTGTTCATACGAAATGGTTTTGATTGGCGGACGGGGCGAGAGAAGCCTCGAAACAGGGAGGTGGATAATGAGTGAAAACGTTTCGCGCCGAAAGATGCTGTCCCTGCTTGGCCTTGGGGCGGCACTGGGCTTCACGCTGTCGGCAACGCTGGGGCCGCTAGTGGCCGAGGCACAGGAAGCCGCTCCGGCCGTTCCGAATCCCACTGCGCCCGCCACCGGCTCCGCTGAGGCCACTGGGACACACGGGATGCAACGACGGCAAGGGCGGCGCAGCCATCGCAGTGAGCGACGCCACGGCCGCCATGAGCGACGGCACACGCGCCGCACCGGTCAACCTGCTGCGCCCGCCGCCGCACCAGCTCCAACGCAATAGCGATCCGCGCCGGGAGGTCTTGAGCGCTGGGTTCGGCGCCACACAAAAAGGACGAGGGAAGCCTGTGCTCTCCTCGTCCGTGAGTGTTCGAGAAACAAGAGGTCTACTGTATCAGCTTCAGAGAGTCCGCGCGATCCGCGAGGGGGCTGGGATTCGCGCGGCACCATTGAGCGCAGTCCTCACGCTCGCGAGACCAAAGACTGAGCTACTGGTTGACGACTAAGTCAATGGCGACCGGCCGCAACCGGTCGACTATTCCTACAAAATTGCAACCATTGCGGGACAGATCGGCAATCGCGCCAGCTCCGGTGACCGCAGGTGGCCGCCATCTGCCACTATGAGGTCGTTGGTCAACGGGGATACCAGCTAAATTGTCCGCCCATTAATCGGCATGGTCGAGGAGAGACCCTTTTCCCTTGGCCATCCTATCGGCGCGAACCTCGTGTCACGGGCGTTCGCTCCGGTCGTAATTGTCCTGGCTAGCCTCGGCGGCGTGGCCGCGCAGCAGCAGGGCGTCGTTGCGCTGCCAGCCCTGTCGGCGGGCTCGACCTCGGACGATTCAGGAGACCTCGCCAAGCAATTGGCGAATCCGGTCGCCGACCTCATCAGCCTGCCGCTGCAGAGCAATCTGGATTATCGCGGCGGGGCGCAGCGCTCGGGTTCGCAGTATCGCGGCGCTGACGACGATTGCTCGATATGTCTTGGCTCTCGGTCGATGCCTACGTTCGCGGCGCAACGACGTGCGTCTCAAAATCCTGCCCACGCCAGGCCTCGTCTGCTTTTCGGCGCCAGGTGAAGATGAGTTTGCCGCCCGGCGCCATTCCCGACGTCGGCAGTTCCGCGACATGCAGGCCGAGGCCCGTGTCGCTCGTCGCGACGTCGGTCTGGGTCTTCCAGTCGTCGCGCGTGTAACGGACGATCGACTCCTCGGGCAGATCCAGCCGCAACGCCTGTCCGGCGAGAACGCTGGCCGTCGGGCAATCCTCACGCCATGGGCGGCAGCGGGCGGTCTGTTTCTTGCCGAGGTAGCGGCGCATCGTGTGCGGGGACATGTCGAACACTCGGCCGTCTGCGAGCGAGCGTAACAGCTTCACATATTCCCCATGCGCCCAGACGAGGGGCATCGCCGAGCCGGTCGGCTTGCCGGGCGCGAGCTCCCTGTCGGGAATCGGCGCCGCGTCCCACACCTGCTCGGGAATGAGGCCGCCAGGGCTTGTCTGCGCCTCGATTGTCGCGAGCAGCGCCTCCGCCTCCTTGCGCTTTCCCGCCGCAAGCGCGTAGTGCGCCCGTTCGCCCGCCAGGAGCGGCCAGACGCGGCCGATCCCGACCCCGTCGAAGGGGCTTCCGTCCGCCTTCTCGCCGTAGCCGTCAAGGTTATAGCGGCGCCAGCCGGGCCCCTGAGGCAGCTCGACCTTGAGCAGGCGATCGATGACCGCAATCGTGTCGAGCACGCGCGGATCCTCAGGCGCCCTCAGCCCGAACCGGACAAGCGCGATCGCGTCCGTGCTGATGAGTTCGTCCGCAGGGATCGCTCCGCTTCCCACCTCGTGGTTGCGCACCTGGACCAGCCCATGAACGTCCGGGCCTCCCGTCGCAGGCGATTCGGGAGCAACCCGTATGTAATAGCCGCGGACGCCGGCTTCGCGCGCGAGCGGTGTATCCTCGACATAGATCCAGTCCTCGATCTGCTCGTTCCAGGCGTCGGCCGTGTCGCGCAGCAGAGCCGGCACGGTCTCGATGTCGCAGGCTTCGGCGATCTCCGCCGCGGCGAGCAGCGCCGCAATGGTCACGGCGAGCGTGAAAGGCGTATAGCCGGCGTTCTCCTCCCAGCGGTCTTGCTTAGTTCTCGGCCCGGTGCGCAAGACGAAGCCGGCGGCGCGCTCGACCATCGGCCAGAACTGTGGGAGATCCGGGGGCCCAAGCGCGCCCTCGCGCCGGGCCAGTTCCAAGAGCAGCATGGGGAACGCGCACTCGTCGAGCTGCACGCCGCTCCAATAGGACGCGCCGTCCAGCCAATAGTTTTGTCGCCACGATCCGTCTCCCTCCTGGGTCGCCCGCAGATAGCGAAGGATTTGGCGCACCTCGCTATGCGCGCCGCACGCGAGCAGCGCGCCGCCGGTTTCGCAGAGATCGCGGGGCCAGACGAGATGATAGCCCCCCATATCGTCGTCACCCTTGCTGAAGCCCCACGGAATAGACAGGCTGGCGATGAAGCCTCCTGGGAACGTCGGCGCCTCATGGACGCGAAGGATGTTGGCGCTCACGCGGTAGATGTTCTGGCCATGAGCATGCCGCTCCATCGTGCGCAAGGGAGATTGCCAAGCGCGCCATCCGGACGAATAGTCGTTCAAGATTGTCTCGAACGGGCTCATACTCGATGTCCGCGCGTGATAGGCGGCTTCCGCCGAGGTGCGGCCAAATCCGACCGCCAGAACCGAGACGCCGTCGGCTCCCATAGCGAGCTCAGCGGATAAAGCGACATTGCCGTCAGTCGCGGTGTCGTACTGGTCGATCAGCCGCCCATGGTCGCGAATCTGCCGCCATCCGTCGGAGACCCCGACGAAGCCGACGGACCTGGCGAGGAACGGCGGATTCCCTAGCATGGCCAAGTGCGTCCCGGCGCCGACTGCGCACAGAATGTCGTGCCCCTTGTATTCACCCAGCTCGCCGTTGTTGTGCGCCCCTGCGTTGACGAGATGCGGCGCCAGCAAGGCGAACACGCGCAGCCCTGTCTTGGAGGAATCTTCGAGGCGAATGTGCAGAACGACCGAATCGCTGCGCGGGTCCGTGATCACGCTATTGATCATCCGGAATCGCCCGCCGCGATGCGTGCTCGTCAGGCGAAAAGCGGGAACCCCGTCTTCGATACGTTCGACGACCGTCTGGCAGTCGCGCTTGACCTCGGCGAAGAAAGTGTCCCCGTCGGTGACGATGAGCCCGAGGTCGCGGACGCAAGCCTGGTCAACACGTGGATAGTAGATTTCGTTGACGATGCCGTGACTGATGGTAAACCAGACCCGGCTGCGCTCGCTGAGCGCGGTGCCGACCCCGTCCTTGGCGCTCGAGGTCCACCGAGCCGGAATTCCAGGCCACCCGGGCGCTTCGACCATGTTCTCCCCCACCAAAGGCGCCCGTCCTTGGCGCGTCGCCGCCGAGCCGTCAACGGGTCAAAGGATCGAAACGGACCCAACTGATCGGGTTTCGACTCTACAACGTGTCGACCGTCTTCGCGACGCCGTCGAGCGCATCGCCGGATTCGTCCATGAGCGCCGCCGAAATGAGGCGAGCCATCCATTGCGCGCCGTCCTGGCGTGGAGCGAGTTTGGTCGCCTTAGCCATCACACGGTCAAACTTGCTCAAGCCCCGCGCATGCGTGTCGGAATAGCCCTTGACCAGCCGGCGGCAGCGCAAAATCCCGACCGCGAGATCATAGTTCTTCGGGAGGATCTCGGACGCTTGAGCGAGCCACGCCTCGAAATGCGCCGTCTCCCGTTTGTGCCGCAGGCTTGCGCGCCGCATGGGTCTCAAAGCCGCGACGCAATAAAGCTGCAGGAACCCGCCGATCCGCCCGACCGGCACGCGGCGCCCGCGATTGACGATACGGTCGAGCATTCGGAACAGGAGCGGCTTTTCTTCGATGAAGGCGCCAAGCGAGGCCGGCATCATGCCGCAGATCTCTTCGCCCCGCGGATGGAGATACTCGGTCGCGTAAACAAGCTGATCGGGCGCCGCGCCCGCCTCCTCGCGCAGGCGCGCAAATCGCGACGGGCGCAATTTGATGTCGGCGACGCGAATGACGTCGTCATAGGCCATGGCGACGGCGAGCCGCTTCGCCGCTTCCGCGGTGAAGGCGAAGTTTTTCGCCGCGCCGCCATTGGCCGCGTCGAGCGCGGTCAGCTTTTGCAGCCGGTCGATGTATTCGTCGCCGTAAGCCACGTCCTGGAAATCGACGATGCGTTTCAAGCCGGCGAAGGCGAGCGGTCGCGCGCTTTCCGGCAGGTCCGAGCGCAAGCGCGCGACAAGCCGGTTGAGCTCGGGATGGCCCGCATCCTCAGGCAACTCGTCGAGGCGTTTCGCGGGGCCGGTGTTCGGCGCCTCGTTTTTTCCCTCGCGCGCGCGATCATAGGCGTCGGCGAAAGCGGCAAGGCTGGCGTTCGCGCCACGCGCGCCTTCGCGCACGATCGCCTCATAGGCCGACCGCTCGAACGGCAGCGCGCCCGAACCGGCGAGCGCGCCGAGCATCGCGGCCGAGATCACCGTGCCGCGTTCGACCGCAAGCTTCTCCATGTCGAAGGCGATCGTCCGCCGCGCGGCGAATTCGAGCGCATCGACCACAATGAACGGATCGCCCACGCCGTCGCCCGGCTTTTCCTTCTCGGCCACCGCATAAGCCCGATGGGTCGAGGCGATGAGCGTCGTCTTGTCCGGCGTCACCAGCCCGCGGAGAACGGATCGACCAGCCTCCATGAGCTCCGCCGCCATCACCACATCGACATCGCCCGGCGTCGGCATGAGTGAGAAGACGGGCGCGACGCCGTTCCGCGGCGGCAGCGTCTCGATGTAGTAGATCGTCGCGCCGGTGCGCTGCGCGACGCCCGGCACGGATGTCGATTGCGCCGCCCATCCCACATGCTCGGCGACCTCGACGATCCAGTCCGTCAGCACCCCACCGCCCTGCCCGCCCATGGCGAGAATGGCGATGGTCAGCGGCTTGTCGAGCGAGGCCCGCGGCACGATTGAGGCGGCTTCATTCATCGGCGCCACCGACAACGCTGCTCCCCTCTCCTACGGGAGAGGGGTTGGGGGTGAGGGTTTGCTGGCGCGACTCCCTCATCCGGCGGGCTTCGCCCGCCACCTTCTCCCTGAGGGAGAAGGGGAAGGACCGTCGCAAAACCAACCGCCTTAGGCAAAGGCGATCCGGCGAGCTTCGTAGCGACGCTCCAGCCAGCCGACTCCCCTCTCCTACGGGAGAGGGGTTGGGGGTGAGGGTTCCTGGGCGCGACTCCCTCATCCGTCCGACTTCGTCGGCCACCTTCTCCCTGAGGGAGAAGGGGAAGGGCCGCAAGACCAAAGGTTCTACGCAAAGGCGATCCGGCGGGCTTCCCGGCGCCGCTGCAGCCAGCGGATGACGCGCTCGCGTAGAGCTGCGAGCCGCCGATCCCAGCGGCTGGGATTGAAGATGACCTCGGTCCGGTAGAAGGAGGGGCAGAGGACAGCGGCCTCCGCGACCTCGCCGCAATTGCCGCAGCCCACGCAGCCATTGTCCACGGCGGCGACCGGATCGTCCTTGAGCGGATCGTCGGTGTGCTTCAGCGACAGCGATGGGCAGCCGGAGAGGCGGATGCACGCGTGATCGCCCGAGCAGATCGCCTCGTCGACGCCGAAACGCTCCTTCACCATGCGCTCGCCCGCCGCGACGCTCTTCGAAAAGAGAGGCCGCACGCGCCGCTGCTTGTTCAGCATGCATTCGGAGGAGGCGACGATGATCTTCGGGCCTTCGGTCTTGGTGGTCAGCGCCTCGCGCAGCGTGTCGCGCACCTTGGCGACGTCATAGGTCCGGTCGATCTGCTTGACCCAGGTCGCGCCCACGCCCTTGACCGCATCGACGATGGAATTGTTCGTCTTGCGGCGCGGATTGAAGGCGCGCGACGAGGGAATATCCTGCCCGCCGGTCGCGGCGGAATAAAAGTTGTCGACAATGAGGGTGACGCCGTCCTGCTTGTTGAAGACGGCGTTGCCAACCGAGGACGCGAGGCCGTTGTGCCAGAACCCGCCATCGCCCATCACGGAAATGACTCGCCTGTCCGACTGCACATTGAAGGCGGAGGCGGAGGCGGGCCCGAGGCCGTAGCCCATCGTCGTCGTGCCGAGGTTGAAGGGCGGCAGGATCGAGAACAGATGGCAGCCGATATCGGCCGAGATGTGATGCGGTCCGAGCTCTTTCTCGACCATTTTCATCGCGGCGAAGATCGGGCGCTCCGGGCAGCCGATGCAAAAGCCGGGCGGGCGCGGAGGCACCGCCTTGGCGAGCGCCTTGACCTTCTCATGCGCGAGAACCGGCGCGGGATCGGGAATCGGCGGCTGGTTGCGCAGAAGCTCCGGCGCATGCGCCAAAAGAAAAGCGCGCACGCCCGTGACGACAACAGGCGCCGTATATTCGCCGCCCATCGGCAAGACATCCTTGCCCGCAATCTTGGTCTGGATGTCTCGGCGGCGCAGCAGCGTGTTCAGCGCCTGCTCGAGATAGTCGGGCGCACCTTCTTCGACCATCAGCACCGCTGACTTGCCGAGGCAGAATTCGACCATCTCGTCGTCGATGATCGGATAGGCGACGTTGAGGACATAGATCGGGATCGACGTCTCGCCATAGACGTCGGCGAGGCCCAATTGCTGTGAGGCTCGCAAGACGCCGTTGAAGAGGCCGCCAAGAACAATGACGCCGACCGCGCCGTCCTTGGGGCCGAAAAATTCGTTGAGCTTGCGACTCTTGATGAATTCAACCGCGGCTGGCCAACGCTTCTCGAGCTTCTCCTTCTCCTGCATGAATGACGCGGGCGGAAGCACGATGCGGTTGACGTCGCGGGATGGATGCTCCAGCGCCTGGCGTAGCGCGAAGGCGGGCTTCTTGTTGTCCTTGGCGATGAATTGCCCGTGCACGTGACAGGTGCGAATGCGCACTTCGAGCATGACTGGCGAGTTCGAGGCCTCCGAGAGTTCGAAGCCCTCCTCGACCATACGGACAAGCGTCGGCAGATCGGGACGCGGATCGAGGAGCCAGATCTGCGACTTCATTGCATAGGCGTGGCTGCGCTCCTGCATGATCGAGGAGCCCTCGCCGTAATCCTCGCCAATGACGATGAGCGCGCCGCCGGTGACGCCGCTCGAAGCTAGGTTCGACAATGCGTCGGCCGCGACATTGGTGCCCGCGGTCGATTTCCAAGTCACCGCGCCGCGCACCGGATACATGACCGAAGCCGAGAGAGTCGCGGCGGCGGCGGCTTCGGAAGCGGACGTCTCGAAATGCACGCCGAGGTCGCTCATCACGTCCTTGGCGTCGGCGAGCACGTCCATGAGATGCGAGATCGGCGCGCCCTGGTAGCCGGCGACGTAAGAGACGCCGGACTGAAGCAAGGCTTTGGTGATCGCGAGAATGCCTTCGCCGCGAAAGATTTCGCCGGCTTGAAGTCGCAAGTCCTGAACCTCGCGCTCGAAGGACCTTTCCGCCATCGGCTCGCTCCCTTCAGGTATTTATTTGCATGAGCATATTTAGAGGCTCATGCGGTGTCAACGACGCGCGCATGCCCACGGAAAAGGCGTGCGCAAGCCGACGAATTGCGCACGCGGATATAAATTCCTCCTCATACAATTGCGCGCCACCGCCTTGCTTAGCCAATTCCACTTTGCTAGCCTTGCGATTAAGGGTCGGCTGGAAGTGGCACGCAAAATGCGAAGCCGCGGAACATGAGACCGACGGCTCGGATGAATTGGGAGGTCATGCATGGTGGAGGTCACTCGGCGCCAAACCTTGGCGCTCGGCGCGGGCGCGTTTCTCACCGAACTGCTTCTCGCGGGCGCCGTTCGCGCGGCCGGCAAGGACACGCTCACCATCGCCTATAACGTCAACCTGCCCTCGTTCGATCCGACGGACGGGACCTCCGCTGTCAATCCAAGCATCCAGGCGATCTATCGTTCCATTTTCGACCAGTATATCGGGCAGGCGCCGGATCTCACGCTCAAGCCCGGTATCCTGACGGCTTGGGGCTGGAACGACGACAAGACAAAACTTTGGATGGACGTTCGCCCGGACGTCAAATGGCAGGATGGCTCTCCGCTCACGCCCGAGGATGTCGTCTGGTCGCTTGAACGCGCCGGCGCGAAAGACAGCGCCAACCCGATTTCCTTCATCTGGTCGACCGCCGGCAACTACAAGATCGACGGGAACCGGATCACGGCGGACGCCATCCGCTTCGAACCGACCTTCTTCATGTGGATGGCGTTCCTGACCGGCTATGTCCTGCCGAAGGCCTATTACGAGAAGGTCGGGGCGGAAGGCTTCGAGAAAAAGCCGATTGGATCAGGCCCCTATATGGTCGACGAATACCAGGGCAACGCCTTCCTCAGGCTGAAGGCCAATCCCCATTATTGGGGCGATAAGCCGGCATTCGAGACCGTGATCTTCAAGTTCGTGCCCGACGCGACGACGCGCGTGGCCGAGATCGAATCCGGCTCTTCCGACATCACGCTCGAAGTGCCGTACGAGGAGTTCGACCGGCTGAAGAAAGTCAAAGGCCTCTCTGGCGTGGCGACGCCGATCTCGGACATCGGCATGATCTTCATCACCAACAAGGAGCCGATGCTGGATAAGAACGTGCGGCTCGCCGCGATCATGGCGATCGACAAGAAGGCGATCGTCGACCGGCTGTTGCACGGCTATGGCGTGCCGATCGAGACGCTCGAAGCGCCCGAATATTCTGCGTTCGACCCCTCGATCAAGACGCCTTACGATCCCAAAAAGGCAATGGAGCTGCTCGCAGCCTCAGGCTACTCGCCGGAGAAGCCGGTCAAGTTCACGATCCAGACGACCCGCGGCTTCAAGCCGAAAGATTACGAGATGATCCAGGCGATCGTCGGCATGTGGCGTAAGGTCGGAATCGAAGCGGATATCGAGGTCTATGAGATCGCCAAGCACTTCGAGCTCAGAACCACGCACAAGCTCGCGCCTGCCGCCTTCTACAACTGGGGCGACGCGATCGGCGACCCGACGACCTCGACCGGCTTTGCGATGTTTGGCCCTTCGCCGCATTCGGCCTTTAAGACCGACGACCTCGACGCCAAGATTGGCCCGCTTTGGGGCGAGAAGGACGAGAAGAAGCGCATCGATGGCTGGAAAGCGGTCGACGCCTATATCGCCGAGCAGGGCTATGTCATTCCCCTCCTGCAATACCTCCAGCCGATCGTTTACAAGTCGGATCTTAAGGTCACGCCGAACCAATCCGGCGCTTTGCAGCCGACGTTGGTCTCGCCGGCCACCTGAGCACGCATCCGCAGCCGGAGCGCCGGCGCGCGGCGGCGCCTCGCGCCTACGGCGCGATGGATGAGGCCATGACGAAGCGATGATCGCGCTCGCGATCCTGCGGCGTCTCCTGGTGGCGCTCGTTACGCTCGCGGGCGTCGCAATTGTCGTGTTCGTTCTCTTGAGGGTCGTGCCCGGCGATCCCATAGCGATGATGATCTCGCCAGGCGCAAGCCAGGCGGACATCGCCGCGCTCAGAGCGCATTATGGGCTCGACGGCAGCCTCTTTTCGCAATTCGCCGTCTGGGTGCGTTATGCGCTGCGCGGCGACTTCGGAACTTCGATCTCGCTGCATCGCGACGTTCTCGCTCTCCTGGGCGAGCGGCTTCCCGCGACGCTTGAGCTCGCAACCGCGGCGCTCGAATTCGCAGTGATCGTCGGCGGCGCAGCCGCAATCGCTGGCGCAATGGCGCGGCGGACATGGGCGGAGCCGGTCATCGACGCGGTCAACGGGCTTTTGCTCGCCATTCCCGATTTCGTATGGGCGCTCGCGCTTGTGCTTGTCTTCGGAGTCGTCTGGCCGCTTCTGCCGCTGACCGGCCGAGTCGATCCGAGTGTTAGCGCCGGCATGACGACGCCCTTCTACTTCGTCGAGAGCCTCTTAAGATTGAGGTTTGACGTCTTCTTCGACCTCCTCAAGCACCTCGCCCTGCCGACGCTGGCGCTCGGCCTTCCTCTCGCGGCGGTGATTGCGCGGGTGCTCAAAGGCGCTCTCAATGAGGCCATGGCGCAGGACTATGTGCTGCTCGCGCGCCTCAAGGGGATGTCCGAGCTCCGGCTCGTCCTGCAGGAAGCGCTCCGCAACGCGATCGGCCCGACGCTGGCGCTGACTGGCGTTCAGTTCACATTCCTTATCGGCGGCACGGTGATCATCGAGCGCATCTTCGCCTATCCGGGCATCGGCAATATGGCGATCGAGGCGGTGATCAACCGCGATCTGCCGCTGATACAAGGGCTCGTGCTGGTGTTCGCGGTCATTTTCATCCTGGTCAACATCGCGGTCGATTTCCTTGTCGCGCTGTTCAATCCGAAACTGCGCCATGCTTGAGCGCGAAGCCGATCGAACCGCGCGGTGTCCATGACCGACGCCTCCGCTTCTTCTTTTCTCGCGGCGTCCGGGCCCAGTCTCGCCTCGCGGCGTCTGCGCGCGCTGCTCGCCGAGCCGAAGGTCATAATTGGGGGCGGCCTTATCCTGGCGCTGATCGTGATCGCGCTGTTCGCGCCGTGGATCGCGCCCAAGAATCCGCTCGACCAGGACCTGATGCTCGCCTCGCTTCCGCCAGCGGGACTCGCCGGCGCGGAGCCGAGTTATTATTTCGGCACGGACGACCTTGGCCGAGACGTGCTTTCGCGTCTCATCTATGGCGCGCGGATCGCGCTGATCGTCGCTTTCGTCGCGGCGAGTCTCGCAGCGCTCGCCGGCACGACGCTCGGGCTGCTCGCCGGCTGGTATCGCGGCTGGGTCGACGGCTTGATCTCCCGGCTCGTCGACATCTGGATGGCCTTCCCGCCAGTCTTGCTCTCGATCCTTCTGGTCGCCGTCCTTGGCGCCGGCGTCGGATCGGTCATTGCAGCGATCGCCATCATCGACTGGACGCGCTTCTGCCGGGTCGTGCGCGCCGAGACGATGGCGCAGGCTGAAGCCGACTATGTCACCGCGGCGCGCGCCATCGGATTCCCGCCGTTCCATATCCTTATGCGAGAGATTCTGCCAAACGTGGTCCCTGCCCTGCTGGCGCTGGTCAGTCTCGAAATGGGCATTGCGGTCATCGTCGAGGCGATTCTGTCGTTCGTCGGCCTATCGGTGTCGTCCGACACGCCGACATGGGGCGGCATGATCGCCGAGGGCCGGCAGTTCATTCATCAGACCTGGTGGGTGTTCGCGGCGCCGCTCGCCGCGCTGTTCGCGACCGTCCTCGCCTTCAATCAGCTTGGCGACGGATTACGGCGGGCGCTCGATCCGGTGCTCAGGCGATGACGGCGCCGATCCTCTCCATTCTGCGTTTAAGCGCGGTTTCGGAACTCGGCAACGCTGAGCCAATCCTGCGGAATGTGAGCCTCGATCTGGCGCCTAGCGAAACGCTGGGGCTTGTCGGCGAGAGCGGCGCAGGCAAATCAACCGTCGCCAAGGCGCTGCTCGGGGTGCTGCCGCGCACGATCACGATTACACAAGGCGAAATCCTGTTTGAAGGGCGAGATCTCAGGACACTGCCGCGGCGCGAAACCCGCGCGATCTTCGGCGACGCCATCACGCTCGTGCCTCAGGATCCGATGACCGCATTGAACCCCAGCCGGCGCATCGAGGCGCAACTGACGGACGGCCTGCGGCTCCGCCGCGGCATGAATGCGCGCGAGGCGCACAAACGCGCGCTCGAACTGCTCGCTGAAGTGCATATCCGAGACTCGGAGCGCGTGCTGCGCGCCTATCCGCATCAATTGTCCGGCGGCATGCGCCAGCGCGTCCTGATCGCCGCGGCATTCGCGCTCGAGCCCAAAATCATCGTCGCCGACGAACCGACAACGGCGCTCGACGTCACGGTGCAGAAACAGATCCTGCGGCTTATGCGCCAGATGCAGGAAGCGCATGGCACCGCGGTCATTTTCGTGACGCACGATCTTGGCGTCGTCGCGCAGATCTGCGACCGGGTGACACTGCTGTTCGCAGGCGCCGTGATCGAATCCGGAGCGACCACGGACATTCTCTCGGCGCCTCGCCACGCTTACACGCGCGCCTTGATCGCGGCGGGACCACGATATGATCGACCGGACGCGGGCCTTAAGCCCGTGCCCGAGGCTTTGGTCGCCGAACTGCGGCTTGAAGTCGAGGGAGTGGGCCGTTAGGCCGCCGGATGGCTGAGACACTCTTCGTCGCGAGCGGCGTCGAGGTCGCCTATGGCGGCAAGCGGCGCCTGAACGGGGAGCGTGCGGGCGGCGTCAAAGTCCTGTATGGCGTCGACCTAAGGATTGGGCGGGGCGAGACCGTCGGCATCGTCGGCGAATCTGGCTCGGGGAAAACGACGCTCGGCCGCGCGGTGATGCGGCTCATCGACATCGATGCGGGCAGCATAGTCTTCGACGGGCAGGACATCTCGCGACTGCCGGAGTCGCAAATGCGGCCGCTGAGGCGCCGCATGCAGATGATTTTCCAGGACCCGATGACCTCGCTCAACCCGCGCCATACGGTCCGGCGAATCCTGGTCGAGCCGCTCCTCTTTCATCGTGTGGCGCACGATAGCGCCGAGGCGGAGAACCGGGTGCGGGGATTCTTCGACCGCGTTGCGCTGCCGCTCGCCTGTCTCGACCGGACGCCGCACGAGCTCTCGGGCGGGCAGCGCCAGCGCGTGGGCATCGCCCGCGCCGCGCTGCTCGAGCCGGACTTCGTGCTGGCCGACGAGATCGTCTCGGGCCTCGACGTGTCGACCCAGGCCCAGGCGCTCAATCTTCTCAAGACGCTGACCCGCGACCTCGGCCTCGCCATGGCGTTCATCAGCCACGACCTCTCGGTGATCCGGGCCGTCTGCGACCGGGTCTATGTGATGAAGGCAGGCCTCGTTGTGGAGGAGGGCCGCTGCGAGGATGTCTTCGCCGCGCCGAAGAGCCTCTACACCCGGCTCCTGATCGACGCCATCCCGCTGCCCGAAATCGACCCAGGCTGGCTCGATCGGGACCTGGCGCCGGAGATCGATTGACTGCGTATGTGTCGCAAAGCGAGAAGACTGCGCTTCCCGGTTGAAGTCGGCTGGAAAAGACCGTTTACTTCGATCGGGGTGTGCGATGGGCGACGATAGAGCCAAGCTGCGGCTCGACGCCAAGGCTTGCCCCTGAATTTCGGCGGAGGATTGGCGTGATGAAGACACGGATGCAGGGCCTCATCGGCCTCGGCCTGGCGCTCGTGGCGGCGTCGGGCGCGGCCGCCGCCGACAAGCCGGTTTTTGGCCTCGTGATGTCGTTCAGCGGATGGTTTCAGCCGATTGACGCGGACACGATCGCTGGCGCCAAGCTTGCCGTCGACGACATCAACGCGGCGGGTGGAGTGCTGGGTCAGCCGATCGAGATCGTCCAGTTCGACAACAAGTCCGATCCGCCGCTCGGCGCGGACGGCGCCATCGACGTCATTAACAAGGGCGCCAAAGCCATCCTCTTTCCCTCGGATTTCGACTTTGGCGCGCCCGGAGCCTACGTCGCCCAGCAGAACAACGTGATCGCGTTTTCGGCTGCTTCCGATCCGAAGTTCGGCGTCGCGGGCGTTGGCCCGCTTGCCTATTCCGTCTCCAACGCCGCGCAGGCGCAAGGCGCGCTGATGGCGGAATGGGCGTACAAAACGAAGGGCTGGCGCACCGGCTACGTTCTTCTCGACAATACGATCTCCTACACGAAGTCGCTCTGCGGCAGCTTCGCGACGCGATGGAAGGAGCTCGCCGGCGATCAAGCGCTGCTCGGACAGGACACATTCCTCAACAGCGATCCCTCGATCGCCGCGCAGGTCACGCGGATCACCTCGCTGCCGAAGCCGCCCGATCTAATCTTTCTCTGCTCCTACGCGCCCGGCGGCCCGAGCGCGATGCGCCAACTCCGCTCGGCTGGCATCGATGCAGCGATCCTCACCGGCGAATCGATGGACGGCGACTACTGGATCGGCAGCGTGCCGAACCTCAGCAATTTCTACGTTGTGAACTACGGGTCGAAATACGGCGACGATCCCAACGCCGACGTCAACGCCTTCTTCAAGAAGTTTGAAGCCAAGTACGGCAAGAAGGCCGACGTCTCCTACGGCCTGCGCGGCTATTCGGCCGTTCAAGCCTGGGCCAGGGCGGCCAACGCAGCGGGCTCGTTGGAAGGCGACAAGGTTGCGGCGAAGCTCGACGCGTTCGACAAGGCGCCGCTTGTCATCGGCCCGACCACTTGGACGCCGAGCCTGCACATAGCCACCGACCGGCCGATGTCGATTATCGGCGTGAAGGACGGCAAGTTTACCGCGGAGGGCCGGTACTCGCTCGACAAGGTTCCCCCTCTTTAAGCGGCTTCTCGATGTCGCTGGTCGCCGAAGGCGTCTCCGTTCGCTTCGGCGGGCTAGGGGCGATCGACGACGTCTCGTTCACGCTCGAGCCTGGCGAAATTGTCGGCCTGATCGGACCGAATGGGGCGGGAAAGACAACGCTCGTCAATGTCCTCTCCGGCTTCCAGAAGCCGAGCGCGGGCGAGGTCAGCCTTGACGGGCGCCGGTTTGACGGCGCGACGCCCGATGCTTTCGCCAGAGCCGGAGTCGCGCGCACCTTTCAAGCCGTGCGCCTGTTCAAGCGGCTCAGTGTATCGGAGAACCTTGAAGTGAGCCTGGTGGCGAATGGACTCAGCCGGAGTCGTGCGCGCGACCGCGCGAAGGCGCTCTTGGCCGAGTTTTTGCCAGGAGATCGCGGTGCCATGCCCGCCGCCGCGTTGACATACGGCGAGGAGCGCAAGGTCGGCATTGCCCGCGCGCTGGCGCTCGAGCCGCGCTATCTCCTGCTCGACGAACCGGCCGCAGGCATGGCGGCGGCCGAGGTTGAAGACCTGAGGGCGGCGGTCGTCCGTGTCCGCACGGCTTATGGCTGTGGGATCCTCGTCGTCGAGCACAACATGGCGCTCATCTTTGCACTCTGCGACCGTATCCATGTGCTGGGCAGCGGGAAGACGCTCGCGATCGGCGCGCCGGATGAAATCAGCGCCAATACGACCGTGCGCGAGGCCTATCTCGGCGTGTCGGAGAACGCATCCGCATGAGCGTGAGGAGCGAAGCGGTCCTCCGCGTCGAGGATCTCACGATCCGCTACGAGTCCGTGACCGCCGTCAAAGACGCGACGTTCGAAGTCGGCGAGGGCGAGATTGTCGCCATCATCGGCCCGAACGGCGCCGGCAAAAGCTCGCTGCTGTCCGCTATCACCGCTATCGCGCCCAGAGCGCGCGGCCGCATCGAAATCTGCGAACGCTCGACCGATGGCGTCCCTCGCAGCGAAATCGTGAGGCTTGGCGCTGCGCTGGTTCCCGAAGGGCGTCAGATTTTCACGAGCCTCTCGGTCATCGAAAACCTCAAGCTTGGCGCTACGATCCGGCGTGATGGGGAGATCGCGTCCGATCTTGAGGCGGTCTTCGCCGAGTTTCCCGTTCTCGCCGAGCGGCGCCGTCAAATGGCCGGACTGCTTTCTGGCGGCGAGCAGCAGATGCTCGCGATCGGGCGCGCGCTCATGTCACGGCCGCGCCTGCTCATGCTGGACGAGCCGTCGCTCGGCCTCGCGCCAATGGCCATCGCTCGGGTTTACGACAAGTTGACTACGATTCGATCCCGCGGCGTCGCGATTCTCGTCGCCGAGCAGAATGCGGCGCGCGCCTTCGCGGTCGCCGACCGCGTTCTCATCATGAGTCACGGCCGTTTCAGCTTGAGCGGGCGCCCCGATGAGATCAAAGCGCATCGCGATTTCGACGGCGCCTATTTTGGCGTGATGATGAGCGGCGCGAGTTGGTCCTGATGAGAGAGGCGGCGCAAGTCCTCGTCGACGCCGTCAGCGTGGGCGGCCTCTACGCTCTCACCGCGCTCGGAATCGGCATGATCTTCGGGGTGATGAGGCTGGTCAACTTCGCCCATGCCGACCTGATCACCTTCGCGGGCTATGCGATTCTCCTATTCTTCGCCCAATCAACGGCGCTCGCCGTCGTCGGCGCCGCGCTCGCCGCTATCGTCCTCGCGCTCATCACCGAAAGAGCCGCATTCAGGCCGCTCAGAGGCGCCAATCCGGAGACGTTGCTCGTCTCGTCGTTTGCGGTGAGCTTTTTTCTCGAAAAGACGCTGATCATGGTCGTCGGGGCGCGCCCCAAGGGCGTCGATTTCCTGCCCGGATTGGCGCGGCAGGTTGACGTCGCGGGCGTCCGTCTGCAGCTCCTGCATCTCGTGACGATCGCGATCAGCCTCGCGCTTCTCGCCGGCACGACCTGGCTCTTGCGAGCAACGCGCCTTGGCCTCGAGATGCGCGCGGCCGCGGAGAACTTTCAGATGGCTGAGGCGCTCGGCGTTCGGGCGAACCGCGTCATCGCCGCGGCCTTCGCCATAAGCGGGCTGCTGGCCGCTGCGGTCGCCTGCATGATCGTAGCGCAGACGGGCCTCGTTCAACCTCGGATGGGCCTCCAGCTCGTCGTTATCGCCTTCGTAGGCACGGTCATCGGCGGTCTTGGCAGCTTGCCTGGGGCGGCGATCGGCGGCTTTTTTGTTGGCGTCGGTTCGATACTGTTGCAAGCCCTGCTGCCCGAGGCGCTCCGACCATTCCGGGAGGCGTTCGTCTTTGTCGCCGTCGCGCTTGTCCTGATTGTTCGTCCGCTCGGCCTCTTTCCGTCCCGCAGCCTGCGGCAGCGCGTATGATCGGAGCTGTTCGGGAATGCGCCGCGCGTCTCGCGCCCCTGGTCCTCCTCGTCGCACTCGTCATTGTGGTCGCGTGCGCTGCGACCTTCGCGCCGATCATTCTGCAAAGACGCGTAACCCAGGCCCTCATCATGCTGGTGGGCGTCGTCGGCCTCTATGTCTTCGCGGGCAACTCGGGGGTGTTCTCTTTTGGCAACGTCGGCTTCATGGCGATCGCCGCCTATGTGTCCGCGCTCCTGACGATGGCTCCAGGCCAGAAGTCGGTCTTCCTGCCAGATCTGCCGAAGCTCCTGGCGGAGCAGCACTGGCCGGCGCCCGCAGGCGCGCTCGCCGGCGGAGTGAGCGCAGCCGCGATCGGCGCGCTCGTTGGCTTTCCGCTGATGCGCCTCTCCGGCATCTCCGCGAGCATCGCCACATTCTCGATTCTGGTCGTCGTTTATGTCGGGCTCGGCAACTGGACCTCGATCACCGGTGGTCAGAACTCGCTCATGGGGCTGCCCAACTATGTCGGCCTTTGGACCGCAACGATCTGGGCCGCTGTCTCCATTGCGATCGCCTTCGCCTATCAGGAATCGCGCGGAGGATTGCTGCTGCGCGCCTCGCGCGAGGACGAGGTCGCGGCGAAGGCGGCGGGCGTCGATATCGTGCGCCATCGCTGGATCGCCTTCACGCTTAGCGCCTTCTTGAGTGGCGTCTCCGGGGTACTGCTCGCGCATTTTCTCGGCACGGTTCGGGTCGAGACCTACTATCTCGACCTGACCTTCCTCATCATCGCGATGCTGGTGATCGGCGGGGCGGGCAGCCTGACTGGCGCGGTTGTCGGCGCGCTTGTCATATCGCTCCTGACAGAAGTGTTGCGCGAGGCCGAGGTGGGCTTTTCGATCGCCGGGACTCACCTCGCCGCGCCGACTGGACTAGGCGACAGCGCTCTCGCGCTTCTCATGCTCATCATCATTCTTTATCGACCCAAAGGCATTGCGGGGGGCCGCGAAATCGGCTTTCCTTCGCGAAGTGCGCCCGTGGCCGGACGCAATGACGTCCCGCCGCCCAATTCCTTCTCGAACCACGAACTCGAATAGGCCCATGGACGAGACGCCTCCGCCTCCGAACGTCGATCCAAGCGCGCTGAGCGAGATCGCCAAGGGTGTCTTTGTCATCGGCGACAGACGAGTTCCCTTGGTGCCAAATATCGGAATCGTCCTCGGAGACGACGCGGCGCTTGTTCTCGATACGGGCATGGGGCCCGCGAACGGGGCTAAGGTGCTTGAGGCCGCCAAACACCTGGCGGGATCACGCGCGCTGATCCTCACCCTCACCCACTTCCACCCGGAGCACGGCTTCGGCGCGCAAGTTTTCAAGGGCGCCGCCAAGATCATCTACAACGAAGCGCAGCGGGATGAGCTCAGGCGCAAGGGCGACGCTTTTCTCGGCATGTTTCGCACGTTCGGGCCGGCTGTCGCCGCTGCGCTCGAGGGGACGACAATCGTAGAGACGGATGAAGTCTATAGCGGGCCGAGCGCCACGATCGATCTCGGCGGGCGTGTCGTCGAGCTGCGCGCGGCAGGAAAGGCGCATACGCTCGGCGATCAGACCGTGCATGTGCCCGATTGTGGCGTCGTCTTCATGGGCGACCTGGTCGAGGAAAAGATGTTCCCGATCTTCCCGTGGTTTCCGCCGGACGAAGTCGACATTGACGCGGTGAATTGGGCGCGCGTCCTGTCGTCGATCAATGCGGAAGCGCCGCGTATCGTGGTTCCCGGACATGGCGCGCAGGCCGGCGCTGAAATCGTCCGGACCGTGCGCGACTACATGATCGACGTCGGTCGACGGGTGAAGTCACGCCGCGACGGCCGAGAGGACGCCGATGCGATCGTTGCGGCGCTTGGTCCCGAGATCCGAAGCGAACATCCGGACTGGAGCCAGCCGGAATGGGTCGACTTCGCTATCCGCTATTTCGCCGCGACCGGCGCGGCGCCAAGTTGAGCGGAGACTAGCTTGGCTCGCGCGCTGATTGCGCTTCACTATCAAAACGACATCTGCCATCCGGACGGGAAGATTCCTTTCGCGATCGACCGGGCGGCGTCCACGACGACCCGGTTCCTGGAGGCGAGCCGAAAGGCGCTTGGACGCGCGCGCCAGCTCGGCTTCGTCATCGCGCACGTCCATATTGCTTTTTCCCCGGACTACGCGGACCTGCCGGGACATGGCCGCCTTTTTCGGAAGGTGGCGGAACTCGGCGCGGTGAAGCTCGGCTCCTGGGGCGCCGAAGCCTATGAGGGTTTCGAGCCGCTTCCGGACGAGACTTGTCTCATCCACAAGGGCAACAGCGCCTTCTTCGCGACGGGACTTGAAGCGATCCTGGAAGCCAGCGCCGTGACCGATCTCACGGTCTGTGGGCTAGCAACGCAATTTTCGGTCGAGCACACCGTTCGGGATGCGGCCGATCGGGGTTTTCGGCTCACGGTCCTGCGGGATTGTTGCGCTTCGGCCAATGCTCAGGCCGCGGAGGCCGCGTTCGAAGTCATGTCGATGCTGGCGGAAGTGGCGGAATCGACCAACTGGCCTTGAGCCTTCGGAAGGCATGCGCGCCTGCCCTATGCGACGCGAACGATTCTGTTCGGCCTTGTCGTGCTCGTCGCGGTTATGGCGCTGCGCGACAGGTGAACCTGATGATCGGAGTGACTGAATGAACGATGCCGCTGACGTCTTCGCACTTCCCGAGAAGTTGCGCGTTCTGGTCACCGCCGGCGCATCGGGCATTGGGCGCGCGGCCGCCGATCTGCTCATAGCTCGTGGCGCGCAGGTCCATATTTGCGACGTCTCCGACGAATTCCTCGCCGACTATCGCGCCGCTCATCCCAAGGCTGCAGTTACGCGGGCTGACGTCGCTTCGGACGCCGACGTGGCCCGCCTCTTCGCCGATGTCAAAGCTTCTCTTGGCGGACTCGACGCGCTGATCAACAACGCGGGGATTGCCGGGCCAACCGGCGGCGTCGAGGAGATCAAGCCGGAAGACTGGCGCCGCACCATCGACATCTGCTTGACCGGACAGTTCCTCTGCGCTCACTTTGCCGTGCCGATGCTCAAGGCGGCCGGCGGGGCTCGATCGTCAATCTGTCCTCCGCCGCGGGACGCTTTGGCTACGCCTTCTGGACACCCTATTCGGCGGCCAAATTTGGCGTGGTAGGACTGACTCAGAGCCTCGCCAAGGAACTGGGACCCGCTAATATTCGCGTGAATGCGATCCTGCCGGGCATCGTCGAGGGACCGCGCATGACCGGAGTGATCGCGGCGCGCGCCAAACAGACAGGCGTCAGCTACGAAACCATGGAAAAGACCTATCTCGAGCGAGTCTCGATGCGCCGGATGGTGACCGCGAGCGATATCGCCGCGACAATCGCGTACTTGCTGTCCCCGGCGGGGCGCAACGTATCCGGCCAATCAATCGGCGTGGACGCCAATGTCGAGACGTTGTGACAGATAGGCGCTGGCGTCGGAGGGCGATATGGCAAAAGTAGCGGTGATCGGGTCCGGCTTCGTTGGCCGCGCGTGGGCGATCAGTTTCGCCCGCGCCGGTTGCGAAGTCGCCTTGTGGGATCAGGACAAGGACGCGCCAAGTAAGGCTCTGGCCTATATCGAACGGCTTTTGCCGGACCTTGAGGCGAACGATCTTCTCAATGGAGCCTCGGCGAGCCAGGTCGCAGCTCGAGTCCACGTGCCGACAAGTCTCGAATCGGCGCTCGATGGAGTTGTCCATGTCCAGGAGAACACGCCGGAGGATGTCGAGGTGAAGCGTGCGGTGTTCGCTGAGCTCGACGCCGCTGCGCCGGCCGGCGCGGTCCTCGCGAGCTCGACCTCCGCGATTCTGCCCTCGGCATTCACCGAAAACCTGAAAGGTCGCGCTCGCTGTCTCGTCGTCCATCCGATCAATCCGCCCTACCTCATTCCCGCCGCCGAAGTGGTTCCTGCGCCGTGGACGGATCCGGGGGCTGTCGCCCGCACTGCAGACTTCCTGCGCTCCGCGGGCCACGCGCCGATCGTCATGAAGCGCGAGCTCGACGGCTTTGTCATGAACCGGCTGCAAGGGGCGCTCTTGGAGGAGGCCTTCCGGCTCGTCGAGCAGGGATATGCGGGGGTCGAGGACGTTGATGTCGGGATTCGTGAAGGCCTCGCGTTGCGGTGGTCCTTCATGGGGCCATTCGAGACGATCGAGCTTAACGCGCCCGGGGGAGTGCGCGACTATGCCGACCGGTATCAGGGCATCTATTCCGGCATCTTCCCGTCAACGCAGTGGCGCGTCGATTGGAGCGGGCCGGTCATGGACAAAGTCGAGTCCGAGCGGCGCGAACGCCTGGCCGCCGACAAACTCGGAGAACGCCAGGCCTGGCGAGATCGCCGCCTGATCGCGCTTGCAGCGCATAAGCGCTGGGCGGACAAGACCATCGGTCACTGACGAACGGCGTAAAGGCGAAGGAACATCGGTCATATGGCTCAGTCGAACAAGGTCATCATCACCTGCGCTGTGACGGGGGCGATCCACACCCCGTCGATGTCGCCTCACCTTCCGGTCACGGCCGACCAGATCGCCGAGGCCGCGATTGGCGCGGCGGAAGCCGGCGCCGCGATTGTTCACTTGCACGCGCGGGATGAGCAAACCGGCCGTCCCGACCAGACTCCGGAAGCCTTCGCTCGCTTTCTCCAGCGCATTAAGCAATCGACAAACGCCGTGATCAATCTGACTACGGGCGGAGCGCCCTTCATGACGGTGCAGGAGCGGGTGAAGCCGGCGGAGACGTTCAAGCCGGAGGTGGCGTCGCTCAACATGGGCTCGATGAACTTCGGGCTCTTCCCGATGCTCAACCGCTTCAAGACCTTCGAACACGACTGGGAGGCGCAGGCGCTCGAGAACTCGCGCGATCTCGTGTTCCGCAACACATACAAGGACATCGAATTCGTCTTGCGCACGCTTGCCGATTCCGGGACCCGGTTCGAGTTTGAGTGCTACGACACTTCGCACCTCTACAACCTCAGCCACTTCCTTGAACGCGGCCTCGTCAAGCCGCCGCTCTTTGTCCAAACCGTGTTTGGCATCCTGGGCGGAATCGGCCCGCACCCCGAGGACGTCATGCATATGAAGCGCACGGCGGACCGCCTGTTCGGCGCGCAGTACAAATGGTCGGTGCTTGGAGCGGGCCGCAATCAGCTTGCCATCGCGGCGATGGCCGCCGCGATGGGGGGCAACGTTCGCGTCGGGCTTGAGGATTCGCTCTGGTCTGGCCCGGGCAAACTCGCGACGAGCAACGCCGAGCAGGTTCGCGCCGCCCGTCAGATCATCGAGGGCCTCGGCCTCTCGGTCGCGAGCCCGGACGAAGCCCGCGAAATCCTCGAACTCAAGGGAGGAGACCGGGTCGCGTTCTGATCGGGCGCGCGAAGATCTTGTGGCGTACTACCGCACGATCTTGGGGTCCATAGCCTTCCTGAACCGCGCTTTCTTCAGGCCGGTGGCTGAAGGCGACGACGCAAATCAGCGGGAATCCGCGCCGGGCGATCGTTGCGAATTGACGCAACCAACACCGAGGCCGTCACGAGCGCCTTGTCGCCGCGTATCACCCGTTGCTTAAAATCGATCGACGCGCCGCGCACAGCGGCGGCGCTGGTCTCGACTTCCAGGAGATCGTCCATCATCGCCGGCGCCAAAAACTCGATTTGCAGCGAGTGACAGCGAACGCGACGCCTGAACTTTCCCCAAGATCCCGATGCGTGAATCCGCGCCGCCGCAACCACTCGGTGCGGCCGCGCTCAAGGAAGCGCAGATAGGAAGCGTGATAGACACGGCCTGAAAAGTCGGTGTCTTCATAGTAGACGCGAACCCAGAGCGCGTCCGCGGGCGCATGCGGCAAGGGGGGTGCTCCCGAGATTGACGACAACAAAGGCGTTTTTTGCGCTATTTCGTCAACTGTCATGGCCCCAACCAGGCGCGCGGCGCGTTACTAGGCTTCACCCTAGAATTTGCCCGCCCTTCGCGGCAGGGCTAAGACAGGCGACTTGTCCCCCAAATGCGCGGAGAAAACCATGGCTGACAAAGCTGACATTGGCGTTATGGGATTGGCCGTCATGGGCGCAAACCTCGCGCGAAACGCGGCTCACCATGGGTTCGGGGTCGCGGTCTTCAATCGCAATCACGAGCGCACCGACGCGCTGATCGCCGAGCACGGCGGCGAAGGCCGTTTTTTCCCAGCTAAGGCGCTGCCGGAGTTTATCGCGAGCATCGCGAAGCCCCGCCCGATTCTGATCATGGTCAAGGCGGGCAAGCCGGTCGACGAGGTGATCGACGAGCTCCTGCCTCATCTCGAGGAAAACGACATTATCATCGACGGCGGCAACTCGTTGTTCACCGACACCGCGCGGCGCTACGAGGCTTGCGAGAAGGAAAAGATCCGCTTTGTCGGCATGGGCGTCTCCGGCGGCGAGGAGGGCGCGCTCGAAGGTCCGAGCATGATGCCCGGCGGCGATCGCGAAGCCTGGGACCGCATCGCGCCGATGCTGACCAAGATGGCTGCCCAGGTCGATGGCGTGCCCTGCTGCACCTACATCGGCCCGCAGGGCGCAGGCCATTACGTCAAGATGGTGCACAACGGCATCGAATATGCCGATATGCAGCTCATCGCCGAAGCCTACGATCTCATGAAAAGCGTATACGGCCTCGACGCGCCGGCCATGGCGGATATCTTCCAGACCTGGAAAGAGGGCGACCTCGACAGCTACCTGATCGAGATCACCGCCGCTGTCCTGCGAAAGACCGACGCAGGCACGGGCAAGCCGCTGGTCGACGTCATCGTCGATGAAGCGGAGCAGAAGGGGACCGGCCGCTGGACGGCGCAGAACGCGCTCGAGCTTGGCGTGCCGTTGACCGGGATCACCGAGGCCGTTTTCGCCCGCGGCCTTTCGGCGCAACGGGCGATGCGGCAGGAAATGGACAAGAAGACTCGCCACCCCGCGGTTCAGACGCGCAAGCCCGAAAAGGCGGAAATCGACGCCATTCGCGACGCGCTTTACGCTTCGAAGATCATCGCCTACGCGCAAGGGTTTGAGCAGATGTCGGTCGCTTCCGCCCAGTTCAAATTTGATCTGAAGCTCGGCGACATGGCGACCATCTGGCGCGGCGGATGCATCATCCGCGCCCGCTTCCTCGATCGCATCAAGGAAGCCTACGACCGAAATCCGAAGCTCGCGAACCTCTTGCTCGACGACTACTTCAGGGAGGGCGTCGTTAGGACGGAAGGCGCGTGGCGCCGCGTCCTAGCCTTGGCGATCGCCAACGGCGTGCCGACGCCTGCTTTCTCTTCGTCCCTCGCCTATTACGACGGATTGAGACGCGCGCGGGGCCCAACGAACCTGCTGCAGGGCCTGCGCGATTATTTCGGCGCCCATACCTATCGCCGGCTCGACAAGGAAGGCAGTTTCCACACCCGCTGGAGTCAGGACGGGAACGAGGTCAAAGTCTAGAGCTGGGTGACCTTGCCCGATGCGTGGCGCACAAGGCCCTCGGCTCGAGAGCCTGTCGCCTCACACATCTTTGACTTCGACCGGGACCGGGGCCGCCGATTCCGTCTTGGAAACATCACTATGACTCTCTACCGCCTGTGACAGGCCGCCCTGGACTTGGTCTTATTCCTCAACATTGCTTTGGGAGACTTGCGATGACGCCGTTCAGAATTGCCCTCGCCGCGACGTTCGTCTTGGCCGTCACGCCCGCCCTCGCCCAAAACCCGCCGGTCGCATCCGCGCGCGCCACCATTCAGACCATCAGCGCCGACGGCTTGGCTTTGAACGTCCACACCCGCGCCGGCGAGGATCAGACAATCCACCTCAGTCTGAAAACCCGCTTCGTTCTGGTCGTTCCCGCCGCGCTTACCGACGTGAAGCCCGGGTCCTTCATTGGCGTCGCCGCTTTGCCAGGCGACAGGAACGAGCTTAAGGCCATGGAAGTCCACATCTTTCCCGAGGCGATGCGAGGCACAGGCGAGGGCTTCCGTCCCTTCGATCTCGGGCCGAAAAGCTCGATGACCAACGGCAACATTTCCGCCCGTGTCGACGCGACGACCGGCCCCAAGCTTACGGTCACCTACAAAGGCGGCGAGCAGACCATCGTTGTGGATCCGAAGACGCCGATCGTCGCCTTCGAACCTGGCGCGCAGACGGACCTCAAGCCCGGCGCGGCGATCATCGCCCGCGGGCCCAAGCAAGACGACGGCTCGATCGACGCCGCGTTCCTCCTGGTCGGCAAGGACGGGCTTGTCCCGCCCATGTGATCGGCCTCGGCCGAACGCGCCAAACGACAGGGATTTGCTCGGATAGGCCGCCCGTGCTAGCGGTTCACGATTCTTCCGCGGGGCAACCAATTGATAAGGGCGTCGTCGAGTTCCATCGAGGCCAACCCGGATTCGGGCGGGCCTGACTCGTTATTTACTTTCGTTCTCGTCAAACCGACCCACTACGACGATGACGGCTATCCGATCCAATGGTTCCGCTCGGCGCTGCCGTCCAATACGCTCGCCTGCATGAACAGCCTGGGAGAGGATGCGAGCCGCCGGGAGGTTCTTGGACGTGGAATAAAGGTTGAAATCGACACCTACGACGAGACCAATCGCCGCGTCGTGCCGAGCCGCATCATACGCGCGCTGAAGCGCAAGGGCGGGCGGGTTCTGGTCGGCCTGGTCGGCGTACAATCGAATCAGTTCCCGCGCGCGTTCGATATCGCGCGGCAGTTTCGCGACGCCGGCTTCCAAGTGTGCATGGGCGGATTCCACGTCTCAGGCTGCATCGCGATGCTCCCGGAAATGCCGGCGGAGCTCAAGGAGGCGCAGGGGCTCGGAATTTCGCTGTTCGCGGGCGAAGCGGAGGAGCATCGGCTGGACGAGGTGCTGCTAGACGCCTGGAACGGCGCGCTCAAACCGCTCTATAATTTCATGGACAAGCTGCCGTCGCTCGAAGGCGAGCCGGCGCCGATCCTGCCCCGCAAACATCTCGCGCGCACGACGGGCCATTATTCGTCGATCGACCTCGGTCGGGGCTGCCCCTATCAGTGCTCGTTCTGCACCATCATCAACGTACAGGGCCGCAAGAGCCGCTTCCGCACCCCCGACGATCTCGAACAGATCATTCGCGAGAACAGGAAGCAGGGCATCGACAGGTTCTTCATCACCGATGACAATTTTGCCCGCAACAGCGACTGGGAGATCCTGCTCGACCGCGTGATCAAACTCCAGGACGAGGGCATCTACTGCGGCTTCACCATCCAGGTCGACACGCTCTGCCACAAGATTCCGAACTTCATCGAGAAGGCGACCAAGGCGGGAGCGCGGCGCATCTTCATCGGGCTTGAGAACATCAACCCCGAGAATCTCATCACCGCCAAGAAGCGGCAGAACAAGATCACCGAATATCGCGTCATGCTGCAGAAGTGGCGCGCCCATGGCGCGCTCACCTTCGCCGGCTACATCCTCGGCTTCCCGGCGGATACAAAGGAATCGATCCTGCGCGATATCGAAATCATCAAGCGCGAACTGCCGCTCGATATTCTCGAGTTCTTCTTCCTAACGCCACTGCCGGGCTCGGAGGACCACAAGACGCTGTTGAAGAAGGGCGTCTGGATGGACCCCGACATCAACAAATACGACCTCGACCATCGCGTCGCGCATCACTCGAAGATGACCGACCAGGAGTGGGAGGACGCCTATCGCGCGGCCTGGGCCACATATTATACGCCAGAGCACATTCGCACGATCCTAAAGCGGGCGGCGCAGATCCCGAACGGCCGGCCGAAACCAATCACGAGCACGATGATGTGGTTCAAGCTCATGATCGAGCAGGAGGGCGTGCATCCGCTCGAGGGCGGCGCTTTCCGCCTCAAATATCGCCGCGACCGCCGGCGCAGCTTGCCGCTGGAATCGCCGTTCGTCTTCTATCCGCGCTACTGGGGCGGGATCGCGGTCAAGGCTTGGCACTATTCGCGATTCTTTTTGAGAACTCGGCGCATCCTCAAGGAGGTCCTGAACGCTCCCGACCGTTACACCTATACCGACCTAGCCATCGCGCCGCCGCGCGACGACGAATTCGAGCAGCTGTCGCTCTATCACGCCACCAGCGGCGGCGAAGCGGCGCTCGCCCGCAAGGCGCTCGGCGACAGCATTCGCGATTCCGCGCCCGCCCCTGCCGTCGCGATATCTGCGACAGCGGCGGAATGATCTCAAGGCCATGGTCGAAGCGGCACAGGTCAGAGCTGCGCGCGCCCTTATTGGCTGGTCGCAGGCGAAGCTGGCCGAGACGACCGGCGTGCCAGTGTCGACGATCAATGAGTTCGAGACCGGCGCTCCCGATCCCATAGCGGAGGAAGCGCTCGACAAAATGCGCGCCGCGCTCGAGGCCGCCGGCGTCGTCTTCCTCCCCAAGGATGACGGCGGAGGCATAGGGGTCCGGCTGCGCGAGGCCCTCGAGGGCGAATATATCGGCTGGAACGACCTCAACGCGTCGAACGACGAGTAGAGACCCACGACCGCAGCGACGCGCCGAGCTTATCGCGTAGATCCCTGGTCCCGCGCTCGCACGACCCTGCGTCGTCGTAGTCATCGAGTAATGCGCCTTGCGATGTCACACTTGCGGCGCGTCCTCCACGAAGCCGCCAGACGGGGCCGGGTGCGGCACGTTCCAGCCGAAATAGACCTCGACCTCGACAATCTTCCCGTCTCGAACGGTCAGCACCTCCGTGTTGCGGAAGCTTCGTCCGCGGTCGCTATGACCGACATACGTCACATAGACGC
>Ga0210407_10000914_pt1 | contig 29897 bp, 30 predicted proteins | sample IncBWC27MmetaG_FD_150860 | JGI IMG/M metagenome (GOLD analysis project Ga0210407, IMG submission 150860) | Forest soil microbial communities from Barre Woods Harvard Forest LTER site, Petersham, Massachusetts, United States - Inc-BW-C-27-M | ecosystem: Environmental > Terrestrial > Soil >...
AAATGCAGGACAATTTTTTCGTGATTTCCCCTTATGGGTTCGGTATCGCACTAGAATTTCTGTGTGATTCTTAAGCTTGCCGCCCTCGCATTCCTGATTCCTGGTGTTTCGTTCGCCGGATGTATTCCGTTCGCGCAAGCGCAGAAACACATTGGTGAGACGCAATGCGTAAGCGGAAAAGTTCTGCGCGTCGAGGCGGGAAGCCAGGGGACTCACTTCCTGCGTTTTTGCGAAGACGCCGCGTCTTGCTCTTTTTCCGTGGTTGTATTTTCTGACGATTTGAAGAATGTTGGCGACGTGGGCCAGCTGGCGGGCAAGACGATTGAGATTCGCGGTGAGGTGAAAGATTACGACGGGAGCGCCGAGATCATCCTGCAGAAGGCCGCACAGCTTAAAGGCGATGCACTTCGCATGACTCCGCTGCCGAAGGCATTCGATGTTGAAGAGAGAGGGCACTTCAGCGCCGGGCAATCCCGGGCATCCAAGACACGCGCGACCACCAAGAAACCGTCGGCGACTTTACCGATTGACGTGCCGGAGGACGCGGAGCAGGATTAGGCGCGGGTTTCGTGTCATCCCAACGTTCAAGAGTGTTTGTTGGCTACACCAGACCCTTCCGAAGTTCATCCAACGGATATAAAGTCCCGCGCCATTCCACGCCTCCCTGCCACAAGGTGAAAATCATGGAGCGGAGCATGGTGTAGATGAAGAGCACGGTGCTGACCGGATGCAAAAGAAAATACCAAGGACGAATCTCGACCTGGCGCCAAAGGCCGGTGTACAGGAGGAAGATAGATCCGAGGGCTAAGGCATAAGGACCTCGAGCCCAGCCGGGCGCAAGCAATACGCCGACGAAGGGCAACAGGTTCAGGATCGCCATAGCGGCGCATGCCAGCAAGGCTCGCCATATCTGAAATGACAGCACCGCAAAGAAGTTTTTCGTAAGGTTGTTTATCACGCCGCGTGCTCCGCGCGCCCAGCGGATTTCGATCAGGTTGTCCCCAAAAACCACGCGCTGCCGGAATCCGGCATTCTTGATGACTTTGCCCAACTTCATGTCATCCACGACTTCGAAGCGCAGTCGTTCGTAGGTACCAACTGCCTCATACGTGCTGCGGCGCACCAGGTTAAACGCGCCGACTCCAATGTGATCTTTCGTTCTTGGATCGGCAACCTTCCACGGGCGGTGTCCAAAGGCAAACAATACTTGAAAGAACGACAGCATCATCTTCTCGCCGGGCTGCTTCATGATCACGTGCGGCAGGACCACGAGATGATCAGGTTTTTCAACTTCTGCATAAGCCATTGCGCGCCGGAGGCAATCGGGGCGAAACATCACGTCGGCATCGGTGAAGAGGAGCCAGTCGGCGTCGGTGGCGGCTTTGGCGGCAGTGTACATGGCGTGGGCCTTGCCCATCCATCCGGCAGGAAGTTCTGTTATGTGGACTACTTTCAGGTCGGGAGTGGATAGGTCGGCCGGGGATGAATCGGTCCTAGACGGGTCTGGGGTGGACGGGCGGGGACGCCCGTCGCCCCACGATCTATTTTTGGATGACAATCTGTTCTGGGATGACGCCGACACCTCGTCCATGATCTTGCCGGTTTGGTCGGTGGAGCGGTCGTTGACCGCGATTACCTCATAGTTGGCATAGTCGAGCACCAGCAGGCGATGAAGAGCTTGTTCTATCGAATCTTTTTCGTTGCGTGCGGGAACTATGATTGCGACCCGATTCCCTGCCCTACTCAGCGGCTTTCGGTCCCACTCTGGCTCAGAGATATCAGCCAGCCTGCGCACGCCGAGACCAGCATCAACAACGCGTGAGAGCCAGATCAGGGCGAGAAGCGTTCCTGCGATCCAATGAAAATACATCATCCCGCGTGGGCCTGTGCGGGGCCGGAATTACGTTCGTCGTTTATGGCGACGGCGGGAGCAAAACGCATGCCGCAAAAGAGTATGGCAGAGGAGACAGCCATGGCGACAATCGGGAGAATGAAGGCGGTTTGGAGCGAGTGGCGGTCGGCGACCCAGCCAATCATGGTGGGCGAGGGCACGTCGCCGAGGATGTGAATGATGAAAATGTTCACTGCGATTGCAGTAGCGCGGATGTGGGCGCCGGCGGAGTTGATCACGGCGGCGTTCAAGGGTGAGGTGTTGAACAGAAGAAAGAATGCGGCGATCGCAATCGCCGGGAGCATGTAGCGTCCCCGGGCGAACACAGCAACGATCAGGAAGGGCATGCCCAGAGCCATGCTGGCGGCAGAAACCAGGTAGTAGGAACTCTTTATCTGGGGCAAGAGAAAATCTCCAAGCCAACCACCGGCCAGTGAGGCCACAACGCCATCCACTACAACGATGATGCCGAAGATAAAGTTGGCGGACTCGAGCGAGTAATGGCGCTCGCTGTAGAGGAATTGGGGCATCCATACTTGGATGCCGCCGAGGGAGAATGTCATCGCGGCCATACCGAGAGTGGCAGTCAAAAATGCCGGGTTGCGGGCCAATCCCAGGACAGTTCCGCGTTCGGGAGTCTCTTGCAGCGAATCAAAGCGGCCGCGTGCGGGTTCCTGAACGAAGAGCACCGCGATTGCCAGCAAAAAACCAGGAGCGGCAGCGATGTAAAACGGGAAACGCCATCCATACAGATGAGAGAAATACCCGCCCATCAGATAACCGACGGCTGAGCCGACGGGAATGGCCAGATAAAAAATTCCCAGAATGCGGGCGCGCACACGCTCCGCGAAAAGGTCGACCACGAAGGTTGGGGCGATGGTGACGAACGTTGCTTCCCCGATTCCGACGAGCGTATGCCGAACCAGTAACTCTGCATAAGTGTGGGTCACGGCGGTGAGCAGGGTGAGTCCGCTCCAGAAAATCGCTCCGACGACGATGATGACTTTGCGCGAATAGCGGTCCGCGAGCGGGCCGACGAAGGGCGCGGCAATCATGTAGCAGATGAGGAACGCGCTGGTCAGAAAACCGATCTGGGCTTTGTTGATGTGAAACTCGTTCTGCAACAGAGGCTGGACCGCAAACAAGACGTTGCGGTCGGCGTAATTCAGCAGGTTGAGCGCCGTCAGTAACAGCAGCGTGGTGCGGGGATGGAGGCGGTCTTCTGTCATCGGTCACGTGAGAGTGGAATATAGCATGGGTTTAGACTGGCTCTCAGCGTTTGGGCCGCGGCCATTTCGCGATCACCACCGTGGAAATCCCGCCTCGCGGGCGGAAGTCGCCTTTGACCTCGGCCCAGAGTGGGCGCGACCAGCGGACGACGTCGTCGAGCACTTGGTTGACGATGTTTTCCTGGAAGATTCCGAGGTTGCGGTAGGACTGCAAATATTCTTTTAGCGACTTCAGTTCGAGGCACAACTTTGCGGGCATGTAGCGGATGGTGATGACGCCGAAGTCGGGCAAGCCGGTTTTCGGACACACCGACGTGAATTCCGGGTCGTCGATGACGATCTCGTATCCGGGAAATTGGTTGGGCCAGGTTTCGATCGGGGGAAATTTGGCGTCCAGTCCAGCTTTGGCATGCTCGGGGGTGTAGCGCGGCGGCTTCGGCATATGGCCATTGTAACCAGCGGAGCTGGTGCCGCCAAAACCAGAACATAACACCGCAAAAGACAAAGATCTGCGGCGGCGACTGCTTACTTCCCCCGCTAGCGGCTACGAAGGAGTAGGGTTAAAGAGTCTCTTCTAGCATTCTTCCGCCGCGCCCTTCGGGTGACGGTTCCCTGCGAAATCGGACGGCATATCCTGCTGCACAAGGAGCGTTTGCTCTGAGAAACGTCGACGCCGGTTTTGACCAACACGAATTCCTCTGTCCTTACTGCGAAAAGCAGACCCGATTGGAATGGCCAGGAAGCACGGTGCTGTATGCCCCTGCGGTATGTCAGCATTGCCACAAAAAGTTTCTCGTTGTTGACAATGAGCCGAGGAAGTAGCCGGGGCCTCGTCACTGTTGACCAGTCCTCCCATTTTCATGTTGCAGGAACCGAGTAAGTGAAATGCCTGCTACTTCGATTCCGCCCATGATTCCAACTCCCCGGTAGCTCGCAGCAATCCGATCCGCGCCCGCAGCAGTTGAAAATTCGAATCCTGAAGCGCAGCGTATTTTTCCGTCATCTCCGTGCGCGCGTTGGCGGCATCGTGAACGCTGGCGGTTCCGGCGTTCATCTTGATGTTGATCGAGTCCGCGTCGGATTTCGCGATCTCGTATTCCAGTTCGCTGACTTCCTGCGCCGCCGTTAATTGCTCGACTGCTCGTTGAAGCTTCAGCGTCTCCTGCGACACCTGATTCTTCGCGACTTCGACTTCTTTCTGAGCGCGAATGGCATCAGCGTCGGCAGCCTGCGCGTGTGCTTTTTGGGAGAAATTCAGGAAGGGAAACCGGATCACCACTCCGATCGTTGCATTGTTCCGCTCGAATGCTTTGCTGGGGAAAAACTGCGTCCAGTTATTGAACTTCGCCAGCACCGCATACTGCGTGGCGAAATCCAAGGTTGGCCAAAGTGCGCGATGCTCGCCCTTCGCACGAAACTCTTGTGCAATCGCATGTTCCTGCGCGGAAAGAACTGCGGGACTGGAAGCGGCGGCCTTGGCCTCCAGATCCGGATCTGCTGCAATCTCGGGCAACGCCGGAATTGAATCCGGATCAGTCTGAATGGCCGCGACCGGTTGCCCTGTAAGTTGCGACAACATTCCGCGAAGCACGTCCACAGCGCCCTGGGCTTGCGTCATTCGCAGATGAGCGCGGGCGACCGCCAGCTTGGCCTGCGTCCGCGTCTGCTCACTGTCCACGCCTTCCTGAATTCGCTGCTCGACCACTTGCTGCATCTTGAGTGCGTCATCAAGTTGCTCGCGCAAATGGTCGATGAGCTGTTCCCATTTCACCAGCTCAAGATATGTGGTCGCGGTGTCTTGAATGACCTGATTGCGGTGGTCTTTGCTGGTTTCTGCAGCGGACTTGTATTCGCTGCGCGCGGCCCGCGCGAACTCCTGAAGAGCCGGATTGTAAACCGCCGATTGCGCCGAGACATTGAATAGCGACGGCGCCGACCCCTCTAGGCTCAGTGGATATCCCCAGGAATTGCCTATACCCGCGCCCGCCGTCAGTTGCGGAATATATTGGTTGCGGGCTTCCTGCAGGGAGGCAAATGCCCGCTGCTCATCGGCGCTGGATTCTGCCGCCAGCGGGCTGTGAGTCAGCGCCAATTGCACAGCGCGTTTAAGAGTCAGCGGCTCGGCTCGCGCCGTTGAGGGAAGAAATACGAACAGGAAGACAAAGACAAACGCTGAGCGGCGTGCGTCCTCGCCCGCCAACCTAACAAAAAATCTCCGAAGCGACTGCGAGCTAGGTTTCATAACGATCGATTGTTCAAACGATCAATGTTCAACGCTCCACACTAACCGCTAGCGGTTCATGCGCTGCAACGCCTGTTGCGCAGGCTGGAACTCGTGCGCCAGATCCAGCGCCGACCTGTATTCCGTGGCGGCGCTTGCGCGGTCGCCGAGTTTTTCATCGGCTGTCCCTAAAAGATAATGGACCTTGAACGCCGGCGCTTGCTCTACCTTGGCGCTGGATTTGAGATAGGTTTGTAGCAAGAGCACGGCCTCAGGGAAATTCCGCTGCGAGTGGATCAGTATCTCGGCCGCATCCACCAGGGCATCAGGCCGGTCGAGATGCGCGCCACGCACGTGCATAAGCGCCTGCTCCATGTCGTCCCACCGTTCGCGGTGCCGGTAAAACAGGCCCAGATTCAGCCACGCGCTGGCGCTGCCGTGGCTGGCCTGAATGGCTTCGTGATATTCCTGCTCGGCGGTGGGGAAATCTTTTTTCTTTTCCGCAATGCGTCCGTTCACCCAGTGGGCCCGCGCCGGATCCAGGCTGACCAGTGAATCGGCCTGGGCCTGCGCCTTATCACGTCCGCCGCCGACAATGCTCGGGGCTTCCAGGTAAAACTCCGCCAAGTCGCTGCGCGCGTCCACGCTCTTGGGATTGAGGTGGACCGCTTTTTCAAATTCATCGCGCACCCGGCGCGCTAATCCAGCTGCAGTCATGAACCCGGACTTGTCCGCTTTCTCGCCATAAATTCTTCCCAGCCACAAATGGTACTGGCTGTTGTCGGGATCGAGGGACACCGCCTTTTCGCATGCAGAAATTCCGCGGTCCCATTCTCCCAGGCTGAAATAAGCTCGGCACAAAAGATTGTGCGCCACAGGGTCGTTTGGCGAGGCGTCGATCTGTCCATGCAACTGGGTCAGCGCCTCATCCACCCGCCCCGAAGCGATGAGCGCCGGGACGGTTTCATCCAATCCGGCAAAGGCCGGAGAAACCGCAAGCATTGCCAGCAAGAAAAGTGAAAAAAGGCGGCGCATCATTTAATGTGTCACCTTCACCGACAATCCCTCGCGCAGCGGTTTTGAATTCGTCGATCCCAGAGCGACCCGCGCATTCTCGGCGATGCCTCCGGTGATCTCGGCCTGAGTCAGGTTAGAAATGGAAATCTGCACATTCCTGTGTTGCAGAACGTTGTTCACAATCTCATACACGTAAGGCATGGAATCATCCTGCCGCAACGCCTCGCGCGGCACGGTGAGCGCGTTTTCGTGCTGAGCCGTCACCACCGTCACCCCCACGTTGATGTTGGGCAGCAACTTAAAATCTTCATTGGAGACAATGCAGGTGGTCTCGCCAACGTTGCGCGTCCCGTGCAGCTTCACCGCCGCTGGTATGGCGCTGACGGCTCCGCTCCACACTCGGCCCGGCATGGCGTCCCAGGTGACTTCGATTTTCTCTCCCGGCGCCAGCCGCGCCACGTCGGGTTCATCCACAAAGGCCCGCACCAGCACCTTGGACAAGTCCGCTTCCTGCAAAACCAGATCTCCGGGATTCACATACGCGCCGCGCTTCACCGGCAACGCATAGACAACGCCATCAAACGGCGCGCGGATGACCAGTTGGCTAAGCACGTCCTCGGCGGCGCTGTAAGCGCTCTGCGCTTGCGACTGCTGGGCCTCAACCCGCGCAATTTCCGGCGACGAATAGCGCTCCTTCTGCTTCGACTCCAACAGTTTCACCTCAGCCGCCGCGGTGTCCAACTGGTCCTGCGCCGCACGGACTTCTCCCGGAGACGCCGCGCCCGATTGCTGTAGTCGCTTCAACGAATCCAGATTGTGCTGCGCGGCGTCATAATCGGCGTGCGCCTTTACCAGTTGCGCTTGCAGGGTCAGCAATTCTTCATGGGTCCCACCCTGCTCCACTGCTTTGATATCAGCTTCGGCGGCCCGCACTTGAGCCAACGCCTGTGCCGCCTGGCTGCGTGCGGCGGCGGCGTCAAGTTCCACCAGCAACTGGCCTTGCTTCACATGATCGCCTTCCTTGACCAGGACGCTCTCAACGTTCGTCCCCAGTGGAGCGTGAGCTTCGAAATTCTGTACCGGCTCGACCTTTCCGTTTGTGGAAATCACGCTGCGAATAGTGCTGCGCGAAACCGTGGCCGCGATCACCGGCACCGAATCATCACGCGAGGCAAACGAGGCCAGTAGCGCGACCATGATGATCGCGCCCAGCGCCCACAAGACCCAGCGCCTCCTCGCGAAGAATCCCGCACTCTTCGATATACCGTTCTCAGCCATGAGTTTACGTAACGATTAATGTAACATCCGCGTCCCGTCGCGCGGACGAGCGCCGCACTTAACCGTTTAGATGCAGGGGTTTGACGAAAGAACCGCAAAGTCAGCACTCAGCATTCAGCACTCAGCCGTCAGCCAAGCAACGGTCCATGGCAGTTGGGCAAGGGGACAACGCAGGATCCGCCGTGATCAAAAGGGAATCAGCAGTCTGACCCGGTACAAGGCCTTTGGCTGAATGCTGAGTGCTGAATGCTTTTGGAAAAGGCGGGCTATTTTCTGGGTTCGTTATCCACTACGACAAAATCTCTACTAGAGTGCTGGCAGGTTGCCGTGGCAAAGAGAATGGTGTTTCCCGGGAACAAAAACGGTGTCCGCTCCTGGCAGTGCGGGCATTTCAACTCGTGTTTATCAAATCCCGGAGTAATCTACCTTTCTTATCTTTACTTTTCGTTGCCCCTCGTTTCGGCCGTCGGCAACTGGCTCAGATTGGTTCGCGATATCGGCGGAGGCGAACCGCTGCGGCGAGGAATATGGCGGCCAGCGCCAATCCAATCCACAAGCCCGGTGTGATGAGAAACCCCGCCAGACCGGGTGCTGCCATCGAATGCATCTGGTTGCCGCTCTGGATCGAGTAAGCCTCTGGACCGGAAATGCGGTATGCCAGCAGGGTCACGAAGTGTGAAATACCGAATGCGATTTTCTCGATGATGCCGATCGCGAATATAGGTAAAGCGGCCCACAGAAATGCTGCACGCCGTGCCCAACCAGAAACCAGCAGCAGCCAGCAGTAGATCGGCGCGTACCAGAGCGCATGCACGGTAACAAGGTGGTACAGGAGCTCTCCCGACATTTGGAAAAACGACGCGTGCGTCGTGACGGTCAGACCGCTACCCCGTAACACGGCGGAGCCGAGGAGAATCATGATCAACTGCGTGACAACGGTGATTGCGAAAGTGAGCAGCGGGAGAATCACGAGCGGAATACTGGCCTTGGAGAGCACGGTCGTGAGATCCGAAACCGGCAGCGACTTCCAGAACAGAATGCTGCGATCACGGCGTTCGCCATGCAGCGCATCGAGGCAGTAGAAGATTCCAACGACAAAAGTTGTACCCATGATCAGCAGCGCGGCAAAATCATTGGGCTCGGAGAGGACGGCGACCCTTTGCGCAGGATCGGATAGCGACATGGCACGGCCAATGCTAGCAATCAGAAAACCGACCAGCATGACTGCGGACACCGCCAGAGGAACGATGTAGATGGAACGGTTCTCCCACAATTCGCGCCGCACCGACCAGTAAAACGGCCGGGTTGCTGACATGGTTGCGGGCGGAGTTGCCTGGGCGCCGAGCGCAGACTCATGTATGGCGTTCGATGGAGTATTCATTTCGTGGCTCCTTTCATCTCTGCTGTTGGATTGCCCGTCTTGTGGTCCATGAGGGCAACGAACAGGTCAGCGATGCTGGGGGTGCGGACGTCTCCGAGCGCGGCCAGTTGCTCCCGGTTGACGTGATCGAAGAGCAGGATGCTGCGGCCGAAGACCTGGCGCTCGTGAATCGGCTTGAAGGCGCGGGCGGCGGCGAGTTGCTCGGAATTGACCGTTGCTTCCAGGTAGCGCGACTCGAATTCGTCCATGCTGCAATTGAGGACGATGCGGCCGCGGTTGATGAACATGAGATCGGTGAGGACGTGCTGGACGTCTTCCACTTGATGGGTGGTCACGACGATGGTACGGCTGCGATCGTAGTAGTCGTTGAGCAGCGAATCGTAAAACTGTTTGCGATATAGGATGTCGAGGCCGAGAGTCGGCTCGTCTAGCACCAGAAGCTTCGCATCAATGGCCATGACGAGCGCGAGGTGGAGTTGGGTCACCATGCCCTTGGACAACTCCCTGACTTTGCTGGTGCGGCGGATGTCTGTCTTTGAAATGAACGCTTCAGCTTTGGCGCGGTCGAAACGGGGATGCACGCCGGCGAGGTAGTCGAGGGCCTGCGAAACCCGCATCCAGCGCGGCAGGACGGCGACGTCGGCGATGAAGCAGGCATCGCGCATGAGCAGATTGCGCTCGGTCCAGGGATTGCGTCCCAGGACCTGTAATTCTCCTTGATACGGAATGAGGCCGAGGATGGCGTTGAGCGCGGTGGTCTTGCCGGCGCCGTTGGGGCCGATGAGGCCGAGGATACGGCCTTCCTCGACGCGAAGGTCGATTCCGTCGAGGGCGACGGTTGTGCCGAAGGTCTTACGAAGACCCCGTGCTTCTATGCATGGCATGGTTTTAGCGTTCCCCTTCCTTATTCTTGACCTGGGGGCTTCGAACGGCGTTTCGCCGCGTCGCCGCTTCCAACAGTTCTTCGGGGGTGAGGCCGAGCCGCTGAATGGTGGCGTTGATCCGCGGCCATTCTTCTTCCAGGAATTTTTGGCGCTCACCCTTTAGCAACAGATTGCGGGCGCCGGCGTTGACGAACATACCGAGGCCGCGTTTACTTTCGACCAGACCTTCGTCCACCAATTGTTGATACCCCTTGAGGACCGTAAGTGGGTTGACCCGAAATTCGGCCGCGACATTGCGCACGGAAGGCAACACGTCGCCCTCGCTGAGCACGCCGTCGAGAATCATCGCGACCACGCGGTCCCGAAGCTGGCGATAAATCGGCTGACTGTCGTTCCACTCACGGTCCATGAAGTTTTCCAGTTTGGCTCTCCGCCGAGATGTCGCGCCTCAGTTGGTTCGGTGCAGGTCGAAGTGCGCGTGGATCGGCTTGTCGTTCATCATGAACGTCCAATCCTCGGTGTGGTGGTTGGCGTCGAGGATGGTGAACACAGAATGGTGCATGTGCATCTCTGTGCTCCCGCTGATGTCCTTCAACTCGAACTCCACTGTCTTGCCGTCGGGCGACATCTTGCCAGTCATGCGCGGCCGGTTCCCCGCGTCGCAATAGTGAACCAGCGTGAGCTGGTCTCCGTCCAAGTAAACCATGGTTACTGGATGGTCGTACTTGGTCGCATCCAACGGTGTTCCTGCTTCCTGGAACTCGTGCACGAGTGCGTGTCCGCGCGAGGTCACGCGCAGCGAAGCGTGCATCTTGGCGCCTGACATCTCCGGCGCGTCGGGCACGGTGACGGGGCCTTCCCACTCTCCTGCCAGGCTTTTCATGGTTGCGAAAGACTTCTGCGCCTCGGACGGCACAGCAGCAACGGAGGACTTTTGCGCGTCGGACTGGGCAAGAGCCAGCGTAGACAGCGATAGCAGGGCGATGGGCAGCGTAAAACGAAGGGATTTCATGTTTTATTCTCCTTGAACTTCTTGGTCTTCGGTGAGGTTGATTGCGATGCGGAACCGGGTACCAGTTACCTCGAATCAACCCGACTGTTGTAGTTAACTATAACACTAGCTCACATGCAAGCTTTATTTTGGAGTGGGGCCATAAGTTCCGGACAAGAAATTGAAAGTCAGCTTCCCTTATCGCTCCAATTCCTGATGCGGGAGGGCCTTTTGCCCTGTTCGCTGCACCAAAACGCTGTTCAGGACAAAGCGATTGCGTCGAAGGGACCTTGACGTTAGGCTAAAGGTGCAGAAAGAAAGCAGATTCCTGCATTTTCGGGGTGGGTGACCCGGCAGGTACCCGCGACGGTAGATACTCTGCTTGGAATGGTAAGATAAAGACTCACTTATGCCCTTAAAAACACTGTTCTTAAATCCCCCTTCTTTTGAGAATTTTGATGGTGGCGCGGGATCGCGCTGGCCCGCTACGCGAGAAATCGAGTCCTACTGGTATCCGGTATGGCTGGCGTATCCGGCCGGGATGATCGAGGGGGCGCGGCTGCTAGATGCTCCGCCGCACTACGTCTCGGCGGAAGAGACCATCAACATTGCGAAGGAATATGAGTTTCTGGTGCTCTACACCAGCACTCCGGGATTCCCGGGCGACATCCGGCTGGCGCAGAAGATTCGCGACGCGAATCCGAAAATTAAGATTTGCTTTGTGGGGCCGCATGTGACGGTGTTGCCTGACAAGTGCTTGCAGGACGCTCCGGCGGTAGATTTTCTGGTGCGCAAGGAATTTGATTATGCGGTGAAAGAGTTCTCCGACGGCGTGCCGCTCGAGAATATTTTGGGGGCATCGTACCGGAAGAACGGCGGGATTGCGCACAACCAGGACCGGCCGCAGTTGCAGGACCTCGATTCCCTGCCACACGTGACTGACGTCTATCAGCGCGATCTGGATGTGCGGCGCTACAATGTGCCGTTTCTGTTGAATCCGTATGTTTCGCTGTACACGACACGCGGATGTCCGGCGCAGTGTACGTTCTGCCTGTGGCCGCAGACGACCAGCGGACATGCGTGGCGCAAGCGGTCTACCGATGACGTTGCGGCTGAGATGGCAAAGGCCAAGGAATACTGGCCGTACGTCAGAGAGTTTTTCTTCGATGACGACACGTTCAATATTCAGAAGGCGCGCACGGTTGAGTTGTGCGCGAAGCTGAAGCCGCTGGGGCTGACCTGGTCTTGCACTTCGCGGGTAACGACCGATTACGAGACGTTGAAGGCGATGAAAGAAGCGGGATGCCGGCTGATGATTGTTGGATACGAATCCGGCGACCAGCAGATTTTGAAGAACATCAAGAAGGGTGCGACCATCGAGCGGGCGCGGCAGTTCACTAAAGACGCGCACAAGCTGGGACTAGTTATTCACGGCGATTTTATTCTGGGACTTCCGGGCGAGACGCGGGAGACCATCAACAATACGATCGCGTTTGCCAAAGAGTTAGATGTCGAGACCATTCAGGTTTCCGTGGCGCACGCTTATCCCGGGACGGAGTTGTTCGACTTTGCGGTGAAGAACGACTACATGGTGAAGGGCAGCATGGTGGACGAAGGCGGGCATCAGCTGGCGCACATTGAATATCCCGGCTTGCCGGCGGATGAGATCCTGCATTCGGTGCATCGCTTCTACGACGAGTATTACTTCCGGCCGAAGGCGGTTTTCCGGATCCTCCGGAAGTCGATGTTCAACGCGAACGACCGGAAGCGGCTGTACAAAGAGGCGAAGACCTTCCTGAAGGTGCGTTCGATGAGGAACAAGCTGGTGAAGAAGAACCAGGCCGATGCGGCCGCAGCGGCGCCTCCGCCGGTGGAGCCGGTGCAGGTCTAAGTCTTGTGACCTTCCGAAAGTATCTGGTGGTGGCTGGGGTCGGTCTGTTTGCGGCAACCGGAGACTCCCTGCTTTCCTACGGCATGAAACAGGCAGGGAATGTTTCTCTGCACAATATTCCTGGTCTGCTGCTGGCGGTCATCAATCCCTGGGTCGCACTGGGGATTTTGTTTTTGCTGGGATTTTTTGCCTGCTATACCACGGCGCTTTCTTGGGCCGATCTCACCTATGTGCTGCCCGCGAGTTCTCTTGGAATCGTCCTGCTCGCGCTGATCGCCCGGTTCGCTCTGCATGAGCATGTGTCGGCGACGCGCTGGCTGGGGATCGCGCTGGTTTCAAGTGGAGTCGGCTTTGTAACGCGCGGCCCGGAGCTGACCCAACATCCGGGACAGCCTAACGTCAGTGCAGCCACAGCGGGGCCGTCGCGATGAGACACGTGACCAGCAATCTCAACACGTGGCTGGGTATTGCGGCCGTGGTTCTCGCTACCAGCGGCGGGGACGTGCTTTTGGCGCGGGCCATGAAGCACATCGGCGACGTTGGCGAATTACGCAAACGGCGCGGATTGCTCCACGTAGTTCTGCGGGCGCTCGGAAGCCGTTATTTCCTGCTCGGTGTGGGCTGCATGGCACTGGCCTTTTACAGCCTGCTGTTCGGACTTTCCTGGGGCGACCTCAGCCTGATAGGTCCGGCTACCGCTTCCCTTACCTTCGTGGCGAACGCCATCGCCGCTAGAATTTTTCTGCACGAGCATGTGGACGGTCGGCGCTGGGCCGCGGCGCTCCTAGTGGCAGGCGGCGTGGTGTTGATGGCGCTTTGATTCGTTGTTTATTGCCAGATCTGGCGGACCGTATCCCATACCAACGGCACCGAGAGGACGATCATAATTCCCGTGGTGGCCCAGGCAACGATGTTGAAGAGCGTGGAATTGACGTACTCACCCATCAATTCCTTCTTGTTTACCAGTAGCAACATGAAGATCAAAACGGGCGCGATGGCTACGCCGTTCAAGGCTTGGGAATAAAGCTGGACTTTAATCAGAGGCGAGCTGCCCGACCCCTGCTGGGCGAAATGCGGCAGCAGAATCAAGCCGGCACCCGCGGCGATCAGCAATGTGTAGAGCCAATAGAATACGGGCGCTTCGCGGAACTTCTTCCCAACTCCGGATTCAAAACCCAATCCTTCGCAAACGGTGTAAGCGGTCGAAAGCGGAAGAATCGACGCAGCAAACAGCGACGCGTTGAACAATCCCACCGCAAAAAGAATGTAGGCAAAATCGCCGGCCAGCGGGCGGAGGGCCTCGGCGGCGTCTTTGGCATCATTGATGTTGTGGATTCCATGCACGTACAACGTTGCGGCACAGGCCACAATGATGAACCACGCCACCACGTCGGTGAAAATACAGCCGAAGATCACGTCCAGTTGGGAAGCCTTGTATTGCCGCTTGGAAACGCCCTTTTCGACAATCGAGGATTGCAGGTAGAACTGCATCCACGGTGCGATGGTAGTGCCGATGACGGTGATGGTCATGAAAAGAAAATCGTGTTGAAACAGTTCCCTGCCCGGCGGCTTGAAGGTACTGACCGTGGCCTTGATCCAGTCGGGCCTGGCTAGGGCCCCGGCAAAAATGTAGGTGATGTAAACGAACGAGGCGACGAGGAATATTTTCTCGACGCTCTTGTATTGGCCTTTGACGACGATCAGCCAGACGATGACGGCGCAGACGGGAACGGTGTAGTAGCGGGAAAGGCCGAATAGTTCAAGGCTGCCGGCGATGCCGGCGAATTCGCCGAGAATGTTGCCGAAGTTGATGACCAGAATTGCGATCATCATGAAGAAAGTGATGCGCAGACCGAATTCTTCGCGGATCAGGTCGCTCAGGCCCTTGCCGGTCACGGCCCCCATGCGAGCGGAGATTTCCTGCACCACGATCAGCGCCAGGGTAACGGGAATCATGGTCCAGAGCAGCCGGTATCCGAACTGAGCGCCGGCCTGCGAATAGGTAACGATGCCGTTGGCATCGTTGTCCACGTTCGCGGTAATGAAACCCGGGCCGACGACGGCGAAGAACAGCAGCAACCGGATTTTCCAGCTTCTCAGGAATTTCATGTGCGCAACCGTCGAAAATAATGGGAACGCGTTTCACTGTGGCAACTTAGGATAAACGGGGATGAGGAATATGGGTAGGGAGAAAAAGATTTTTTATGAAATGTTTTTCAGAGCGCGGCTGTCTATCGGGATTCCTACGTCTTCTCATTGTATTTTCGATAGGCTTTGCCATCGAAGTGAAACGTAATTGTCGTGATGAACCTTCCAGCTTGGCCTATTGTTCCGGTCTGGATGTTCCGATATCCATTGTTCTTGGTTTTGAGTATTTCCAAACCATTTCCTGAGGTTTTTAAGGCCAATTCATATCGCCCACCAACCTTCCGAAAAACCCAGAACCAGCCGATGCCCTCGACACTCTCGAAACACATGCCCTCTTTGCCGCGGAAACTCGGTACAACGACGAGGTCGGTTTCATCGGAGCCATCAAGATGGATTTTCGAGGCAATGAACCAGGAACTCAGCAACTGGCCGGGAGCGAGCGGGTTGTAGTCCAGACATGACTTAAATCCGGCACCCGCTTTCAGCACTTCCAGAACCTCATCCGGGACCGGCACAGGTCGTATCACACGAGGCTCAGCGGGAGAGACTTCCTCCGTGCCGAAGGTGGATTGCTCCTGCGTGGCAAGCTGACCCGAATTTTGCGAGTGGGCCGGGAGTGCGAACGAAAAAATGAAAAGCAATACTAGCAGAAGCATTTCGAGTTCCGATCGTTTGCCGGACCTCCCATCAGAGCTTGGCTCGCAGCAAACTGATCACATCGTCCGAGGTAATCACGCCGGTGAGGATCCTATCGTCGTCAATCACCGGGAGCGTGACCAGGTTGTATTTGTCAAACAGCTCGGCGACTTCTTTTTCGCGGGCGCCGGCGTGGGTAGAGATGAGCGGCTCCTGGGTCAGGGTTGAGAGCTTGTCAGCGGATTTCGCCAGCACAATCTTGGCCAGTGGCACCGCACCTGCGAGGTGTCCTTCCTTGTCGACTAAGTAAATCGTGCTGACGGTTTCGACGCCGCCTTCGAAATTCCGCAGGGCTTCGATGGCGTCGTTGACTGTGGCCGACGGGTCGAGGGATAGATACTCGGTGTTCATGCGGCCAGCGGCAGTCTTTTCGCCGAACTCCATTAGTTCGGTCATTTCGGCGCGGTCTTCCGGCTCCATCTCCTTCAGGATTTCGGAGCTGCGATCTTCGGTCAGGTCGGCCAACAGGTCGGCGGCGGCGTCGGGGTTCATTTCCTCGACGATTTCGGCGGCGCGGTCCGAATCCAGAGACTCGACGATCGACTTCTGCACCTTGGCCGACATCTCTTCGAGGGCCCCGGCGGCGACGCCCTCGTCCAGGGTCTCGAACACTGCCTCGCGCTCGTCGGGGGCCAATTCTTCAACGATGTCGGCAATGTCGGCGGGATGCAGCCGGGCCAGGCGGTCGTTGGAAATCTTTAGCTTCACCCGGCGGGCGGGGTCGGTTTCAATCAGGTCGACAAACTCCCAGGGGATGAGCCGGGGAGGAATTCTTTTCAGCAACACTTTCAGCGCGACCATGGGGACAGCGCCCTTGAGCAGACGGCGGACCGCGCCGCGGACGCCGACGTCCACGGCGCCGATTTTTAATTTGAACTGGCCGTTTCCGGTCTCCTGATGCAGGTCAACGTCGTTGACCCGGACCACCTTGCGGCCATACACGTCGATGATCTGCTGGTCGAGCAGATCACGCTCCAGCAGGAAAAGCCCTTCGGCTTCGGGCGGCGACCAATCGGCCGACGGCGAAGATGCACGCACCCCTCCGTTGACCGACAGAACCGCTGAAAACGGCAGCACCCGGTCGCCGTGAGAAGTGCGAACGATGATCGCGGAAATATGGGAGCGGTCTTCCGCGGGGGTGAGAGCGACCTCGCGCACCCGTCCGCAATGCGCGCCGGAGGCTTCGGTCACCGGCATGCCCAGCAGTTCCGTGAGTGCGATGGTGCTCATATCTTGAGGATGTCGCGAGATGGGGAAAGTGTCAATGACGAAACACAGGGGTTTCCTCCTTTCGGACTAACCTTCGTCCACGGTGTTCGTCTAAATCCGAAGGCCCAAAATCGTCTATTCTGCTTAGCGAGGATCATCCCATGCGCCCTGCCTGGTTAATGCTGATCGCCAGTTTGCTCTCGATTGCAACTTGCTTCTCTCAATCGGCGCCCGCGGCCAAACCGGTGGTCGCCGCCGGCTTCAGTGTGGATAACATCGACAAGTCCACCGAGCCGTGCACGGACTTCTATCAATATGCGTGCGGGAATTGGCTGAAGAATAGCGAGATTCCCGCTGACCAGTCGGAGTGGATCAGCTTCAACGAGATCTACGAGCGCAATCTGATCACGCTGCGCGGCATTCTGGAAAAGGCGGCGGTGGAGAGTCCCTCGCGCACACCGGTCGAGCAGAAGATCGGAGACTACTACAGCGCCTGCGTGGACGAGAAGGCGGCGGATGCCAAGGGACTGGACCCACTCAAGCCCGAACTCGACCGGATCGCAGCAGTGAAGGACAAGGCCACGCTGATGGATGCGGTTGCCCGAGTACAGTTGATTGCGCCCAGCCCGCTGTTCAATTTCTACTCTGCCTCGGACCTACACAATGCCGACATGGTGATCGCCTACATTGACCAGGGCGGGCTGACGTTGCCAGATCGCGATTATTACGTCAAAGACGACGCGGCGCATGCGGAGATGCGCAAGCACTTCGTTGACTATGCAACGCAGATGTTCACGTTGGCGGGTCAGACCCCGGCGCAGGCGGCGGAGTCGGCTCAGACAGTGATGCGCATTGAGACGGCGCTGGCCAAGGCATCCATGGACCGGACGGTGCGGCGCGATCCCAAGGTACGCGATCACAAAATGGGTCGCGATGACGCGGTGGCGCTGGCGCCGAATTTCTACTTGAATCGCTACTTTGCGGCCAGCAATGCTCCGGCCTTCACCGAGCTGAATGTTTCAAATCCTGATTTCTTTAAGCAAATGAACGGGGTCATCGAATCGGAATCGCTCGAGGCCTTGAAAACTTACGTCAGTTGGCGGTTGGTGGATGGAGCGGCGCCTTGGCTCTCAAAACCGTTTGTGGATACCAATTTCAAGATGCAGCAGTTCCTGAGCGGACAAGCACAAATTCAAGACCGCTGGAAACGCTGCGTGGACGCCACCGATAACGCTTTGGGCGAAGCGCTGGGGCAGAAGTATGTTGAGGTGACGTTCGGGGCTGACGGCAAGCAGCGCATGCTGAAGATGGTGGACGCGCTGGAAAAGGCTCTGGATCAGGATATTCAGGGTCTACCGTGGATGACGGACGAAACCAAGAAGCAAGCCAAGATCAAGCTGGACGCGATCCGCAACAAGATTGGCTATCCCGACGTGTGGCGCGATTACAGCGCGCTCAAGATTGAGCGCGGCGACCTGATGGGAAATTTTCTGCGGGCGAACGAGTTTGAATCGCGACGGCAGATCGCAAAAATCAGCAAGCCGCTCGACCGCTTGGAGTGGGGGATGACGCCGCCGACGGTGAACGCGTACTACAGCGGTTCGTTTAACGAGGTAGTGTTCCCGGCCGGCATTCTGCAGCCTCCGTTCTTCGATAAGACGATCGACGACGCGGTTAATTTCGGCGCTATTGGCTCGGTGATCGGACATGAACTGACGCATGGCTTTGACGATCAGGGGCGCAAGTTCGATCCGCATGGGAACTTGCGCGACTGGTGGACGGAGCAGGACGGTAAGGAATTTGAAAAGCGCGCCAGTTGCATTGCGGATGAGTATTCAGGTTTCACTGCGGTGGATGACCTGAAGCTGAATGGCAAGCTGACCCTGGGAGAGAACACGGCCGACAACGGCGGGGTAAGAATTGCCTTGATGGCTTTGAATGCGGAGCTGGCAGCGGCGGGAAAGGGTGACGAGAAAGTTGACGGATACACTCCGCAGCAACGTTACTTTTTGGGTTTTGCGCGAGCATGGTGCCAAAAACGGCGTCCGGAGTTTTCGCGCGAGATGGTGACCGTTGATCCGCACTCGCCGGGGAAGTATCGGGTGAATGGGGTGGTGGAGAACATGCCCGAGTTCCAGCAGACCTGGGGCTGCAAGGCGGGGCAGGCAATGGTGAAGGAGAATGCTTGCCGGGTGTGGTAGGGCGGCTCTTGGTTCTTGGCTCTTGGTTCTTGGCTGTGGGCTTCGGAAAGTTCGGGACGCTCGAGTGTGATGAGTTCGTCGCAACGGTGATATCATCGCGTTCCGAGCCATGCTTCGCCATCGAATTTACATTGTAATTGTTCTGATTTTCACTTTCGCGCTCGGCCGTTCTGGCCGGGCGCAGACTCCTGATCCGAATCACGTCATTGTGCTGCACGCGGCGCGGCTGCTTGATGTTGCCTCGGGGAAAATCCTGAAGCCGGGCGAAGTTCTAGTTTCTGGGGAGCGGATCGTTGAAGTCGGGACGACGGTGAAGCATCCCGCGGGGGCTGAGATTGTCGATCTGGGCGATCGCACGCTGCTGCCGGGGTTGATTGACGCGCATGTTCATCTGTTCCTGCATCCTGGGCAGGAAGATTTGCAGACGGTGCTGGAATCGGTGCCGCAGCGGACCATCATGGCCACGCTCGGGGCCCGAGACGACCTGATGGCCGGGTTCACGGCCGAGCGCGATATGGGGACGGAAGGCGCGGGGTCGGCGGACACGGCGGTGCGGGACGCGATTGATCGCGGGGATATTCCAGGGCCGCGGCTGCGCATCAGCGGGAACGCAATCAATACGCTGGGCGGACATGAAGACGCCATCGGCTATAACCCGGCGCAGCATGTCCTGCCGAATGCGGATTTTGCCAACAATGCTGAGCAGTTGGTCGAGGTGATCCGCGAGCAATTTAAGGAAGGCTCGGATTTCGCCAAGATTTACGAGACCGGGCCGGACACGGTGCGCGATGGCAAGCTTGCGACTCCTTACCAGTACAGCGAAGCGGAATTGAGCGCGGCGGTGCACGAAGCGGCGCGGGTGGGCAAACGTGTCGCCGTGCATGCGACCGGGGAGCCGGGGACGCTGTATGCGGTGCAGGCGGGAGTTGAGTCGGTGGACCATGCGTATCAGTTGAGCGATGAGACCATGCGGCTGATGAAGGAGAAAGGCATCTTTGCGGTGCCAACGTTCACGATTTCGGAATATTTTGTGGCGCACCCGCTGACGCCGGGAGGCGGGCCGCGAGAGCAAGAGCTGCTCGATCTGCACGTGCAGGAATTTCACAAACAGCTTGCCGCCGGAGTGCCGATGGCGCTGGGGTCCGATGTTGGCCCGTTTCCGCATGGGACGCAGGCGCGGGAGTTTGTGCTGATGGTGAAGTATGGGATGTCCCCGCTGGCGGTGTTGCAGGCTGATCTGATCAACGGCGCCAAGCTGCTCGACTGGGAAGGGCAGATTGGCGAGCTGAAGGCGGGGTATCTGGCGGATGTGGTGGCGGCGCCGGGGAATCCGCTGGAGGATATTGGGGTGCTGGGGCGGGTGGAGTTTGTGATGAAGGGCGGGGTGGTGTTCAAGAGGCCGTGAAGCGCTAATTTTTTAGCCCTGCGGTACCCAACCCTTTGAAAACCGCAAGGGTGGGCCAACCGCCCTATAATCTTCCATCATGCAAACGGGAAGGTGCACTCCTATGTGGCTGGTTTCATTTTTGAGCGGCGGACTCGCTGGCGGATTCGTGAGCGTGTTTCTGAATCGTTGGTTCCATTGGCGGGAAATGCGTGTGAAGTTCTATCCGGTGCTGAACAACATCTACAGCGCGTATGTTATCCGTATGGCGAACCCAGAGGGCCGCTACTTGAAGACCATAGTCGGAATGACTCCTACTGAGGAGCACGAAGACTACGAGTTCGTGAATCATCGATCGAACTTCATCATCGATCTGATTCAGTTCAACGAACTGAAGGAGGCACGCAAGCTGAGACGAGATATCGTGCTCGGCTCCATGAAGGGTGATCACACGGAAGGCAAGGAGATCAAACGAGACCTTGCTGCTGAATACCAAGCCCTTCATGAGTGTATGAATACACTCCACAAGAAGCTGAAAATCGACTAAAAAAGGAGTTAGTTACCATCGATGCAATTCCCCGAAACCAACATGTTCGGCGATCAGCCTGCCCCACCGCCGCCGCGGCGTCATGAATTCGCCATTGAGATTCTCAAGGTTCTAACACCCGCTCTAAGCTCTGATTTCCTCACTGGTGGCCTTGAGCGGTAAGTATCCGTCCCTCTCAAAGCCTTGGGTATTTGACGTCATTCTGGTTCTCGGTGTTCTCCTCCTTGCATGGTTCGCCAAGCCGCGTGTCGAGGTGTGGCTACGGAGGATGGCTCGGAGGAAGCGTGAAAAGCGATTCATCGCAACCAACGATGCTCAGATGAGAGACTTCGTGGATCAGTTCGGCGAGTTCATTTCTACCAGCAATACAAAGTCGTTCGTTTGCATCCTCCGTTCAGCGTACTCGCAAAACATGACGGCGGTGGAGCAGGTCATTTCGGGAGACTACATTGGGAACTGGTATCAATCTTACCGTGAGCAGCTGGAGTTTCCGATAACCGGCCTGCCACAGTTCTTGGCGCGAAGCAGAGAGTTCACCAATATCGTGCAGCAGTTCAATTCATATTATGTGCTGCGCGCTCAGCGGCATCTCGCAAGCGCCGCCACTCCACTGCCTGACCACAACATCGAGGAACTGGAAGGATTCCGCGAGGAGTACGCCGCGTTCCTGCGCGACGTGCAGCCGTGGGCCAAGGGAATCGCCAACTACCTTCAGTCCCAAGGTATGAAGGATCATCCTTTACTTTGGCGACATGCTCCCACCAACTATTTTGAAAAGGCGAAGCCGTTCGGCAAACCAAAATCCGCCCCAGTTGCTTAGCCCGTGAAAGCTCTCCACCACTCGAACACCGCGAGATATTGGGCACCACTCGATTTTGAGATTTGGGCTACCCGCCGCAGGCGACGGAGTCAGTTTATGGGTGTCCGGGTGGGGCGACGCCGCCGGTTGAGGGGATGTTCTTGGCGGGCATAAGGGTGGCGAGGTTGCAGGTCTGCTCCAGGGGCATGAAGGTGTAATTGTCGCTGATGGTCGGGCCGGTGATCATTCGACCATGGACCTGGTAGGGGCCAGAACCGGGGTCAAGCGAGCCGTCAGCGCGGATGGCGACGGAGAGCGGTCGGTCCGCCGCTGCGATTTTGATAAGGCCGCCGGCGGCAGTTGCAGAAACCGTGTAGGGATAGGCGCGGGCGGAAATGGGGCCGCAGCCTACGATGACAGACTCGGGGAAAAATTGCAGGCTGAAGCCGGTGGATGCCGCGTAGATACCTTGCATGCGGATGCCCGGCGGAGTCGGCGGACCTTTGTCGCCGCCAAATGCCGTTTTCAGCAGGTCCGTCTGCATCGTCTGAATACCCGCGCTCGTGCCTTTCGACGTGAGATTGACGGCCGGGCAGGTCGCGCGCTTCTTGGCAAAGGTGGTCGCTCCGGCCTCATACTGGCCGGGTGTCTCGGTTGTGCTGGTATGGGTGGTGGTTACGTCGTACATGCCTCCGCCCGCGGACTGGACGCTCTGGACATCTGCACTGTTCGGCTGCACCTGGTACCCACTCATCCGCTCGGTCGTCGTGTATGTTTGCGTCTGCGATTGTCCTGCGGTGTAGCTTCCGCCGCTGGATCCTGAGGGAATCACGCCATCAATGGTTACCAGCCCCGGCGGTCCCACGATGGTGCCATCGGCACGGAAGGTCAGATCAAGCGGTTTGGGGGTGGTGTTAATAATGAGCGCCGTGCGATTGGGCTCAAACTTCAGGTTGTAGGTTTCCTCGTTGGGAGCGAGAAACGAGCAGTTCACCAGCACGCCGCCATCCACAAAGTCGAGGCGCCAGTCACCCGGGCCCGCAAACACACCGGCCATCACCGGGCCTGCGGGCGGCGCGCTCGAGTCCTGTACAGAAGGCACCATTGAGGTGATCATCTTGCTGAAGCTGCCCAGCAGCGCGTTGCCAGTGCAGCTGGAGGGCAGGCGGCCGGCAGCGATGCAGCGGCGCATGGCCAGCTCCTGTGGGTCCTTCGATCCGCCCGAGGCGAGTTCAGCTTGGACGTCGGCGACGGTGATCTGTCGCTGGGGCGCGTATTTGGGTGTCTGGGCGTCGATGATCTGCTGCTGCTGCTTCTGGACGGTGGCCTCGGCGGCGACGGACGCCGCATTCGGCTGCTTGCAGGTGGGAAGGAGCTTTTTGAGAGTGGCACGGGTCTCGTAGGTTGTGACAGGGATGTCGTAGATTTTCATGTGGTCGGGGTGGACGACCATGCAGGTGGAGGTGTCGGAGGTGTCGCGCATGTTGCAGCTATCGACGTAGATGTGTTCGCCGTTGCAGAAGTATTTGAGGTGGAGCTTGATGTCTTGCGCGGAGCAGAAGGCAGTGGCGAAGACGGCGAGAAGCGCGAGGAAGAGCGTGTGGAAGCGGCGGACAAAGGGCAGCGGAATCATGGAACACTCCGAGATCTTTGACTTAGGTGCGACGACTTGGGTGCGGCCTTTCGATGACCCTCAGGAAGGCCGCTTCCCTGTTGCGGAATCCGATAGTAGAACTTTTGGGAGCCGGGAGCAAGTGGAGAAATTAAGGATTCTGGTGCTGGACGCCTTGTAGGTCGGTGTATTCGCTCTTGAGATGTCGGCCACCCGCCAATTGCGGATACAATAATCAGTTCATCGTAGCAAGCATCAATCAGTTCACCTTAGCAAACATCCATGACCGCTACTCGCACCGCACGTCCGCAAACTGCTTCGGCTGAAATTCCGGCTATGCCGCTCACGATTGAGGGGTACAGCGTGCTGCATCAGATGATGCGGTTTCGCTGGACGGCTTGGCGGCAGCTGCGGGCAGGGCTTCGGCGGGAGATTGTTGACGAGGCTGCCGCGCTGCTGGGCGGGATGGAGCAGGCGTCTTCGCCGGGAACAAGCAGTGGGCAGTCTGCGCTGTTTTCGCTGCTTGGACATAAGGGCGATCTGATGGTCGTCCATTTCCGGTCGTCGTTTGATGAGTTGAATCAGGCTGAAATGCAGATCGCACAATTGCGGCTCAGTGATTATCTGGAACCGGCTTCGTCTTACTTGTCGGTGATCGAGTTGGGGCTGTATGAATCTAGCGTCAAGACTTATCGCGAGCTGGCGGAGCGAGGGCTTGAGCCGCATTCGGATGAATGGAAACAGGCGATCAAAGAAATACTGGCGCGGCAGGCCGAGGCAATGCGGCCGCGGCTGTTTCCGGAAATTCCCAAAGCTAAATATGTCTGCTTTTATCCCATGGACCGGCGCCGGGGTGAGGACAAAAACTGGTACACGCTGCCTATCGAGGAGCGGGCGCGGCAGATGCATGAACACGGACTGGTGGGCCGCCGCTATGCCGGAGAAGTGAAGCAGATCATCACCGGGTCGATTGGATTTGACGATTGGGAGTGGGGTGTGGATCTTTTTGCCGATGATCCGCTGGTGTTTAAGAAGCTCATCTACGAAATGCGCTTTGATGAAGTCAGCGCCGTATATGCTCAGTTCGGGACCTTTTACGTCGGCGTGCGCTGCCCGTGGGGCAATCTGGGCAAGCTGCTGAACGGCTGGGTACCAGAGGACGCGGCGGAGTAAGCAGATGAGCCTGGGGCTGGGCGGAGTGATTCTTGCGGCGGGTGAGTCCACGCGCATGGGGCGCGATAAGGCGCTGCTGGCGTGGCCTCCCCCGGTTCTGTCGCCGAGTCCCTCGGAAATCGAGCGGGGCGGCGGTGGCTTGCGGAATGCCCACCCTTCTCGCACAGAACGCGAGAAGAATGGGGCACCCGCCTCAGGAATTGTTTCGGCGGGAACCGTCCTTTCAGCCGCGATTCAGGCGCTGTCGCAATTCTGCGACATGGTCATTGTGGTGGCGGGAAAGAATGCGCTGGCGCTGGAGCCCATTGCCTACGGGTGCGGCGCATTTCTGGTGAGAAATCCAGATCCTGAGCGCGGACAGTTCAGTTCGCTGCAAACCGGCTTGCAGGAAGTGCTCAGCCGCGGGCGGGACAGTGCCATGGTCACGCTGGTGGATCGGCCTCCGCCGTCGGCGGAGACGTTAAGCCGATTGGCTGGCGAGTTTCAAAAAAAAGAGCACAGCGTTTGGGCTGTAGTTCCTGAGTATCAGGGGAAGCATGGGCATCCCATTCTGATTGGGAGAGAATTGATGGAAGCATTCCTGCGGGCTCCGGCGACGACGAATGCACGGGAGATAGAGCACGCTAATCAGCAGAGGATTGTGTATCTCGCGGTAGAGGATCCGGTGGTTGCGGCGAATGTGGACACGCCGGATGATTACGCGAAGCTTTAGTCTAAACACCAGGCCTGAAGGTCTATCCCAAACACATGACAGACACAGAAAATCCCTCGCTTATTGAATCCGTAATGCGGCTCAGCCCGCGGCTCGCGGTGTTTGATTGCGACGGTACACTCTGGTCGGGAGACGCGGGCGAGGGATTTTTCGACTGGGAAATGAAGCGCGGAGTTGTGTCGGACGAAGTCGTGCGCTTGATGCGAGCCCGCTATGCCGATTACAAAGCCGGCAAAGTTAGCGAAGACGACATGTGCGGAGAAATGGTGACCATGCACAAGGGTCTTGCCGAGGCTGAGGTACTTAGCCTGGCGCGTCAGTATTTCGAAGAGAACTTTATCGGCCGGATTTTTGCGGAGCTGCGGCAGTTGATCGCGGAGCTTCGCGCTTCCGGATGCGAGGTGTGGGCGGTTTCTTCGACCAACGAGTGGGTGATCCGCGAAGCTATGCCGCATTTGGGGATTGATCCGGCGAACATTCTGGCGGCGGCGGTCGAGATTGAAAACGGCGTTGTAACAGACCGGATCGTGCGCGTTCCGTCGGGCATTGGAAAACCTAAAGCGATACTTGAAGTGATTGGAAGGCCTCCGGATGCGGGTTTTGGCAACTCGCGCTGGGACCTGGAAATGCTGGCGATCTCGCGCTACGCGATTGCAGTGAATCCGAACCCTGATCTGGAGCAGTTGGCGCGGGAACGCGGGTGGACAGTTTACTGGCCAGATGGAACGCGACGGTGATCACTAAATTGCTTCAGCAACGCTGCCAAGGCATCCACAGCTAGATGACCCGCATGGGTCGAGGCCTCAGGCAGGCCGCCTAATTTTTGTACCAACTCTTCCCTGCTGAGTGTGCCTGCTTCCTTAAATGTCTTTCCGATGAGCAGATCCGTCAGCGCCGAGCCGCAGGCGATTGCGGGAACGCAGCCTTTCGCCAAAAATTTCACTTCGGTGATTCGGCCGTCGGTCAGCTTCGCGGTTAGCTTTAAGATGTCTCCGCAGGCTGGGTTCTCGACCTGCGCCTCTGCGTCTGGGTAATCCACAGAGCCGGCGTTGCGAGGGTGCTCGAAGTGGTTCAGAACTTCTTGGGAGTACACACCGACATTCTATTCGACAGTGAGCCAAGTGAATTCTTTTCTCAGCCTCCGACAACTGCAATACTGATGGCATGTCCGATTACGCTCCCCGGCGCGTGGTGTCGTTGCAGCCCAGTGCAACGGTGATTCTGCGCGACATTGGCCGACTCGACTGTCTGGTGGCCTGCACGAAGTATTGCGCGGAGGTGTGCCCGGAAGTACGAGGCAGGACTGCGATTGTCGCCGATTCCTGGACGGCGCAAAGTCAGCAGATATTGGATGCGCACCCTGATCTGGTGATCGCTGCCGTGCCTTATCAGGAGAAGGCGGTGAGCGAGATTCTCAAGTCCGGCGCGCGATTTCTGGGGCTGGCGCCGAAGTCGCTGGCGGATATTTATGGCGATATCGCGGCGATTGCTGGGATCATGAATGCGCATGAAGAAGGAAATCGTGTGATCGAGAAAATGCGCGCTGCGATCGAGGACGTGAGGCAGCGCACCAGAAATCTGCCGCGGCCGAGGGTTTTCTGCGAGGAGTGGGGCAAGCCGCTGATTGCGTCGCAGCTTTGGGTTGCGGAGTTGGTGGAGGCGGCTGGGGGTGAGTTCATCGGCAAGCCGGGTGCGCAAACGGATGCCGCGGCGGTTGAGGCGGCTGCGCCGGATGTGATCGTCGCGGCGTGGTGTGGGGCGGGAGACCGGGTGCCGCTCGAGAAAATCATTCATCACCGCAAGTGGGAGAAGATTCCCGCCGTTGCAAACGGCAGAGTCTTTTGTATTCGCGACGAATATTTGAACACGCCAGCGCCGACGCTGGTCAACGGGCTGCATGCGCTGGCAGCGGCGATTCATCCGGAGTGTTTTCCACAGAGCGAGGGACTACGATGTATCAACTCTGTCGGGTGAGCAACCCAGTGCGAATTCCTTCGTCACCTCGCGGCCCACGGAACGTTCTCTTATGAAACAAGTCGTCGCTGCGCTCATCTGGAAAGACGGAAAGATCTTGATCTGCCAGCGGACACGGCATCAGGTGATGCCGCTGAAGTGGGAATTTCCCGGCGGCAAGATTGAAGAAGGCGAGCAGCCACGCGATGCGTTGCGGCGTGAATTGGATGAAGAACTCGGTATCACCGCGGTGATCGGCAGTGAGGTGGCGCGGATTCGACACGAATATCCGAACCACAGCAGCGTGGAGTTGCGGTTTTATTCGGTGCACGAATATTCCGGGGAGATGGAGAACCGGATATTTCGCGAGATCCGCTGGGCGCCGCCGAGTGAGTTGCCGGGGGTTGATTTTCTGGAGGCGGATTTGACGCTGGTGAGAGATTTGGCCGCAGGGAAATTCGCAGGCTGAGTTGTCCCGGCACTCCCGTACCGGGCTATCACGTCCCGTCGCTTCCCCGGCTGGGACGGCACATACCAAGGCGTAAGACTAAGAAAAACGCAAAGGAGGCGAGGGAAAAACTACACCCCGTTAGGCCGCTGGCGGATCAGCGACAGGAACTCGGTACGCGTTTCCTGTTCTTCGCGGAAGCAGCCGAGCATCGACGACGTCACGGCCTGCGAGTGCTGCTTTTCGACTCCGCGCATCATCATGCAGAGATGGCGTGCCTCGATGACCACGCCGACGCCTTGCGGCTGGATGACTTTCTGGATAGTCTCGGCGATTTGCGTGGTGAGGCGCTCCTGAATTTGCAGGCGGCGGGAAAAGATTTCGATCAGGCGCGGGATTTTGCTGAGGCCGATCACCTTCCCGTTGGGAATGTACGCGACGTGCACTTTGCCGAAAAACGGCAGCATGTGATGCTCACACAAGCTGAACACTTCCACGTCTTTCACAATCACCATTTCGTCGTAGGTGACGGTGAACAGCGCCTTCTTGAGCATGGCCTCGGGATCTTCGTTGTATCCGCGAGTGAGAAACTCGAATGCTTTGTGTACACGCTCGGGCGTGCGGACGAGGCCTTCGCGCTCGGGGTCTTCGCCGAGGCGGACGAGGGTTTCGCGGACGAGCTCCTCAAAGCTTGCCGAGGTTAGGGTTGTGGGCTCAGTGATTGGCTTCATGAGTGAGCAAATCAATTCCCGTCGTATTCAAATGAATTCATCATGGTTTCGTCCAGGCGCACCTTTTCTAGATGTGCCTGATTGAAGCTGCGCTTCAGAATATCGTAAATGACCAGGCAAAGATTTTCTGTGGTGGGGACGGAGTTGTCGAATTCCGGCTTCATATTGAGGTTCTCCAGATCGAAGCGGGTGACGACTTCGCGTTGCACGCAATTGTCCAGATCGACCAGGTTACAGACCATTCCTGTGCTTTCGTCCACCTTTCCGCTGACGGTTACTTCTAGGACGTAGTTGTGTCCGTGTCCGTGGGGGTTGTTGCATTTGCCGTACGTGGCCTGATTTTCCGCGTCGGACATCTGCTCGCTGTGTAAGCGATGCGAAGCGGAGAAGCGGTAGCGGCGGTTGAGGTGGGCTTTCATTCCTCTCCGTAAAAATCCACGAACAGGTCGTGGTTCTCGTACACCCGCACGCGGTGCAGCTTGGCATTCGTCATCGTCATCTTCGGCGCGAGGCGCTGCCAGATGGCTACCGCCAGATTCTCGGTGGTCGGAATACGGGTCAGGAATTCGGGGACTTCTTTGTTCAGGAAGCGGTGGTCCATGGCGTCGAGGACCTCGCGGTGCATGGTTTCCTTGAGCTGCTTGAGGTCAACCACGAAGCCGGAGCGGGGATCGATCTCTCCCTTGACCGTGACTTCGAGGACGTAGTTGTGTCCGTGCCCGTTGGGGTTATTGCATTTGCCGAAGAGGCGCCGGTTCTCCTCGGGGGAGAGGTCGGGATTGTGGTAATAGTGCGAGGCGGCGAATTCAGCTTTGCGGGTGAGATAGAGCAAGCGGGCGTTCGGTTCCTTTCCACGCGTTAAGTTGTCATTCTAACTCGCGGTTGCTTGCTCTGGGATCTTCCAGCCCCGGATCAAGAGCCAGAGCAGCAAAAACACTTCGCCGAAGAAGGTTACGAAGATAAATTTGAGATTGATATTCGGATACAAGTATGGCTGCACGCTATCGATCACCCAACCCAGGCCGTCGATGAGCAGCAGAATTCCCAACCACCGGGGAATGTAGCCGGAGCGATAGATCAGGTATCCCAACAGCGCAAGGTGAATCCCAAAAAGCACCAAACCCAAAGACCAATCGTTTCGAAACGTACCAAGTAGAAGCTGGATCTGGGCATGCAGTTGATCGGGCCCAAAAGCCTTCATGTAATCCGGAGAAGTCACCAGCTGGAAAACCGATACCAGCTTCAGCAGCCCGAAAAAGGCGATGGCCGTATACATCAATCTGAACCACGCGGTTAGCAGCGACAGCGCCCGATTGACCGGAATGAGGAGAATGTAGAGTGCCCATGCAATGACTATGTCCTCGATGAATTCGATCAGGTAGCACAGTATGGCGGCAGCAAAAAGCCCCGGATGACCGCTAATGTTCTGGACCGTCTGCGCAATGTTCGCCGGTATAACCAGCTTTGGGTAAATGGAAAACTCAGCGTAAGTGACCGGGCC
>Ga0210407_10000915_pt1 | contig 29887 bp, 22 predicted proteins | sample IncBWC27MmetaG_FD_150860 | JGI IMG/M metagenome (GOLD analysis project Ga0210407, IMG submission 150860) | Forest soil microbial communities from Barre Woods Harvard Forest LTER site, Petersham, Massachusetts, United States - Inc-BW-C-27-M | ecosystem: Environmental > Terrestrial > Soil >...
ATCGGAACTCCGGTACCGCTCGAAATCTTTACCGCATACGGCTTGGAGTTTCAAAAGAGGTTCGTGCCGGAGCTGGAGAACGAATGGGTCACCTCGGTGCAGCGCTCGGCTGCCGGCTTCCGAGTCAAGCTCAGTAATGGAGAGGTCTTTACCGCCCGCCGGGTTGTGGTCGCTGTGGGCCTGACGTACTACGAGAATCTGCCGCCCGAGTTGGCCGCGTTACCCCAGGGCTTCGTAACCCACAGCTCGAAGCACGGCAGTCTCGAACATTTCAAGGGACGTGAAGTGGCCGTAGTCGGTGCTGGAGCCTCTGCTCTTGACTTGGCTGCCTTGCTGCATCAGGCGGGGGCTTCCGTGCAAGTGATCGCGCGCGTGGCTAAGATTCGCTTCCACGATCCGCCTGACAATCTCGACCCGTCCTGGCTCGATCGTCTGCGCACGCCGACCACAGGCATCGGCCCAGGCTGGAAGTTATTTTGGTTGACGAATCTTCCTCTCGTATTCCGCCAGATGCCGGAGAACTTCCGACTCGACAAGGTCCGTCGCATTCTTGGGCCGGCGCCTTGCTGGTTCACCAAGGAGCAAGTTGTGGGGAAGGTGGGATTCCATCTTGGCGTTTCCGTTGCAGAAGCCACCTTGCAGAACGGTCGCGTCAATCTTCTGCTGGCAGACAGCGCAGGTACGAAAAAGACAGTGACCGCCGATCACGTTATCGCGGCTACCGGCTATAAGCCCGACATGCAACGGTTGGCCTTCCTGGATTCCGAGATTCTTAACGGAGTTCAATGTCTCGAAAAGACCCCGGTGCTATCGTCGAACTTTGAGTCGACCGTACGCAACTTGTACTTCGTGGGCGTGGCAGCCGCGAATACGTTTGGACCGCTGCTTCGCTTCGCCTACGGAGCTAAATTCGCGGCGCCCCGGCTCTCCAAACACTTGGCGCGAACGGCCTCGCGCAATTTTGTGCGAAGCGAGTCTGAGCCAGAAACACGACAGGCGGCCGAGCGCGAAGCGGCGCAACCGATAGCGAGATAACACGAACGGACTTGGCATCGTGCCTCGTTTGGCGCAAACGAACCTGCGCGAGGCGGCTTTCGATATTTGACTTGGATCGACAAACACGCTGATGAATAACCTCAAGTCCAAAGCGATGGCGGGTTCGACCGTAAAGGTTCTGCTGACCGATACCAATCGGTGGGCACTATCGGCGCGACTTGCGACTAGTTTGTCCGAAGCGGGCTGTGAGGTTTCGGCTCTTTGTCCGAACCCTGGTCACGCGCTATCGAAAACGCGGGCCGTACGAAGAACCTTCAGCTATGGCGGTCTTCACCCCCTCGCGTCGTTGACTGCCGCGATCGATGCAGTGGAGCCCGACATCATCGTTCCGTCCTGTGACCGCGGAGTAGGACATCTTCACGAGCTTCATGCACAGGCTCAAAGCCGTGGAAACGCTGGGAGCAAGTTGGCTGCGCTGATTGAGCGTTCGCTGGGATCGCCCGCGAGCCACTCTATCGTTTCTTCCCGCTACGACCTCCTCGCGCTGGCCCGTGGGGAAGGGGTGCGCGTGCCGAACACCAGTCGGGTCGATACCCCGGAGGAGCTCGACTCCTGGCGGGCACGGGAATCTTTCCCTTGGGTTTTGAAGGTCGATGGAACCTGGGGTGGCGGTGGCGTGAAAATCGTCCAGACTTCAGACGAAGTACAGCAGTCCTTTGCGCAACTAGCCCGGATGTTTCGCCTTGGACGCGCCATCAAACGTCTGATCGTGAACCGCGATGCGTTCTGGTTGCGGCCGTGGTGGAATCGGTCACAGCGTGCGGTCACCGCACAGTCCTACATTCATGGCCACCCGGCGAACTGCGCTGTCGTCTGTTGGCAGGGGTCGGTGCTGGCTGGCATTGCTGTCGAGGTGGTCAATTCCGAAGGGTTGACCGGTCCGGCGAGTGTAGTGCGCGTGGTCGACAACCCCGAGATGATGTTTGCCGCCGAACGGATTGCATCCCGTCTAAGCTTGTCAGGATTCTTTGGCCTGGACTTCATGATCGAAGAGGGAACCGGGGACGCTTACCTCATCGAAATGAATCCGCGCACAACGCCGCTTTGTCGCCTGCGGCTGGGCAAGGGACGCGACATGCCGGGCGCGCTGTGGGCCCAACTCGCCAACCAGCCTTTGGCGGAAGCGGCACCCGCGACTCAGAACGAAATGATCGCTTATTGGCCGGAAGCTTGCGACAGTGAATTGCAGGAGTTGTGCTTCCAGGATATTCCACAAGGCGAGCCAGAACTGGTTCGGGAACTTCTACGGCCTTGGCCAAATCGTACCCTGTTGTTTCGTTTGTTTAACCGCCTGAATCGAAAGCAAACGTCCTCGAAGGGGGCTGCGAGACCGGGGACTCCGGACCACAATCGGTTTAAAACTTACGAGAGTCCTGAAGATGCTTCCCACGAGACGTTGGGTAACCCGGCCAAGAACGCATCTCCATCGCACGTCCGAGTCCGGCCCGTTTGAAATGACTTTTCATGAAACGAACTTGCCCGGGGTTTTCGAAATTCACCTCGAACCGAAGGGTGACCAACGCGGTTTTTTCGCGCGCTCCTGGTGCCAGCGTGAATTCCAACAGCATGGCCTGAATCCCGTGACCGCGCAGTGCAATGTCTCGTTCAATGAGAAAAAAGGGACTTTGCGTGGAATGCACTACCAGGCCGAACCTCATCCGGAAGCCAAGCTGGTACGATGCACTCAGGGATCGATCTACGATGTAGTAGTGGACCTGCGGCCCGAGTCCCCGACGCTCAAAAAATGGATCGGCGTCGTTCTAACCGCTGCCAACCGGCATATGATCTATATACCGGAAGGTTTCGGGCACGGCTTCCTCACGCTCGAAGACCGAAGCGAAGTCTTCTACCAGATGTCGGAGTTCTACTACCCGGAATTATCGCGGGGGGTGCGCTGGAATGATCCAGCTTTTCAGATCGAGTGGCCGTTGCAGCCGGAAGTAATCTCGGACCGCGACGAAACCTATCCTGATTTTGAATGAGCACTTCCGAATCAGCTTTCGAAAGAACATGGGCCTGCTGAAAGAATTCGACCGTCGCGATCCGGCAAAAGTCGGCGAGGAATTGCATCGCTTCGCGGCTCAACTGTACCCGATCTGCCGGAGCATTACTGGCGACGGCATCCGTCAGACTTTGGCACAGATCCACCAGCGGGTTCCCCTTCAAATCTCCGAAGTGCCTACCGGTACCGAGGCGTTCGACTGGACCGTGCCGAAGGAATGGAATATCCGTGATGCTTATATCAAGGATGCAAGTGGCAGACGCGTCGTGGATTTTCAACGTTCCAACCTTCACGTTCTAAATTACAGCACGCCGGTGCGCGCGACCATACCGCTCTGCGAACTCAAACAACATCTGTTCACGCTGCCGGAACACGCTGACTGGATTCCTTACCGCACCTCCTATTACAAGGAAGCCTGGGGGTTCTGCCTATCGCACACCCAGATGCTGGCGCTCGCGGATGGAGACTACGAAGTGTGCATCGACTCAACGCTCACGGACGGCCATCTGACTTACGCGGAATGCTACGTGCCCGGCCGTTCTCCCGACGAGGTGTTGATCTCGACGCACGCTTGCCATCCTTCGCTTGCTAATGACAATCTCTCCGGACTGGCCGTCGCCACTGCTCTGGCTGAGTTTCTTTCCGGGCGCGATCTTCGATATTCGTACCGTTTTCTTTTTATTCCTGGAACGATTGGCGCGATCACGTGGCTCGCCCGCAACCGGGAGAATGTTGGGCGCATCCGCCACGGACTTGTCCTAACGGGCATTGGAGATGCTGGCGGATTCCATTACAAAAAAAGCCGTCGAGGAGATGCCGAAATCGACCAAGCGGCGGCTCACGTTCTGCGCCATCAGGGTGAACCGTCCGAGATCCTAGAGTTTTCGCCCTACGGCTACGACGAGCGGCAGTACTGCTCTCCGGGTTTCAATCTTCCGGTCGGATGCCTGATGCGCAGTGTTTGGGGGACATTTCCGGAGTATCACACTTCTGCTGACAATCTCGATTTCATCCAGCCGGCAAAACTGGCGGGATCGCTTCGCGTCTGCACCGCGCTGGTTGACGTGCTTGAAAACAATCGGCGATATCGCAACCTGAGTCCCTACTGCGAGCCTCAACTGGGGAAGCGAAACCTTTACCGGTCCACGGGCGGCGAAGCGATTGGAGTTGAGATGAACGCGCGGCTGTGGGTGCTCAATCTCTCCGATGGCGGGCACTCGCTCCTCGACATCGCGGAACGTTCAGGGCTGCAGTTCTCGACGATCTGCGACGCGGCGGAGTTATTGCGTGAGAGCGGCCTGTTGGCAGCGTGTTCCGATGCCGTCGAGCCCACCGCTGCAACTGAGGATCCTGACGGACAAAATTCCGTGGCTGGACGCCCTCTCCGCGGACGAGGAGTCACTACTCAGAATTAACCGCTTGACCGAAGGGCCCAAGCCCCAGGCGCGACACAATTACACCCCCACTGCTTCCGGCACAAGAACACAAAGCGAATTCTCTATGGCGACCGCAACACTCCCAGTTCCCGCGCAAACGATAGTGGAGAAGAAACGGTCATTTTACCGGCCGGAACTGGATGTGCTCCGTTTTTTCGCTTTTCTGGCGGTATTTCTCTATCACTTCAATCATCCAGCGGAGTTCTACATACAACATGGAATCCCGCGAGCGATTGCCGTGGTTGTGGCGAGTCTTACCGAGGGCGGCGTCTTTGGCGTGGATCTGTTCTTCGTTCTTAGCGCGTACCTCATCACCGAACTATTGTTGCGCGAAAAAGAGGCGTGTGGCTCGCTCGACGTCAAAGGCTTCTACCTGCGCCGCATTCTGCGCATTTGGCCGCTGTATTTCTTTGCCATCGGCCTTGCTCTAGTTCCCGCCTTCAACCCGGGCCATGTCTTTAATTGGAGTTATGCCACCGCGTTTCTTTTGCTGGCAGGGAATTGGAGCATCATCGCCTATGGCTGGCCGATGCATTCGATTGGGGGCGTGCTTTGGACGGTTTCTATCGAGGAGCAGTTTTACCTCTTTTGGCCGCCGGTTGTGCGTAAGATTTCACGCAACCAGATCGCGTTCGCCGCAATTGTCATGCTGATTCTTTCGAGCGCCATGCGGGTTGCCATGGTTCTCATCCACGGAGGCATGAATTCCGTGTGGTGCAATACGCTGGCGCGGCTCGACCCGATTGCGGCGGGGATTCTTGTTGCGGCTGCTCTGCGAGGACGCATCCCCAATTTCAGCATCAGCACTCGACTGGGAATACTGTGTTGCGGCATCGTGCCGCTTGCGTTGGTGGCGACTCGTTGGAAGATCCACGAGCCTGAGACGTTGAAGTGGATTCCTACGCTCGTCGGATTTCCAATTGTCGCAGTCGGTTGTACGCTGATCCTTTTAGCAGCGCTAGGTGTTTCCGCCCGTCCTCATGGGGTACTTCTTTATCTCGGAAAGATTTCTTATGGGCTTTATGTTTATCACCCGTTGGGGAATCTCCTCTCAAGCAAAATTATTCCCGTGCACACCGCTTTCGTCCAGTTGGCTTTGCGACCGACGGTGGCCTTAGGAATCACGGTCATGTTCGCGGCCACGTCTTACGCCGTGCTGGAGACGCCGTTCTTAAAGCTGAAAAAGAGATTCGCCCATATTGACTCGCGACCGGTCTAGGCTTTTGGCTGACCAACCATCCATTTGGTTGTCCTAGCGAAGAAACACAACAACTCCAATGGAAACAATTAATTACAGTGCTTGATTGGCCGTCCGGGGACCTATATGATGATGAATATCTCCCCTTTTTGGTTTCCTTTTTTTCGGTCGTGAACGAGTCTTCGGAACGCGAAGACCTCCCCTTTTCTGAGTTTCCAAGAAGCGCAGGAGTGGAATGAAAATACTGTTAACCGGCCATAAAGGATATATCGGCGCCGTTGCCGGGCCGATTTTGCGTGCCGCAGGCCATGAGGTCGTTGGCCTCGATACAGATCTGTTTGCTGGCTGCGACTTCGGGACATTAGCGGCGATTCCGGAAATCCGCAAAGACCTTCGCGATCTGACTGGGGCGGACTTCGATGGTTTCGGCGCGGTGGTCCATTTGGCGGCGTTGTCGAATGATCCCGTCGGCGACCTCAATCCGCAGCTTACCTACGACATCAATCATCTTGCCTCGGTGCGCATGGCCAGGTTGGCGAAGGAGGCCGGGGTAAAGCGTTTCGTCTTCTCCTCTTCCTGCAGCACATATGGCGCTGCCGGGGATGATTTCCTCGACGAAACATCTTTGCTCAATCCAGTGACTCCGTACGGCGAATCGAAAGTGCTGGTTGAGCGGGATATCGCGCTCCTGGCCGATGATGACTTCAGCCCTACTTACATGAGGAATGCGACCGCGTACGGCGTTTCTCCGCGCTTGCGGCTCGACATCGTTTTGAATGACTTCGTGGCTGCGGCTCACACCACGGGCCGGGTCTATATCAAGAGTGATGGCACTCCCTGGCGCCCCATCGTGCACATCCGTGACATCGTCGCAGCGGTTGTGGCTGCACTGGAAGCGCCACGCGAGATCGTTCACAACCAGACTCTCAACGTGGGCCGCAACGACGAAAACTTTCGCGTGAGGGAACTCGCCGATATCGTCGCTGAAATCGTTCCGGGATGCCGTGTGGAGTATGCACCCGGCGGTGGACCAGACCTGCGCTGCTATCGCGTGAGCTTTGACAAGATCGGCCGCGTGCTGCCCGCGTTTCAGCCGGCGTGGACGGCCCGCAAAGGTGCGCAAGAACTCTACGACGCTTACCGCAGTGAAGGACTCACCTCGGAGGATCTCCAGCGAGGACGCTACGTGCGCATCAGCGAAATACGTCGCCTTCAGAACGCTGGCCAGTTGGACAAGTCCTTGCACTGGAGTCGTAAGGGCGCCGAGACCCCGGTTGTTGCATAGGTTTCCTGACAGATGACTACCACAACGGTTGTTACCGAGATCGAACAACATCTGGCCGCCACGGGCTGCCGCTTCTGCGGCGCTGGCTTGAGACGAACCTTCGTCGATTTGGGGCTGTCGCCGCTTTGTGAAACCTATCCCGCTGCTGCCGACCTCAATCGCGGTGAAACCTACTACCCGCTTCATGTCTATGTCTGCGAAAAATGCTGGCTGGTGCAGCTTGAGGAGTACGAGAGTCCGGAGAAAATCTTCAGCGATTACGCCTATTTCTCGTCTTTCTCGGACTCCTGGCTCAAGCACTGCGACAAATATTGTGAAGCGATGAAGTCGCGGTTTGCGCTTGGCAAACAGAGCTTCGTCGTCGAAGTAGCAAGCAACGACGGCTACATGTTGCAGTATTTCGTCAAGCGCGATGTGCCGGTGTTGGGCATAGAGCCAGCGGCGAATGTGGCCAAGGTGGCGGTTGAAAAGGGAGTTCCTACGCTGGTGCGGTTCTTCGGCGTAGAGTTGGCAACCGAGTTGGCGGCTCAAGGCCGCTGTGCCGATTTAGTGCTTGGCAATAACGTTCTGGCGCAGGTTCCTGATCTGAATGATTTTGTGGAAGGCCTCAAGATCCTGCTGAAGCACGAGGGAGTTCTGACGCTGGAGTTTCCTCACCTGCTCCAGTTGATCCAACTCAACGAGTTCGACACCATCTACCACGAGCATTTCTCGTATTTCTCGATGCTCAGCACAGTGAAAATCATGGAAGCTCATGGGTTGAAGGTGTTCGATGTCGAAGAACTGGCTTCGCACGGAGGATCGCTCCGCGTTTATGCTTGCCGCACAGAATCCCAGACACACAAGATCGAGCCCAGGGTCGGCGACCTGATCGCGAAAGAAAAAAAGGCTGGACTGGCTTCGATCGAAGGTTACGAGAAGTTCGCTTTGCAGGTGAAGCAGACTAAATGGGCCTTAGTCGACTTTCTCTTAACGGCAGCTCGCCAGGGCAAGACAGTAGCGGGTTACGGAGCACCGGGTAAGAGCGCAACTTTGCTGCATTACTGCGGCATCGGGAAAGACCTGATCGAATACACGGTCGACCGAAGCCCGTACAAACAGGGGAGATTCCTTCCGGGCACGCATATCCCGATTCACCATCCCGACCGGATCCGTGAAACCAAACCGGACTACGTCGTGATTCTGCCCTGGAACCTGAAAGACGAAATCGTGCAGCAGTTGCAATTCATTCGGGAGTGGGGCGGAAAGTTCGTCGTCCCGATCCCAAAAGTTGCGGTGTATTAAGGGGGTATCTATGAAAGTCGTGCTCTTTTGCGGCGGTGCCGGTATGCGGCTCCGAGGATATTCGGAAGACGTCCCCAAGCCTATGGTGACTATTGGGTCGCGGCCCGTGCTGTGGCATGTCATGAAATACTATGCGCACTTTGGCCACAAGGATTTCATCCTCTGCCTGGGCTATAAGGCGAATGTCATCAAAGATTATTTTCTGCAATATGAGGAATCGGTGTCAAACGACTTCGTCTTCTCCGACGGCGGCAGAAAACTGGATTTCATGCAGCGCGACATCGACGATTGGAAGATCACGTTCGTGGACACGGGAATGCGGTCAACCATCGCGGACCGCTTACGGCTGGTCGAGCCGCATCTGGATGGAGAGGAAATCTTCCTCGCGAATTACAGCGATGGCCTTACCGATTTCCCTCTGCCGCAGATGATCGATGATTTCTCCAAGAGCAGTAGCTACGCCACATTTCTTTCCGTGCAACCACGGTCGAGCAGTCTGGACACGGTTCATTTGAGCGAAGACGGCCTGGTCAAGAGCATTAAATGCATGAAGGATTCCGACATCTGGGTTAATGGCGGGTACTTCGCGCTGCGCAAAGAAGTCTTTCGCTACATCAAGCCAGGCGAGGAACTGGTCTATGAGCCATTCCAACGCTTGATCTCTGAAGGGAAGGTGTGCTCCAGGCGCTACAGCGGCTTCTGGCAATGTATGGATACTTTCCGCGACAAACAGATCCTGGATGAGTTGGAGGCTTCGGGCGCCGCTCCCTGGTGTTTGTGGCGAAATGGAAAGCCCTCGGCACGGGTCGCTGCATGTTGAAGGTGAGCCTGCCGAAAAACGACGGTGGTTCCCTCACCGTTCTTTGTTTGGGCGCTCACTGTGACGACATCGAAATTGGTTGTGGCGGGACTCTGTTGCATTTGAAAGAGACTCTCCCAGGCGTGAAATTTCACTGGGTGGTTTTCAGCGCTTCGGGACCCCGCGGCCAGGAAGCCAAGAAGGCCGCGGAGTTGTTTACGGCGGGCTGTGAACGGGAAATAGTTCTCAAGGACTATCGAGATGGTTTTCTTCCATACGACGGTTCTGCGGTGAAGGGTTTTTTCGAGGAGATGAAGCGTCAAGTGAATCCGGATTTGATTTTCACTCATTGGTCCGGCGACGCGCACCAGGATCATCGTCTGATCTCGGAACTCACCGGGAACACATTTCGAAATCATCTGATCCTCGAATACGAGATTCCAAAATACGACGGCGACCTGGGACGGCCGGGCGTGTTCGTCCCGCTCGATCCGGAGGTTTACAAGAAGAAGGTTGACTACATTATGGATGCGTTCCAATCCCAGCACCCCAAGCGGTGGTTCCAACCGGAGACATTTCTTTCCCTCATGCGTTTGCGCGGGATGGAATGCAATTCGCCCAGCGACTACGCCGAGGCTTTCTACTGCCGCAAGATGGTGCTGTGAAATTGCGGAGCACAAGTCGATGCTGACGAAAGGAGAGGCGCGATGAATCTTTTCTGCGATTCGAAGATGGATGACGCAAAACGCCGGAAAGAACTGTACCGAGGATCGATATTCGTTTACTCTCCTTCGCCGAGCGCGTTGAAGTTCTGTGAATTCGCCCGGGAATTGGTCGAGGAAGCCTTCCGCCCACACGATCCCCGCGTGGTGCAGGAGAGCATTCCGGTCGAGCGCTGCGTTGAAATCCTGGCCGAACTCAAACCGAAATTCATTCACCATCCCAAATCCAAAGCACTCATTCAGGGAGTGCTTACCGAGCGCGGATGCGATCTAAGCAAGACATACTTTGACGTTCCCCGGCTGCGTACCGCGTATCCATCCGACTATCTCGCTTCGGGGATCGCTTATGCGTTTCATCCGCACCGCGACACCTGGTACTCGGCGCCTTTTTCCCAGATCAACTGGTGGATGCCGATCTACGACATTAGCCCGGAAAACAGCATGGCTTTTCATCCGCGATACTTTGATGAAGCGTTGCCCAACAGCTCGAACACCTACAATTACTACGAGTGGAATCGCATGTACCGGAAGAGCGCGGCGCAACAGATCAAGTCGGATGCACGCGTGCAGCCGCGTCCTCTGGTTGCGATGGAACCGGATCCGCAGTATCGCGTGATCGCGAATGTAGGAGGTGTGATGCTTTTTTCGGCGGCACAACTGCACTCCACCGTACCCAATACATGCGGTCTCACTCGTTACAGCATCGATTTCCGGACCGTGAATCTGGACGACGTGTGGAAGAAATGCGGTGCGCCGAATATTGACTCGGCGGCTACTGGAACCACTTTGCGGGATTACATTCGAGCCACAGATTTCACACACCTTCCCGATGAAGCCGTGGCGCTGTATTTCGATGGTACGGAGGCTGACTTCACGCCGTCACCATCCTCCGCGCCGGTCAGCGCTTCCTGATGAGCCAGCAGGAACAGCACGAGAGAGATTTTGTCCGCGGGAGAATTTAGATTGATGGGGCACAAGAGCGATAGCACCGCCGTAGCCGGAGCGAGTTTGAGTTCCGTGGACCGGAAAGATTTCTCCAAGTCGCGCGCTCTTCGGCCTATGGCTCATCGGCTGATTCCCGGCGGCGCCCACACTTACGCCAAAGGGGATGATCAGTTTCCCGAAAACGCCCCCGGCTTCATCGCTCGCGGGAAAGGCTGCCATGTGTGGGATCTGGATGGAAACGAATTCATAGAATACGGAATGGGTTTGCGGGCAGTCACGCTCGGACACGCATTCGATCCCGTCGTAGAAGCCGCCTACCAACAGTTGCAGTTGGGAATCAATTTCAGCCGGCCCGCGAAGATCGAAGTCGATCTGGCTGAGGCGATGCTTGAAGTCATCGACGGTGCGGACATGGTGAAGTTCGCCAAGAACGGCTCCGATGTCACTACAGCCGCGGTCAAACTCGCGCGGGCGTATACGGGACGCGACCTGGTGGCGATCTGCGGCGACCAGCCTTTCTTTTCGATTGACGATTGGTTTATCGGCTCGACCGAATTGAGTGCCGGCGTGCCTGAGGCGATCCGGCAAATGACTTTGAAGTTCCGCTACAACGATGTGCAGAGCTTGCAAGGGCTGTTCGACCAGCATCTGGGCCAGATCGCCTGCGTGGTGATGGAGGCCGAGGCCGTAACTCCACCGGCGGCGGGATACCTGAATCAAGTGAAACAGCTTTGCGAGGAGCGGGGCGCGGTTCTGATCTTTGATGAAATGATCACCGGCTTCCGCTGGCACTTCGGTGGAGCGCAGAAGTTCCACGGGGTCGTTCCTCATCTTTCGACATTCGGCAAGGCCATGGGGAACGGTTTCGCCATCGCGGCCCTGGCAGGCAAACGCGAAATCATGCAGCTCGGCGGCCTGGATCACGATCAGGCTCGGGTCTTCCTCCTGTCAACGACCCACGGCGCTGAGACCCACGCATTGGCGGCGTCGCTTGCGACCGTAGGAATCTACCGCGAGCAGAACGTGGTCGAATTTCTTTGGCGGCAGGGGGCGCGGCTGCAGAGGCTGATCAACCAGTCGATCGCAGGGAACCGGCTCGAGGGTTTCTTTGAACTGACGGGACGGCCCTGCAATCTCGTCTTCGCTACACTTGACCGGGATCGCAATCGATCACAGGCTTTCCGCACATTGTTTATGCAGGAGTTGATCCGGCGCGGAGTGATCGCCCCGTCGTTCGTAGTAAGTTTCTCGCACAGCGATGCGGACATCGATCGGACAGCAGAAGCTGTGTTTGAGGCCCATGTGATTTACCGCAAGGCCTTAGACGAGGGGATTGAGAAGTACTTGGACGGCCGTCCGGTGAAACCAGTGAACAGGGAATACAACTAGCAGACGGAGAACCCCGCAGCCAAAAGAACTGCAGCTTCGCGCGGGACGTCCAGGCACATTGAGGAATTCAAACATGACATTCTGGCTTGCAATACCTCCAGCAACCGGGATCGCGAGGTGGTCCCGATAAGATGGATGCAAACCAAGAAAGTCCGAATCTCGATTTTTTGCGATCCGCAGCCGTTCTCTTCGTCGTCGGTTTTCACGTACTGTTTTTCTTCGAACAGAACCAGCGCGTGCAACGGAATAAATTTGGGCTGCACTCCATCGGGCATTGGGGTGTATTGATTTTCTTCGTGCATACCAGCCTGGTGCTGATGTTTTCTCTGGAGCGTCAACAACTCCGCTTCCCGGGGCAACCGGTTTATGTATCGTTTTTTACGCGACGCATCTTCCGTATTTTTCCACTCAGCGTCTTCATCGTTCTGCTCGTGGCGATTTTAAGTCTGCCCGTCGGGGATCTGCGCGCGGGGCATTTTGTCCAGGCAAACTTGGGCTGGCCAGGTCTGCTTTCCAATCTCTTCTTGTTGCAGAATGTATTCAACACAGAATCGATCATTGCGCCGTTATGGAGCCTGCCGTACGAGATGCAGATGTATCTGTTTCTGCCGCCACTTTACTTTTTGGCCCGGTGGGCGCGCGGAACGCTGTCGATCGTGCTGCTTTGGTGCCTTGCAGCATTTGCGGCCGCGCACGCGGTTCGCTTGGAGCGGTGGGGACTTCCAGATCTGGTGGAGTATGCTCCTTTTTTTATCCCCGGGGTTGTGGCTTACAAATTAACCAAGGCAAGGAGCCTGAAATTACCGGCCGCCACGTGGCCTGTCGCTCTGGCCGCCCTTACAACATTCTACCTGCTGAATCCTAGCCCGAGGCGAGGTTGGATTTGCTGCTTGCTTCTGGGGATAGCTGTGCCACAGTTCCAGGAAATGGCCAACCCCTTTGCCCGGAGAAGTGTCCAGATCATTGCTCGCTATTCCTACGGAATCTACCTGAGCCACTTCGTGTGCGTCTGGCTGGCGTTTCAGGGATTGGTTGGCCTGTCCATGTGGACCCGGTGGTTCGTGCTGATCAGCACCTGCGCTGTCGCTCCACTGATTCTCTATCATGCCTTGGAGGAGCCGATGATTCGCCTCGGGGCGAAGTTAGTTGCGGAACAGTGTGCCCGGCGGCAGTCTGAACAGGCAACTGGGCTGAGGCGTATTACTCCCGTCACCAGGGGATGTTGATTATGAAACCCGAAGTTGACGCGGCGCAGAAGTCAGTAAACATTAGAATATGACCAGCGTGACGGAAGTCGAGTGCTGCCGGGCGTACCACAGAGGAATTGCACGATGCCAACCAAAGCCCAAATGATAATCGATCAATCCCGCGAGATGGACGAGAGAAGCTGGTGGGACCTTTGGAACAAGACCCATCGCACCAAAGAAGACAACGATCCTGTCTCTAGCGAGCTTTTCACGCGGACGGCCGCAGTCATCAATAAGATAACGCAGCGCGAGCCTTGTCGCGTGTTGGAAATAGGATGCGGTGCGGGGTCGCTTTCACGATTGCTTACTTACAGCGGTTATCACGGGTTGGATATCTCGCCGGCAGCCATCGACCTGGCGCGCCAGAAGAGCGAACTCGTACCGCGGCCGGCGGGCTCCAGTTGCCCGACCTACGAGGCGGCTGATTTCCACGATTGGCCTCTACCGCCAGAAGTTTTCGATGTGGCAGTGTGTGTCGATGCGGTGATGTGCTTCCGCGATCAGCAATTGGCGCTGAACAAGATCGCGCAGTCCCTACGGACTGGTGGAAAGCTCGTGCTCACCGCGATCAACCCGTTCGTTTATACGCGCATCAGGCGCACGCCAACGACCCCCCTGGCGAGCGGTCCAGTAAGCCGCTGGGTCTCAGGTCGCGAGCTGCGTAACCTGATTACGTCGGCAGGGCTTACCATTGAGCGTTTCTACACAATTATGCCGCGAGGCAACTGCGGAATTTTACGGCTGATCAACGCCCGAACAGTCAATGAAGCCTTCGGCCCTCGCAGTGCCGCAGTGATTCGGCGATTGAAGGAGCGAGTCGGGATCGGCCAATACCGCGTGGTGGTAGCACGGAAATAGAATTGAGTTTGCACTGTCTCGTCGCGCGGAGCCGGTATCACAAAATTGCTTTCAGGAAGTGGCGGCCAATACGAGCTGCGAACGTGACGCGACGCTGAATTCCATGGGAGATTCGTCCGAAGCTGCGGTTCGTCGCCGGGATGGCGAAGTGCTGGGAGATCTCTCCGGCTCCGCGCCTGCTGCCGACATTAAACGAAAGTCAGTTCGCGGTGGCGCTGCGACCATGCTTGGACAGGGCTTTGGCATGGCGCTGCAGATTGGTACTACGTTTATCCTTGCCCGTCTGCTGTCACCGACAGACTACGGCCTGCAGACCATGGTTCTCACCCTGACCGCTATTTTTAGCCTGTTCAAGGACGCTGGACTGAGCGTGGCGACGGTCCAGCGGGAAACCATCACCCGCGAGCATATCTCCACACTGTTTTGGATCAACCTTGCGTTGGGTGCAGTTCTGGCGATTCTGGTGGCTGCTTCTGCTCCGTTTCTGGCGGCGTTCTACAAAGATCCCCGTCTGCTTTGGCTCACGGTCGCTTCCTCCTCTATCTTTCTGTTCAACAGCCTTTCAGTGCAACACAAAGCGCTGCTGGACCGTGCGATGCGGTTCAGCGCCGGTGTGAAGATTGACATGTTGAGTGCCACCATCGGTTCTGTCATCGCTATCGGCATGGCCGCTCTTGGCTGCGGATATTGGTCGCTCATCTGCCAGAACATCAGCCTCCCGATCGTGGGCACAGTTGCTACCTGGATCGCGATGCCGTGGATGCCGGGAAGACCGCGGTGGACGGCGGAACTCCGCTCCATGGTTCGCTTTGGTGGAACCGTGACGCTTAACGGTTTCGTGGTCTACGTTGCATACAACACGGAAAAGATTCTCTTGGGTCGTTTTTGGGGGCCTGCTGCTTTGGGACTCTATAGCCGGGCCTACCAGTTGGCAACTCTGCCTGTGCAACAGCTGACGAATTCGGTCGGGGGAGTCGTCTTCCCCGTATTGTCACGAATGCAAGGCGACCCGGATCGTCTTCGCAGGTTCTACCTGAAGTCACATTCTATTGTTGTATCCATGACGGTCCCGGTTGTGCTTGGCTGCGTGTTATTCGCGGATGAGATCGTGCGCACAATGCTTGGACCGAAATGGATGGCGGCCGCGGCGGTCCTGCGCCTGCTTGCCCCGACGGTTATGGTATTCGCATTGGTCAATCCGCTCTCATTTCTTCTTCGCGCCACGGGGCAGGTTGGGCGTAGCCTCAAAATCGCGCTGGTAATCGCTCCTGTGGTGATCCTCGGCATCGTCGCGGGCCTTGGCCACGGGCCATCGGGCGTCGCGCTTGGCTATTCGGCGGCGATGGTCGTTCTCGCCGTCCCCCTGGTAGCATGGGCGAAGCACGGAACCGGAATCACTACCGGCGACTACTGGAATTGCATCAAACGCCCCTTACTCTGCGGAGCGCTGGGCGCCTCCGTGGGATGGCTTTTCAAATTGGCCTTCCACAATTCCCTTGCGCCGATATCGCTACTGATTCTTGGATTGACGCTCTCATTCGCCGTTTACGCATGGACTCTGCTGTTCGTCATGGGGCAGAAAAATCTATACTACGACTTGTGGAGTCATTTATTTCGGCCGAACCGCTTGTTGCCCGTTGAGAGTTAACAGTCGATCGCCGCACTTGATCGGCCACCGGGCCGAAGGCAACTGGAACGGATGCGGATCGCAACTGCAAACATGAAGACGAAAAGCTCAAAGCTACGAGTCGGGGACTGGGTGGAAGTCCGAAGTAAGGACGAAATCCTGAGAACGCTCGACAGCAACGGACAGCTCGATGGCATGCCGTTCATGCCGGAAATGTTTGCGTTCTGTGGAAAGAAGTTTCAAGTCTACAAGCGGGCACACAAGACCTGCGACACAGTGTTTCCAGTGCGTGGCCGGAGGGTTGCCGATGCTGTCCACCTCGAGACGCGCTGTGATGGATCCGCGCATGGCGGGTGTCAGGCGAGTTGCCTGCTCTTCTGGAAAATGGCCTGGCTGAAGCCGGTTGCGGAGAACGTGGAACGAAGTTCAGCCGCACAGCCGGCTGCGGGCGCGTGTACAGAGGCTGATGTCGTGGCTCACGCGGAGACTGTAGACACGAAGGATGGCGCACCCAAATACGTTTGCCAGGCTACGCAGTTGCCCTATGCGACTTCGCAGCTCGACTGGTGGGACGTGCGTCAATATATCGAAGACTACCGCTCGGGCAATGTGACTCTCTGGCAGACCTTTTGCGGCGGCGCCTATTTCCTGTTTCACTGGCTTAGTCGAGCCGGCATCGGATTGGGACGCCCGATTCGCTGGTTCTGGGACAGGTTCCATCCTTTGTGGGGTGGGGCACCGTTTCCCCGAAAGACCGGAACCGTTCCTGACGGGCAGCAGACTCCGGTGAAGACGCTCAATCTTCGGCCTGGCGAACTGGTGCGTATCAAGTCGCACGAGGAGATTCTGCAAACCCTGAACCCACGCAACCAGAATCGCGGTCTGTACTTCGACGCCGAGGAAGTTCCGTATTGCGGCCAGACTCATCGCGTGCTTCAGCATGTCACCAGGATTGTTAACGAGAGAACGGGAAAGATACAGGAAATGAAAACTCCTTGCGTCATCCTGGACTCGGTCATTTGCCGGTCCCGTTACAGTGAATGCCGGCTTTTTTGCCCCAGGAGCATCTACCCCTACTGGCGGGAGATTTGGCTGGAACGGGTTGGACCGGAGCCGAATGCGGCTCCGATAGAATGCGAGAAGCAGGTCGCCGAGCAGTGCTAACAGGCTCCGAACAACCGCTGATTAGCGTCGTCACTCCATTTCACAACACTGCGCCATACCTCGCGCAATGCATCGAGAGCGTGCTGGCGCAAAGCTACTCGCATTTCGAATATATTCTTTCGGACAATTGCAGTACGGATGGATCGGGAGAGATTGCGGAACGTTATGCGCGCCGCGATCCCCGGATTCGCGTAGTTCGCCAGCCCCGGCTGCTTTCGCAGGTACCGCATTACAATGCCGCCGTGGCGGAGATTTCCGGCGCCAGCCGTTATTGCAAGGTGGTGCAGGCGGACGACTGGATTTACCCGGAGTGTTTGCGCTTGCTGATGGAGGCGGCTGAGCAGTCCGAAAACATCGGGCTGGTGAGTTCGTACTGGCTCAAGGGAAGTGAGGTCCGCGGTTCCGGTTTTCCGTGCCAGACGACGTTTCTCTCCGGCAGAGAAACGGCCCGCCTGTATCTCCGGACCGGGCTCTGGGTCTTCGCGTCGCCGACTACGGTGCTCTACCGGTCCAGCCTGGTCAGGGAGGGCAAGCCGTTTTACGACGAGGCCGCGCTCCACGAGGACACGGAGAAGTGCATGCAGATCCTCGAGAAATGGGATTTTGGTTTTGTTCATCAGGTGCTGTCATTCTCGCGGGCAGACAACGAAGGGATCTCTTCCGCAGTGCGAAGCCTCCAACCGGTGGCGCTCGACCGGTACATTGTCGTGCAGCGCTACGCTTCTGCTTTTCTGGACGCGGACGAAGCGGCAGCAATTAAAAAAGCTGCCACGCTATTTTATTACCGCGCTCTCGCGCATGAGGCCCTCCGGGTCAAAGACGCCGCGTTCTGGCGCTATCACAACAAAGGACTGAACACGATAGGTGAGAAACTTGACTGGTCCTACCTTGCGCTTCAAATCGGTCAAGCATTGCTGTGGATGCTCGCCAATCCGGGGGCGACTCTAATGCGCGCTCTACGGCTTTGTAAACGAAGAATGGCGACTGGAAATGCGGGTCAGCTCACTGAGGCGCGCGAAAAATGAATGAGCCCCTGGTATCGGTCGTGATGGTGGTGTGCAACGTCGATGCTTTTCTCGCGAAGTCGATTGAGAGCATTCTCGGGCAGACGTTCATTGATTTTGAGTTCATCATTGTCGACTTCGGTTCGACTGACCAAACGAAAGCTATTGTTTCCAGCTATGCAGCGAAGGACAGCCGAATCAAGCTCCACGAGATACCAAATTGTGGGTTGGCCGCCGCGCGCAATGCGGGCGGCTTTCTCGCTCAGGGCCGATATATCGCGATTATGGACGCCGATGACATCTCCTTACCGAACCGTCTGCAGTTGCAGTTCGATTTTCTGGAGAAACATCCGGATATCTGCTTAGTCGGGGGAGCAACGGAGTGGATCGACGCAACCGGCAGAGCATTGGGAATCCATCGATTTCCGACCGAAGATCACAAAATAAACTCAACCCTGGCTGTTGAATTTCCCCTCTGTCACCCCACGGTCCTCATCCGAACCCAGACTTTTGTTCTCGTTGGCGGATACCGCGAGGCTTTTGTCTACGGTGAGGACTACGACTTATGGTTGAGGATCGTAGAACAATTCCGATGTGCCAATCTCAGCCAGGTGGTCCTCAAATATAGGAATCATCCTCATCAAGTGCAATCGCGCAAATCGAGGCAGCAGACTCTCTGCCTCATCGCTGCCCGAGCCTCCGCATCCTTGCGTAGAAGTGGGAAACCAGATCTGTTCAGCTCGATCAAAGAAATCACGCCCGACGTGCTAGCAGCATTGGGCGTGACCAGTGCCAAGCAACACGTCGCTGCCGATCGAGACTGGATTCGCGCGATGTATGAGGCAGGGGACTACGTGACCGCCCTCAACGCCGCCACTAAGGTGTTGCACTCTTCGGATTGGGAATATGCGGAGAGGTGGGAGATTGCCAGTATGCGGCTTACAATAGCGCGCCTATACTGGAGAGAGGGGCGATTCGCGAAGAGTTTTCTCAATGCCGCTCATGCGTTTATTGCACAGCCGACGATGCTGGCGCGTCCTCTTAAGCCGTTCCTGCGTTGGTTTCGGTTCCGTTGGGAAATGAGCGTAAGGCCCCAACGGCCGTAGCCTCGCACGCGCTCCAACCTTCTCGGACCTCGCTTGTGGGGTTGCTTAAAGGGCCGACACAAGGACACCTAGAACGAGCAAAGCTCCCTGCTGGCCGTTCCCGAAGAGATTTAAGAAGCGGCACCGAAGAACGAACTGGGATCTAAGGATGCCCGAACTGCTAAATGAGTTTTACGAAGGCTCACAAATATAAGGAAACACGCGTATGGGTATGGGCGCACAACAGCAAGCTGGGCGAACTGTCCAGGGCCTGGCGAAAATGCGGGCGTGAGCTGGTGGGTTGGCTTCAATGCGAGCCTGTGACTTTTCCTTCTGTAAAACAACTAGCGGAATCCATAGCGATTTTCGGAGCGTCCGCATCGCTCGACGGTGACGCGGATACCGATGCCCCGATTTTCCTGCTCTCCACCGGCTGGAGAGCGGGTTCGACGTTGCTCCAGCGCATCCTGGTGACGGATTCGCGCCTCCTTCTCTGGGGAGAACCGCTGGGTGAAATGACCCTTGCGTCCAAGCTCACCGAGATCGTAAATGATTCTCTGAGTCCGCGGAATTTGGAAATATGGAGAAGGCAAGGCAACCTGACTTCATCTTCGCTCGCGACCTCATGGATTGCCAACCTGTATCCTCCCGGCAGCGATTTTCGATCTGGACTTCGGAGTCTGTTCGATCAATGGCTGTGCGAGCCGGCGCGCCGGAATGGCTTTACCCGTTGGGGTTTCAAGGAAGTTCGATTTGGCGCCAGCGAGGCTGCGCTATTGCACTGGTTGTACCCCAATGCCAAGTTTGTAATCATTTCGCGCCATCCCTATGAATGTTACCGTTCGCTGGCGGATTCCGGCTGGCCCGTCTACTATCGCTATCCCGGAGTGCGGATGAACTCCGCCGCGCGTTTCGCAAAATATTGGAACGCCCTCGCGTTGAGTTGGTCGGAACTGCCGGAAGGGTTCCCTTGCTTCCACATCAAATACGAAGATCTGATTGGCGGCAAGGTCGACTTCCGCAAGCTGGAGTCGTGGTTGGATCTAGAGATTCGGGAGGATGTCGCGCTTGTAGCCTCTGTCGGAGGCACCGCGACCCGGTCAAAACTCAGCTGGCACGAACGGTTAATCATCGGGCACGAAGCCGAGGCAGGAATGCATGCCTTGGGTTATTCGAAATAAGGCGAGCGCGAACCAGGCGCTGTATGACGCAACCGGTCGCGTAATTCAAAATGTCTGTTGTCCGCCAAAGCAATCGCGGTCTCCTGTGGTGGACGGCAGTTCCCTTAGCGATTCTTGGCGTAATCCTGGCGGCCGCTCATTTCCAACCGAGACTCACTGCAAAGCTTGCACAGCCTCGGGTGCCATCCGCGGGCAGAACGATCGACTCGCAAATTGACCCGAGTTCGATAGTCAGCGCAAGCGGTCAGTTTATGACTCTCGACCCCACCGGAAAATTTCTAATGAATTCGGCAACGAACAAGCCGGTGTTCGTTACAGGGGATTCAGCCTGGTCATTAATAACGCAACTGGACAACTCGGACGTTGAAGTTTATTTATCGGATCGCGGCGCGCGCAAATTTAATTACATCTGGTGTGCGGCAGCCGATAACCATTACCAGTCCAACGCGCCCAACAATGCATACGGAGATCGCCCGTTTGATGGTCCCGACTTCACCCACGAAAACGCGAAGTATTGGGCGCATGTGGATTCTGTTGTCGAGAGAGCCGCTTCTTACGGAATAACCGTGGCACTGAACCCCGGCTTCGTCGGATTGACTTCGACCGACGGCTATCTATCAAGCTATCAAAACACTTCAGATACGGTTTTGAGCGCGTATGGCGAGTTTCTTGGGGATCGGTACAAGCGTTTTCCAAATCTAATATGGGCTTTGGGCGGAGATGTAGATCCCAGCACCGGAGTGGTACCAAAGCTGACTGCCCTGGCAAACGGCATCCGATCGAACGACAAAATTCATCTTATGGTTGCCGAGGGCCAGCCTCAGTTCGCCGCTCTCGACACGTTTGCGAATACCGCTTGGATGAATTTGAACTGGCTCTACTTCCACACGACGAATATTTCCTTGGGCGCGGCGAGCAATTATTCCCGCTCACCGTGGCTGCCTCCTTTTCAAGGAGAAGGTTGGTATGAGAACGATCATTCCATGACCGAATTGCAGCTCAGGCAGCAGGGCTATGAAGCCATACTGTCTGGAGCCTACCTGGGTAATGGTGGCTTTGGAAACGATCCGCTGTGGTATTTCAATGGCGGTCCCTCTGTGCGTCCGGCCGAACCTGGCTGGAAAAGCCAGCTAGGTTCTACGGGATCGATCGGCCAGCAGATGTTGGGGCGATTGTTCCGTTCGCGCGAGCACTGGAAATTAGTTCCGGATATTGATCACGCGGTCATGACTGCGGGCTACGATTCACGTAACGTTTTCAGTGCAGCTAGAGAGTCGCTGCGCAGCGTGGTCCGCGGGCAGCCGTATCGTTTAGGGGACGCGGCGTCAGTGGCAGCGCGGACCTCTGACGGACAGACGATTATCGCTTACATCCCGAAGGGGAATGCGGCGACGGTCACCATCAGCATGGCAGAGATTACAGACGCAGGGTCGCACGTAAAGTGCTGGTGGTTTAATCCGCGCGATGGTTCGACCACGTTGATCGGTAGTTTTGTTGCGAGCGGAAGCCACAGGTTCACGCCACCGGACGGCAACGACTGGGTGCTGGTGATCGACAGTCAGAGTGCAGGCCTGGCTGCTCCGGGAGCGGTGGATCTGTGAGCTTTTCCGCATCCTCAAAGGGGAACATCTCTGATCTGAGCCCTAAGGGCCGTCTATCATGACAGGATTCTCCGCTCGATCGCACAGCTTTTTTAAGCTCAAGCCGACGCTTGTCCCGAAACCATCGCAAATGATCCCACGCCCTCAAGGTGTAAGCATGCCTATCCGGGGCGCGGATTGGGCGGTTTATATCTTTATCCTGCTGCTTGGAGTATTTCAGTTTACGCATTACACCCGAACTGCTGACTTGCTGGCCGACGCGAGCTACCCCGATCTGGCGCGGTCGATTCTTGAGCAAGGCTCTTATCAAATCAGATTTCTGCCGCAGACCACGCTGCCTCCAGGGCTGCCGCTAATTCTGGCAATGATCGGCCGGTTCGTCGCTCTGACCACGGCGGTCTTATTCCGCGTCATCGCAGTGTCCACGACTTTAGGCCTGATCGCGGCTTACGAACTTCTACGCCGTGTCGAGGGTCGAGGCGTGGCGGCCGCCGCTTGTCTCCTGTTTGGATCTTCCGCTTCATTGTTTGTCTTTAACACCGCGCTCGTCTACCCGGAAATGCCGTTTTTTCTGGCAAGCATACTGGCGCTGTTGCTGGCTCTCAAGATTGACCACGCCAAACAGGGCAAGGCTTTGATCGGGTGGGAAGTGCTTCTCGGGGTTGTCCTTGGTCTCGCTGTGTTGATTCGTTCAGTCGGGATTACGCTCTTGGTCGGTATCTGCGCATGGGGCGTCATGTCTCTGCTGTTGGCGCCGGCAGACGGCAGGCGCCGGATCCGGAGGTTTGCGATTCCGTTGGTCATGGGTCTTGCCGCGCAGTTGAGCTGGAGCGTGTGGGCCCAGCGTCACCAGACCCTGGAGTGGCAACTGCCCGGCTACCCGGAATCGTACATTACACAGCTCAAAGTGAAGGACGGCCAAGAGCCGGAGTTGGGACTGGCGCATCTCGGCGATATTCCACGCCGGGTTGGGCGGAACCTCGTCATGCGGACGGTCAGTCTCGGGCAGATACTGACAAGAAGGCATATAAGTCTGTTCTGGTCGTCGCCCGCCATTTCTGGCGTGATCATCCTGATCGTCGCGGGGCTTGCATCCTCTCTTCGAAACGGAGGACAACTACACGATTGGTATTTTCTGTGGTATGAAACCGTTTTTTTGTTGTGGCCATGGGAAACCCGGGATCGTTTCCTGTTTCCCGTTGTGCCGCTGGCGTGCCTTTACCTGTGGCGCGGGGTAAAAGCGTTCAAGAGCATTTCGGTTCAGCACCCCAAAATAGCTGGCCTGTGTATCGCCGTTGCCGGATCTCTCCTGAGTTTAAGTTCCGCGGCGTTCGCCTTCGGAATTTCCACCTTTGCGGCTGACTCGCAGCACATCACGTCCGATCAACTGCAGCCTTTTGCTGCGACTCTATTCTGGGGAGCGTTGGCGGTGGGTGGGTTCGGAACATTCCTGTTCCACTCCCGACGCGACTCGCAGGAAGATACGCCAGCCTTCGCGTTCTTTAGCCGGATCGTTCAATCAGAAACTCCACGTCCTTTACGATATCTCGCCGTGCTGACCGTGGCTGCCTTGGTGGTCTCCGGCACTAAACAGATAAAAGCCAGAGGTCGAGATAACTTACACCCCGATATTACGGCGCAAGCCTTCTATCCTGAGATGGAAGCCGCGGAGTGGATACGGGCGCATGAACCGTCAGATCGGGTGCTGATGGCTCGAGAGCCGGAGTTCGTTTTTCACTACACACGGCGGCACGTAGTTTGGTTTCCGCCCATTTCCGACCCTCAGGTGTTGATGGACGGAATTCGCCGATTTCATGTTGACGTGGTCGTGGTAGCGCATCATCCAGACAGTTACTGGCGGCCGCCGGAAGATGTATGTTTTCAGTCCCTGTTGCATGCCTACGGCAGCACCTTCCTCTTGAGCCACCAAGGTCCTGACTATTGGATCTTCGACGTAGCTGCCCCGCAAGTGGGACCGTAGAACATTAAGAACGAATATCCAACTAACGGCACGAAACCACGCATGCAGAAAATCACTATTGAGAACAATCAAATGCTTGCCGAGAACGTACAACGGCAACCCAGACCTACCGCGACCGGAGGCCGGCGATCCGGTGTTCGAGTTGTTTCGACGGCGAAACGCTGGGTGCGCAGGACGCGGCTGTGGGTGCGCAGAAGTGGAGCACGTGAGTTTTGGGAATGGGCCTGCTGCAAGCAGGTGGCTTATCCGAGTGTGCACCAGCTAGCCGAATCTATAGGCGCGCTGCGCCCATCGGCATCAGACGCCGCTACGGTCGAAAGCCAGGCCGAAGCTCCGATTTTTTTGCTTGCCACCGGTTGGAGAGCGGGCTCAACCCTGCTTCAGCGCATTGTGGTCACTGATCCACGCGTGCTGCTTTGGGGGGAACCGTTCGGAGATCTGGCGCTTCCGTCCAGAATTGCTGAGATGGTGAGCCACATTTCGCAGCTATATTCGCTTAAAGAGCGTTTTATTCAAGACAGGGTGACTTCAACTGAGATGGCGACTTCCTGGATCGCCAGCCTGTATCCTCCCGGAGATGATTTCCGATTAGCTCTTCGAGGCCTCTTCGATCGATGGCTTGGCGAGCCAGCTCGCCAGCGCGGTTTTGCACGCTGGGGTCTCAAGGAAGTTCGGTTGGGCGCCACCGAGGCAAGCTTGTTACATTGGTTGTATCCACAAGCCAAGTTCGTGATCCTATCGCGCCATCCTTATGATTGCTACCGATCCCTGGCCGACTCAGGTTGGAACCACGTCTACTACCAGCGTCCTGAAGTGCGTGTCGATTCGGCTGCTGGATTCGCCAGACACTGGAACCGGCTCGCAGCCGGCTGGTCTGAGTTGCCCCCGGGGTTCCCTTGCTTGCACATAAAGTATGAAGATCTGATTAGCGGCCAGCTCGACTTCCGAAAACTTGAAGCCTGGCTAGGCGTTGAGCTTAGGGAAAACGTCGCTCTCCCCGTCTTCGTCGGCCAAACTGCTGTACGTAAGCGCCTCAGCTGGTATGAGCGTCTGATCATCTCCCGCGAAGCCGGTCCGGGAATGAAAGCTCTGGGCTATCCCAAGCAGTGAGGCGGATAGTCCGCCAACACCAGTAGAACTCGGAAACCAAACATTTCGGAAGCGTGCGGCAAGGAGTCACCCCATGTACGGCTGTTTGGAATCAATGACCATTACACAAGCCGGCTTGAGAGTTTTCGTCCTGGTGAGCGCCGTGATCTGCGTGCCGACCAATGGCTACGGGAGGTGCCAATTCGCAGTAGCGTTCAGCAGCCTTTCCTCGCCGGTTGAGCATGCGAGTTCAACAATGCAAACATTGGGTGGTGGCAAACTCCTCAGTGATGCCTTAACCGTTGCCGCCATAGCACACACCGGAAACGGCGCGCCGCAATCGCAACCCGTCGTCCGTCTGACGTGGAAGGCCAGCACTTCCCCTGGCGTCAAATACAACGTGTATCGTAGTGGTGCAAAAGGTGAGTGTTTGAAATCCAAATCGAATGACTGCAAGAAAATAAACTTGTCCCCTGTCGCTACCACGAGCTACGAGGACAAAACGGTCCAGACAGGGGAGAGCTACTTTTATGTGACCAAGGCGGTTGGTTCGAGCGCTACGGAGAGCGGTCCCTCGAACGAGGCGCAAGTCACGATTTCGTCCAAGCCCTGATCCCGCGCAGATTCTCCGGGCCGAGGCGGCAACTAAGCCGCCATACTCTTCACTAGCCCCGGCAGGGATCGTAACTAGAAAACCTACGATCCGCTCAAAGTAGGTTCGACAGTCGACGAAATCAAACTAGGTGAATCAAAAAGGCACACTCACGTGTGCCTTTTTCTTTTAGGACAGCACGATGTCGAACCTTGACGAAACAAGATCCCGTAGCGCGCTTCTCCCTACTAATTTCCCGGCGGGGGTAGGTTCGCGTTCGAGTCATCAATCACAAGAACCCAATCATTTCCGTCCGGAGGAGTGAAGTTCTGCGATCCACTGTTTGGATATACAGCTATCAGCATGTTCTTCGCTGTCTGAGGGTCGTACCACCATGCTTTCGCCTGATTGCCGGAGCTGATGATCTGGCTCATGTCAACGGTGATCGTGGCTGCGTTGCCATTAGGGATGTATGCGATGATGCTCTGGCCGTCGCTGGTGCGCGCATCCGTCGTCATGGAAAGTCCCTGTCCGTATCCACCAGTGACTACGGTGTGGTTGATATCGGGCACCAGCAGCCAGTTCTCTCGGCTGCGGAATAGCCGACCCTGGTACTCCTGAGCCAACGATCCGGTAGAAGACAGCTGGCTCTGCCAAGTCGGAGAACCGCCTTGGCAACACGTGTCCCCATTTCGAGAATCAAAGCTCCAAACGGCGCCATTCCCGAATATCCTTCCAAGGTAGCAGCCGGACAGCACCTCGGAGTACATTTCAAAACGCAATCCGGGCTCTGTCATCCCATAATCCAATTCGTAAAAGTTCTCTCCGGCCAGCGGAGACAAGAACGGAGACTGGGTGTAGTCGTTCTGGCAAGCCGCGACCGTTGTAGAGTACTGCGGATAGGCCCAGTCCAGGGTTAGCCAAGCTGGAACGTTCATGGGTACTGCTTGAAAAGCTTGCACGCTGTTGTAGCCATCCGTGACGCATTGCTGACAGGCCTCGAGCGTGATGAGGTGATTGGGATCGGCACCGGCAATCCCCGCGCCCACATCAGCAATCTTCTGATAGAGGCCGGAAACCGATGGCCGTGCGTCTCCTCCAAGCACCCATACGATATTGTTATATCCCTTGTAGCGGTTGCCCAGGAAAGTGCCGTAGGCCGTCATCACCGCATCCGAGCTGTTCAGATAGCTAGTGTAGTAGCCAGATCCGGGCCCGGAGCCGACAAAGGCCGGAGCCAGAAAGACCGTAATCCCAAGTTTGGACGCCGAAGTAAGAACTGCATCGACGTTTGGCCAGTAGTTGGGATCTTCGTTGGTAAAGTCCGCGCCGTCGAAAGGAGCGTACCCGTAGTAGTTCATGGGTGGATTCGGTTGGTAGACGTTGTCGACAGCGCTCATCCAGATTGCGTTGAATCTGCGCGATGCACGATCTTTCAGGTATGCACTCACGTCCGCGCTGTCGAGGTCCGTGATTGCCCCCCAACCGTCTTCGCCGGTGATGAACACGGGTTGGTTGGTATAGGAGTTGACGAGATAATACCCATTCGGGCTTATCGTCATCAATTGATGCGACACTTGGGCCGTGACTTGAAAAGGTATGTTGCTGTTGAGCCGACCTCCAGGTGTTGTCACTTGGACGGTGCCGGTGGCGGCGCCCGTCGGTACGGTGGTCCTGATTTCTGAATTATTGACGACGGTGTAGGCAGCCGGCGTTGCGTTGAAGGTGACGCCGGTCGCTCCCCTCAGATTCGTTCCCAGGACGATGACGCTGGATCCGATCTGGCCGAAGCTTGGCTCAGTTTTCACGAATGGCCCAAGTCCCCCACTGAAGGTAAAGACGGTGCCAACTCCGTAGGTCCCGCCATTGTAAGTCGTCCCGTAGAAATCTCCGCTGGTAGCCTGGATCAGCCCACCGGCAGGGTTATCGCCGTCAGTACAGTTGGTTTGCCCGCAAAAGCTGAAGATCGTGGTCAGCGATCCTCCCGGAGTAATTTCGAAGACCGTACCACAATTGTTGATCCCGCCACTGTAAGTTGTCCCATAGAAGTTGCCGTCTGTGGCTTGAATCAGTTCGGCCCGGGGTTGGGCGCCATCAGTCGAATCAAAACTGTGCAGCGTGGTCAGCGTTCCTCTCGGAGTGATGGCGAACACTGTGCCATAGCCGTTCGCTCCGCCACTATACGTGGTTCCGTAGAAATTACCGTTGGTGGATTGAGTTAGCCCGGCGTCAGGAGAGGCGCCGTCGGTGCCGGCGAAACTGTGTAGCGTGCTTAGTGCGCCCGCAGGAGTGATCGTGAAGACTGTCCCGTAGCCATTTGCTCCTCCACTGTAGGTTGTCCCGTAGAACGCCCCGTTCGTCACCTGAATCAGCCCGTCGAGGGGGTTACCGCCGTCAGGGCAGCCATTCTGGGAGCAGAATGTGTGCAGCGTGGTCAGCTTGCCTCCGGGAGTAACTTTGAACATTGTGCCGTAGCCACTACTGCCGCCGTTGTACGTCGTACCATAGAAATCCCCGTTGCTGGTTCGAATTAAGCCAAGAGGATTTGCTCCATCCGGACAGCCACTTTGTCCGCAGAAGCTGTGAAGCGTGGTCAGTTTGCCTTTGGGCGTGAGTGCAAAAATCGTGCCATAGTTGTGGGCTCCGCCAATGTACGTGGTTCCGTAAAAGACCCCGTTTGGGGCCTGAGTTAGCCCACCTGACGGGAGACTACCGTCGGTACAGTTGGTCTGTACACAAAAGCTGTAAAGCGTGGTCAGCCTGCCTTGGGTGTCGATCTTGAAGACTGTACCCCCGGCGCCGTTGGTCCCGGCAGAACTGGTTGTTCCGTAAAAGCTGCCATCGGTTCCCTGGATGAGAGACATACGAACGGGGTTCTTACCGTTGGTCCCGTTGAAACTCACGAGCCCTTTAAGGGTCTGCCCAGGCGAGACCACCGGCGCCCCCATAAACAGCAGAAGCAGCATCACTGCCGCCAGCGTAGACGCAGCCGAGCATTCGGTCCTGAGTGCCGTCATCGTTTTAATGGAGTCGCCCTTCACGAGACTCATGAGCGGTGGTCAAATCGTGTAGAGCCATGCAAGCCGGAATCTCCTTATGGTTCCAGAGCAGCGTCGATAGTACACGCATACCTCCGTTTTCGACATCGTGAAAACAACAATTTTCATAGAATTTTCATAAGGAGAGCGCCCCGACAGCTGAGATCCGCATCAACACCGCCAAAATTGCGCCATTTGTGCACACTTTTGCGACACCGCTCCTCAAACCCAGCTTGCTGTGGGCGGCGGACTTCGCGCCGATTGCGTCAGTGGGCCGCAGGTTTGAGCGCCACCATCTGCATCGTCCAGCCATTGTTCGCGGAGCCCTTGGCAGCGTAGGGGCCGGGGTTGCCGGCCAGCACGTCCTCAATCAGATTGGCGTTGAAGGTTGAGCGCGCCGCGAAGCCGGAACCCGCACTACAGGCTGAGTCGCCCACGCAATAGCCGAAGATTCTGTCACCGGCTACAGTCGTCGTAGCGTTGCCGCTCGAGACCGCGCCGGCTTTCCCCGATGCGCCTGCCTGGGCATCGATGGGAATCACCTGATCCACGCCGGAATATTCGGTGACATAGAGTTCAATCCAGGCGGAGTTCGCGGCTAGGTTGACCGTCACTTTATCGGCGCCACCCTTGATGCTCTTCGCGAAGTACACCTGGCTGCGCGTGCCAGCCGGTGAGGTCAATTGGCTGCCCACCGGAGTGAATACGTTGCCCTGGGAGTCGGTGACCGAGGACGTCGTGGTGGTGGCATCGAAATCGAATGCGGCAAGAATAATGTCACCCGCTGCGGTGTTTTTGGGGAAAGAGAGGGACAGAGTCTTAGTGGCCGCCGAAGATGAGCCAGCGATCACCTGTACAAAGGACAGGGCGGGATTGATGGTGATGGTCAGAGTGGCTTGGCCCGTCCCGGCGGCATTGGTCGCACTTAGTGTCACCGGCGAGGTTCCGGCCGCAGTCGGCGTTCCCGAGATCAAGCCGGTCGCCGTGTTGACTGAGAGACCAGCCGGCAAACTCGTTGCCCCAAAACGGGTAGGGTTGTTGGTGGCAGTGATCTGATAGGAGAAAGCGCTGCCCACAGTGCCGGTTGCCGTGCTCGGGCTAGTAATCACCGGCACTGCCGGGTTGATGGTCAGAGTCAAAGTGGCCTGGCCCGTCCCGGCGACATTGGTCGCACTTAGTGTGACCGGCGAGGTTCCGGCCGCGGTCGGCGTTCCCGAGATCAAACCGGAGGCGGTGTTGACCGACAGACCAGCCGGCAAACTCGTTGCTCCGAAACTGGTGGGGTTGTTGGTGGCGGTGATCTG
>Ga0210407_10000916_pt1 | contig 29885 bp, 23 predicted proteins | sample IncBWC27MmetaG_FD_150860 | JGI IMG/M metagenome (GOLD analysis project Ga0210407, IMG submission 150860) | Forest soil microbial communities from Barre Woods Harvard Forest LTER site, Petersham, Massachusetts, United States - Inc-BW-C-27-M | ecosystem: Environmental > Terrestrial > Soil >...
GACCCAGAGAAAGATTTCGTTCACCGGCTCGGTCGCAACCGGCAAGAAGGTTGCCGCGGCCGCCGCCCCGGATCTGAAGCGGGTGACGCTCGAACTCGGCGGCAACGACGCCGCGATCGTGTTGTCGGACGTGGATCTCGCGACGGTCGCGCCGAAAATTTTCTGGGGCGCGATGGAAAACAGCGGACAGATCTGCAGCGCCATCAAGCGCGTGTACGTTCCCGAACAGATGTACGCGCCGATGCTCGAGATGCTCGGCGAGCTGGCCAAGGGCGTCAAGGTCGGTGACGGACTCGAAGCCGGCACGCAGATGGGGCCGATCAACAATCGCCCGCAGTTCGAGCGGGTCACCGAGCTGGTCGAAGACGCGAAGAAGCACGGTGCGAAGATCGTCAGCGGCGGCGCTCGCGTCGGCAGCGAGGGATATTTCTTCGCGCCCACGATCGTCGGCAATATTTCCGACGGCGTGCGGCTCGTCGATGAAGAGCAGTTCGGGCCGGCGCTCCCGATCATCCCGTACAAGGACGTCGATGACGCGGTGCGCCGCGCGAATGCGACTCACTACGGGCTCAGCGGATCGGTGTGGTCGAAAGATTCGAATCGCGGCGCGGAAGTGGCGGCGCAACTCGAGTGCGGCTCGGCCTGGGTGAATCAGCATCTGGCGATCGCGCCTAACCTGCCGTTCGGCGGCGCCAAGTGGTCGGGAATCGGCGTGGAGAACGGCCCGTGGGGGCTGCTCGGCTTCACCGAAATCCAGGTGGTGAACGCCGTCAACATGTAAGGCGCCGGAGCCTGAAAAAATCGCGAGCCGGGAACTGATGCCTCCGCGCGATCGTTTGATCAGAGCGATTGCGCCGAGGTCAATCTTGATGCGAAGGATTTTACAGTTCGGCCTCCTGCTGTTTGTGGTCGCACTCGGCGAGAGCGTTCATGCCGCCGACGCGAGCAACACCGCCAAGGCTACGTTCGCCGGGGGATGTTTCTGGTGCATGCAGCCGGCATTCGACGGTCAAGTCGGAGTGATCTCGACGACGGTCGGCTACACCGGCGGGCAGAAGGTCAATCCGACCTACGAGGAAGTATCCGCCGGCGGCACGGGTCACGCCGAGTCGATCGAAGTAACTTTCGATCCCACGAAGACCACCTACCGCAAACTGCTGGACATCTTCTGGCACAATATCGATCCGACCACGCGCGATCGCGAGTTCTGCGACGTGGGGCATCAGTACCGCACCGCGATTTTCTTTCACGATCACGAACAGGAAATCGAAGCGAAGGAGTCCGAGGCTGCGCTCGACGAGTCCAAGCCGTTCAGGGATCCGATCGTCACTGAAATCGTTCCGGCGTCGACGTTCTATCCCGCCGAGGAATACCACCAGGAGTACTCCAAAAAAAATCCGCTCAGATACAAGTTCTACCGCTACCGTTGCGGTCGCGACCAGCGGCTGCGGGAATTGTGGGGCGCTGCGAGCGGCGGGCATTGAGCACGACGCCAAAATCTCAAACGCAAATTTCGAGGCGCGCTTTCGTAGTGGGAAGCTTGGCCGCCGGCTTCGCGCTGGCCGTGATGCCGGTGTCGGCGGAAACGATCACGACTGACAGCAACGGCTTGATCGCCGGCGAGGTCAAGATTCCTGTTCAGGGTGGCGAGATCCCGGGCTATCGCGCGATGCCCGCTACGGGCGGCCCTTTCCCGACTGTTCTCGTGGTGCACGAGATCTTTGGCGTTCACGAACATATCAAGGACATTTGCCGACGACTCGCAAAACTTGGTTACTTCGCAATCGCACCGCTGCTCTTCTCGCGCGAAGGCGACGTGTCCGTACTAAGTGATGTGCCGTCGATTCTGGAGGTCGTCGCGAAGGTGCCCGACAAGGAAGTTGCGTCCGACCTCGACGCGTCTGTGGCATGGGCAAAGAGCACCGGAAAGGCCGATACCGCAAAGTTGGGCATCACCGGATTTTGCTGGGGCGGCCGGCAAGTGTGGCTCTATGCTGCCCACAACCCGGCTCTCAGAGCCGGAGTCGCGTGGTATGGGCCGCTGCAGTTGCCGCCGAGTGAACTGCGGCCGAAGAATCCGATCGATCTGGTAAATCAGATCAATGCGCCCGTCCTTGGTCTCTACGGCGGCGCCGACGAGGGAATTCCGGTTGCGCAAATCGAGCAGATGCGCGCCGCGCTCAAGGCTGCGGACAAGCGATCGGAAATCGTGATCTATCCCGATACTCCGCACGGCTTCAACGCCGACTATCGTCCGAGCTACCGGCCAGTGGCAGCCAAAGACGGCTGGAAGCGGATGCACGCATGGTTCAAAGAAAACGGCGTCGTCTGAAGATCATCGGCACGATCTAGTAATACGACTGACTATCGCTCTTGGTATTCATATCGGGATATGGATACCCATTCGCCAGCACTTTGATCAGCGACGCGTCATGCCCATAAATGTCGTCGAAGAACCTGACTTCGCCGTCCGGCTCGACGACCGCCGTACTATAAAGAATTAGCACTGGAACAGGCTTGGCGAGATTCACCTGCATCGTAGTGTTGCCGTTCATAACAGCGCGAATTCGATCCACCGTCCACTCAGGCTTGTCGCGCAATACCCACGCCGCCAGCGCGGCCGGATTTTCAACCCGGATGCATCCGTGACTGAAGTCGCGCCGCGCGCGCGTAAACAACTCCGGCTCCGGCGTGCTGTGCAAGTAGACGTTGTAGGCGTTCGGGAAGATGAACTTGACCAGGCCGAGCGCATTCTTGGGGCCGGGTTTCTGGCGAATACTCAACCCGCCCGAACGAAGCCCGCTCATGACGCTGTCCGACACGGCTCCGTCGGATACGACGTCGCCGCTGTTGTTCACGATCTCGAATCCGTGATCCGCCAGGTAGCTAGGATCGCGCTCCGTCTTTGGAACCAGCTCCGAGCGCTGGATCGACGGCGGTACGTTCCAATATGGGCGGAAGATCAGGTAGCGCATATTGTCGGCGAACACCGGCGTCTGTTTGCGCACCGCCTTGCCCACGATCACTTTCATCGTCAAAAATTCCGCCGGCTGCTTGCGCATCGTTCGCAAGGCGAACTCCGGGATGTTCACGATGATCGGCGGCTCGGGAAAGTTCGGCGGAATCCATCGGTAGCGCTCGAGTGTGAGATCGAGTTGCCGCACCCGGTAGCTGAGCGGCCGATTCAGTTCGGCAATAGTGCCCTTGCCCAAGACACCGTCAGGTTCGAGCCCATGGCGCACCTGAAAATGTTTCACCGCGTCGACGACGGCGCCGTCATAGGTGGTCGCGTTCGCGGGCAGTGCGGTGTTCGGCGCCAAGTCTCCGAGCTGGCGGAGACGCGCGACTAGCTGCGGAGTTCCCGAAAATGTCATCCGTGGACGAACGCCTTTCTGCGGCACCGGTAAGCTGGGCGCATCACCCGCGCCGGCGAGTTTGATGTAGGCCGCAAGCGCGTTTTCTGCTCGCCGGTATCCTTCATAAGGGGGCTCGTCTTTCGCGATCAACGCCGGAACATCCGTCGCCGTCAGCACCTCGGTTCGGAGAAATTCGGGCAAGTCATATTTCCGCGGTCCAAAGTCAAGGCCGAACTTGAAATGTTGCGGGTTGACCCCTCCGGTGCGCAAATCGGAGACGTAGCGCATCGCACATACCGTCATCGCGAGGTCGATGTGCGCGAGGTCCGTGTCCGACGGCTTCTGTTGCAGCTTCGCTATTCGCGCATCCCATCGCGCGGCATCGTAGTCGTCTGGATCGAGGCCCTTGAGCGAAGCTTGTTTGAATAGATCGATCATCGCGACAGCCTGAGCACTCGGCCGGCCGCTTTGAATCCACGCCGGCGAATTCGCTCCCGCGTCATAAAACGTTTTGACGTCCGCCCGGTAATCAGTGAAATTTGGCCAGCGCAAGTCGGAAAGCGTGCCGCTCGCGATGAGAGCGCCAAGCTCGTTCTGGGGGCGGGTCGCCGCCGCGCTGGCTACAGGAGCCACCGGCGTGACTTGCTGGCTCATCGCCCAGCCTGCCCATAGCGGGAGTGCCAACGCCAATATGGCGATAGGTGCGCACGCCGTTGCGATCCTGTTTCTCATTTCGAAAACACTCTACATTAGGCAAGTACTTAGTGTCATGAAATAGAGATGATAGAGGCATGATTCCCAACAGTCTTCTAGTCGCCAACCGTGGTGAGATCGCAATTCGCGTCATGCGCGCCGCCGGCGAACTCGGCATCCGCACCGTGGCCGTGTTCTCCGAGGACGACGCGCGTTCACTCCACACGCGCAAGGCCGACGAGGCCCGCCGCCTGCGCGGCGTCGGCGCGACCGCTTACCTTGATATGGAGCAAATTATCGAGGTCGCCAAATCCGCCGGATGCGACGCCGTTCATCCCGGCTACGGCTTTCTCAGCGAGAAAGCCGATTTCGCGCGGCGATGCGCCCACGCTGGAATCATGTTCGTTGGTCCGCGTCCTGAGATGCTCGCGCTGTTCGGCGACAAGGTGCAGGCGCGTTCGTTGGCGGCTCGATGCAACATCTCGTTGCTGCGCGGAAGCTCGGGACCGACCAGCCTGGACGAAGCGAAAGAATTTTTTTCGTCGCTGGGCGATGGCGCTTCGATGGTGATCAAGGCAGTTGCCGGCGGCGGCGGCCGCGGCATGCGCATTGTCCATCGAGCCGGGGAAATCGCGGGGTCTTACAAGCGCTGCCAGTCCGAAGCGCGCGCCGCATTTGCAAACGGCGACGTTTACGTCGAGCAGTTGATGCCGCGTGCGCGCCATATCGAAGTGCAAATCATCGGCGACAAATCTGGCGGCGTCAGTCATCTGTGGGAGCGCGAGTGCAGCATCCAGCGGCGCAATCAGAAAATCGTCGAGGTCGCGCCGAGCCCGGGACTCGCGCCTGCTCTTCGCGATCGATTGACCGCGGCAGCGGTGCGGATGGCGACCGAGGTCCGCTACGACAACCTCGGCACTTTCGAGTTTCTGGTCAATGCCGCGTCGAACAAAAACGATGAAGCCACGTTTGCATTCATCGAAGCGAATCCGCGGCTCCAGGTCGAGCACACCGTCACCGAGGAGGTGACCGGCATCGATCTCGTCAAGCTGCAGATTCAGCTGGCGGCGGGCCGCACGCTCGCGGAGCTTTCGATGCGCCAATCGGATATCTCGAAACCGCGCGGGTTTGCGATCCAGATGCGAATCAACATGGAGTCGATGTCCGCCGATGGCAGCGCGAAACCGTCGGGCGGAACGTTGACTGCTTTCGACGCGCCGTCGGGACCGGGCGTGCGCATCGATACGTTTGCATACGCCGGCTACACGACGAGTCCGAACTTCGAATCGCTGCTCGCCAAAGTCATCGCGCATTCCCCGTCGAGGGACTTCGCCGACTCGGTAACCAAGGCCTATCGCGCGCTATCCGAATTCAGAATCGAAGGCGTCCCAACCAACCTCGGATTCCTGCAGAGCCTTTTGCGGCATCCCGAGTTCGTAGCCAATCGGATCTACACCCGATTCGTCGAGGAGCATGTCGCGGAGCTCGTCGGCAAGACCAACACGGAGCATCAGCGCCTTTTCTTCGACGAGCCGAGTGGCAAGCCGCGCGCCGATTCGCGGAGTCCCTCGGCTACGGATGCCGCAGGAAAGCGCGCCGGCGCGAAAATAGATGCGAGCGATCCTCTCGCGGTGCTCCATCACGGCAAAACCAGTGGCGAGCTCGGTGCCGCGCCCGCGTCTACCGATACTGCAACGCTGCGCTCGCGCGAAATCGAAGCGCCCGAAAATACCGTTGCGATCGCGGCTCCGATGCAAGGGACGATCGTTTCGATCGATGTGCGAGAAGGCGATCGAGTGCATCGCGGCCAGCAGCTCTTCGTCATGGAAGCGATGAAGATGGAGCACGTCATCCTGGCGGACAAGAGCGGAGTCGTGAGGCGCATCACGGTTGCGGTCGGCGACGCGATCTTCGACGGCCATCCGCTGGCGTTCATCGAGGAAGCGGACGTCGAGATCGCGGAGACCGCGGATGCGGCGCAGGTCGATCTGGATCGCGTGCGACCCGATCTTGCAGAGGTTCAGGAGCGTCACGCACTCGGACTCGACGCGGCGCGGCCCGACGCGGTTGCTCGCCGCCGCAAGACGGGCCAGCGCACCACTCGCGAAAATATCGAAGACCTGTGCGATGCCGACACCTTCGTCGAGTACGGACCGCTGGTCATCGCAGCTCAGCGCCGCCGCCGCACGATCGAAGACCTGATCAAAAATACTCCGGCCGACGGGATGGTCGCAGGAATCGGGCGCGTCAACGGCGAGCTGTTCGACGAATCCAAATCTCAGTGCATCCTAATGTCGTACGATTACACAGTGCTCGCCGGCACTCAGGGTCAGCAGAACCATCGCAAGAAAGATCGGATGTTCGAGATCGCGCAGAAGTCGCGCCTGCCTGTAGTTTTCTTTACCGAAGGCGGCGGAGGACGCCCCGGCGATACCGACGGATTGGGCGTCGCCGGACTCGACTGCCTCGCTTTCAACTATTGGGGGAAATTGAGCGGACTGGTGCCGCTCGTCGGGATCAATTCGGGCCGATGCTTCGCGGGCAACGCTGCGTTGCTCGGATGCTGCGACATAGTAATCGCGACCAAGGGCTCGAATATCGGAATGGGCGGTCCCGCGATGATCGAGGGAGGCGGACTAGGTATCTTCCGGCCCGAAGAAGTAGGTCCGATGGATGTGCAAGTGGCTAATGGCGTCGTCGACATTCCGGTGGCCGACGAAGCCGAAGCGGTGCAGGTCGCGCGGAAGTACCTATCGTACTTTCAGGGAACGCTCCGCGACTGGGTATGCGCCGATCAGCGTCTTCTGCGCGGGATAATTCCCGAAAATAGACTTCGCATCTATGATGTTCGAGCAGTTATCGAAACGCTGGCCGACAGCGGCTCTGTGCTCGAGATCCGCCGCGCTTTCGGCCCCGGGATGGTCACCGCGTTGATCAGAATCGAGGGTCGTCCGATCGGACTCATCGCAAACAACCCCGCTTTTCTTGCGGGCGCGATCGACAGCAACGGCGCCGACAAAGCCGCTCGATTCATGCAGCTGTGCGACGCGTTCGACATTCCGATTCTGTTCCTTTGCGATACTCCCGGCATCATGGTCGGTCCCGAAGTCGAGAAAACGGCACTGGTCCGCCACGCGTCCCGGATGTTCGTCACCGGCGCGAACATCACCGTTCCTTTCTTCACGATCATACTTCGCAAGGGCTATGGACTCGGCGCGCAGGCGATGGCCGGCGGAAGTTTCAAAGCGCCATTTTTCACCGTCGCATGGCCAACCGGCGAGTTCGGAGGCATGGGACTCGAGGGCGCGGTTAAGCTCGGCTACCGCAACGAACTGGCCGCAATCGAAGAACCGGACAAGCGCAAAGCGCTCTTCGACGAGATGGTCGAGCGGATGTATCGACACGGCAAGGCGGTGAACACCGCGTCGCACTTCGAGATCGACGACGTCATCGATCCGCTCGAGTCGCGCAGATGGATCGTCGGCGCGCTGCGATCGGCGCCTCCACTTGCACCGCGCCGCGGCAAGAAGCGTCCCAGCATCGATACCTGGTAACTCGTCATGCCGGACGCGCCGAGGAAGCTCAGCGACATTCTTGACGACGACCGCGAAACACTCCGCCAACTCGGCTACGCGCAGGAGCTGTTTCGCGAGATGGGCGGGTTCGCGAGCTTCGCGGTCTCCTTTTCGATTATCTCGGTCCTTACTGGCACGGTTCTTCTCTACGGTTACGGCCTTAAGTTCGGCGGACCGGCTATCAACACAATCGGATGGCCAATAGTCAGTGTCTTCGTACTATGCGTCGCCGCGTCGATGGCGGAAATAGCTTCTGCATATCCTACCGCCGGCGGTTTGTACTATTGGGCATTTCGATTGGGCGGTCGCGAGTGGGCTTGGAGCTGCGCGTGGCTGAACCTGATCGGCCAAATAACTATTACCGCCGGAATAGATATCGGCGCTGCTACTTATCTAACCGGCCTACTGACTAATGCACTAGGTATACCTTCCGAAACTGCCGTACCGATATTGGGTCCGGTGAACGGATGGAACTTCTGGCTTGCCGTGATGATAGCCCTGATGGTGCCGCAAGTCCTGATAAATTTAAGGGGCCTAAGACTGATCTCGATGATGAGCCACTTCAGTGTCGTCTGGCATATCGCGGGCGTGACGATACTCGCGCTGCTGCTCACCTTCGCAGGTCAATATCACAACGGCTGGCGATTCCTGCTCTCGACCGAACATCCCGCTATCGCGATGACCGCGATGACAAGCTTCGCCGTCGGTCCGCTCACTGTTCCCTCTCTCGTAATGAAAATACCTGGAGCGCGCGAACTCTACAGCGCCGGCCCTTATGCATTCACGTTCATGCTGGGCATGCTTCAAGCGCAGTGGACCTATACCGGCTACGACGCTTCGGCGCACATGGCGGAGGAGACTTACCTGGCGCGCATGAATTCTGCCTGGGGCGTATTTCTCTCGGTCGCCGTCTCGGCTGTCGTGGGTTACGTCGCCCTCCTGGCGCTGACTAACGCGATTCCACCGGGAAGGATCGCCGACGCCGTCAACGATCCGTATCCGGTGTTGTATATAGTCAGATCCGCGCTGAATCCATTCTTCGCCAATCTGATCGCAGTGATTATCGCGGGCGCGATGTGGCTATGCGGTCTTGCCTCGATCACGTCGATGGCGCGGGTGTGTTTCGCTTTCGGACGCGACGGAGGCCTTCCCGGCAGTCCGTGGTTGAGTCAAGTCAGCCACAAATGGGGCACCCCCGTTAACGCGATCATAGTAACCAGCCTATTGGTCGTAATAGTAACATTCTATTCGGCGACGTATGCAGTTGTTACGTCGATGAGTACTACGGCGCTCTACCTCGCATATATCATTCCGGTTCTTTTGAACTATCGTAATAAACGCCGCCAACGCGGCGAGTTTACTACTCGAGCTTCAGCTCCATGGAGCCTGGGAAGATCGGGACTGGCTATCAACCTGGTTTCGATCGCGTGGGTCGCACTTATCACTGTGTTGTTCTCGATTCCGCCCAATGAACTAGCGGGGCTGACCATGATCGGCCTTGGCGCCATTCTGTTTCTATATTGGCAACTTTCGCAGAAGCGCCATTTTCGAGGCCCGCCGAAAGTCGACAGCGTATAGACGGGGACGGCGAGACTGACCTGATTCCGCCTGGTTGGTCCCTTGGATAACGAGATTGACTGCGATTCGCTCGACCACATCGTGGCGGCGTATAATTGTATGTGGCTAATCAGGCTGCCGCTTGATTCCTGCCCGTCGCGCTCAGGATGACTATGGAAGAACCGATCACTCCGCTACAAGCGCAGGATGACGATCGGGACGAAAGTCCTGAGGCCGGAGGCTCCGCGAAGGGGATCATCGCGCTCATCGTGGCGGTCGCTGTCCTTTCGCTGGCCAAAGATATTTTGCTCCCGCTTGCGATCGCCGCGCTGCTCGCGGTGGTTTTTTCTCCAGTAGCCAGTCGCGTTGAACGGTTCGTCGGCCGCTTCGCCAGCGCGGCGCTGATCGTCATCGCAGTAGTCTCTTCGATTACAGCACTTGGGTATTTCCTGACTGTCGAATTGACTTCCGTGGCAGTCGAGATGACGGAATATTCCGACAACATTGCCGCCAAGCTCACCAAACTCCAAGGCAGCACGCCGGAGTGGTTGCAGCAAATCGAATCCGGCGTAAAAGACGTCGAGCAGCAGGTCCAAAAATCGGGGCCACGCTTACCGAAGGTCAAGGCGCCCACGATTGTGCAAGCTCAGCCGGTCGCAACTACCGCCGATGTCCTCAAGCCCGCGATCCCGATTCTCGGCGGCATTGCCGAGGGCCTGCTGATAATCGTGTTGTTCTTCTTTCTGCTCTACGGCCGGCGCGATCTTCGCGATCGGCTCATCCGTCTTGCCGCGCGAGTCCGAATACCGGTTGCGTCCGCGGCTATCGAGACTGCCGGCGACACCGTCGGTCATTACCTATTGCTATTCTCATTGATCAATCTGGGATACGGAGTTGCTATTGGAATAGTTGTCTGGCTATTGGGACTGCCTAATCCCGCGTTTTGGGGAGGCCTTGCGTTCCTGCTTCGCTTCATTCCTTATGTGGGTGTTTTAATCTCCGCGACGTTGCCCACCCTGGTCGCATTCGCAGTATTTCCCGGATGGGGCAGAACGCTTGAAGTCGTCGCGGCGTTTATCATTCTGGATCAGATCTCGGGCCAGTTCGTAGAACCTTTTTTGATCGGAAGAGGGATTGGCCTGTCGCCGTTGGCGTTGCTGGTCTCTGCGATGTTCTGGGCGTGGCTGTGGGGATTTCCGGGGCTGCTGCTGGCGACGCCGCTAACCGCGTGTCTCAAGGTCGCGGGCGATTTCATCCCGGGTTTGGGCGTCATCGCTATCCTGCTGGGCGCGGACCGAAAACTTGAGGACTATCACGATTACTATCGCACTCTGCTAGAGCTTGATCAGGACGCCGCGCGCAAAGTGGCTATTAGCTATTGCGACGAAAATGGTTTGGAACAGACCTTCAATGATGTTCTTATCCCGGCCGTCATACTAAGTGGCGAGGAACGCGCCGAGAGTCATATCAGTCAGGAGAATGAGCAGTTCATTATCGACACGACGCGCGAATTGGTTTCCGAGCTGGGCGGCCGATTCGGCAAGCCGCGGGCGGCGCCACGGCTCAGGATCCTGGGAATCTCCGCGCCCGGCGACGTCCACTCGATCGGGTTGTTGATGCTGCTCGAACTGCTCAGGCACGAAGGAGCCGCGGCCACGCTGATGGACCCGGCCAAAACGCCGGAAGAGATCCGGAATTTCGCCAAGCGATTCCAGCCCGACATGGTTTGCCTGTCGTGCACGGTCACGGAGTGCATGCCTGCCGCAGTGGAATTGATCCGCGCGCTCAAGCAGGATTCGCCGAACCTGACGATCATAGGCGGCGGACACGCGGCGCTTGCGGAGCCGTCGGCGCTGCTCGATGCGGGATGCTCACAGGTTTGCGGGAGCAGGAGCGAGGCGCGCCGCGCGATTCGCCGCTACGTTCTTGGCCGGATAAGATCGCGAAGCGGATTCCCTGACTCCTCCAGGCCCATGACCGAGAAGGAAAGCGCGGCCATGAAGGATCCGGATCCGATTGATGCGACGAACGCGCCTCCGGTTGATTCCACGAATGAGCCTGCTCTGAAGTCGGCCGCGAAATAAGCGCCCTTCATCCGCACCGGGTCAGTGCAATCAGCTCCGATGTCGAAGCTAACTTGTGCGCGTTGAGCGCCGCATGCGCGAGTGCGTCGGCGCCGTGGCGACCGAGAATAGGAGACGTCAGCGCCATGAACTTGCGCGTGAGGTTTTCGCGTTGCGCGCTCAGATTGGCCGAGGGCTCTCCCGAATCCGCCTCGGCGTGGAAAGTCTGGCCGCCGGATTTGACGATCACGGTTGCGCGGGTCCCGGGAGTCTTTTCGATTGGCACCACGCGGACGCGATCACGCATCGCAACCACGCCGGACTCGACAACCTTAGCATCGCTGAACGTCCCCAGGTCGCTGGTGTCGGCGCCGAGCAACGCCATCGCGGTCGTCGCGCGCAAGCTGAACTTACCCTCGAGTCCGGTCTTCGGTTCGTGGATGTTGCACACTGAAAGCAGCGAGGGTGCGACGCGCACTTCGATATCTTCGATCAGTCGCGGATCGAATCCATTCTCGTTGCGAATCTGTGCGGCCGCCTGGATTGGAGCGTGAGTGAGGTAGCAGGACGCGTGATACTTGAAGAGCGTCTCGCGAATCAGGAAGCGGCCAGCGTATCGCTCGAGCGCTTCCAGAGCGGGTTTCGCACCGGCATGGGTCGCCGCGAATCCTTGTTGCGTTTCGATGATCTCCGAATTCGCCGTGTAGCCGCCGCGCGCGGCCAGTGCGCTCATCAATCCATTCGATGCGGCCCGGCCCGCGTGCAGAGGCTTGGCCATCGTGCCGAAGCCCGACTTGAGCCCGGCCGCTTGAGTGCCCGCCAGACCGAGCGCGCGAAGCCATCCGTCCTCGTCGAGTTTCAGCAGATTTGCGCATGCCGCTGCGGCGCCGAAGGTTCCGACGGTGCCGGTGGAATGAAATCCAATCGCGTAGTGCTGACCGCCCAACATTCCGCCCAGCCTGCATTCCAGTTCGATTCCAGCGACCAGCGCTTCGAGCAGCGCGCTTCCGGACGCGTGCGCCGTCTCGCCCAGCGCGAGGATCGCGGGCAGTACCGGCACCGAAGGATGCCCGCCCATCGTGGTGTGTGTGTCGTCGAAATCCAGCGCGTGGCCAGCGGCGCCATTGACAAGTGCCGCGGTGAGTCGCGACGCTCGTTCGCTTCGACCGAGCAGTCCTGCCTGCGACGATCCTTCGCCATTGACGATTTCGCCGATCAGAATTTCCGTGAGCGGTTCGCGCGAGCCGGCGATTGCGACGCCGAGAAAATCGAGCAGGCAATGGCGCGCGACCTCGCGCGCGTCATCGGGCGTCTCGTCCCATCGCATGCCCCGCGCCGCGCGCACCAGCGCGAGCGTTGCACCGAAATCCTTGCCGGTCGCTGATGCATTCATGTGCCCGACTCCATTCTCGCGCCGAATCTAACACTATCTTCCAACTGATCAACCGGTGAAGAATTTTGCTTGATTGACGCCTCAAGAAAGCTTTTGTTAGGGCTTGGGTCATGGCCGATCCCGACTTCAGTCAATTCAAACTCGTAAGCAAAGGGCATTCGTTCGAGGAATTTGCCGAGGACCAGGTCTTCGACCACCATTGGGGCCGGACCATCAACGCGGGCGACAATTCGATCTTCACCACCGCGACGCTCGCGCATTGCCCGCTCTACTTCAACGCCGAGTATGCGCGCGCGCACGGCCATCCCGACGTTGTCGTCAACCCGATGCTGGTCGCCTGCACCGTGGTTGGAATCTCCGTCGAGGACTTGAGCGAAGCCGGCGGGCCGTTCCTCGGGATCAACAATTTGAAATTTCATCGCGCGGTCTATCCAGGCGATACGCTGTCCGCTCGCAGCACCGTAGTCTCCAAGCGCGAATCTGCCAGCCGCGGAAATTTCGGCATCGTTACCTGGCGCACCGAAGCTCGCAACCAGCGCGACGAGATCGTGCTCAGTTACGAGCGCACCAATCTTGTCGCGCGGCGAAAAGGAGCGGGCAATTGAATCACATGACCGACGAACGCCGCATGATTCAGCAGACCGCGCGCGACTTCGCGATGAACGAGGTGCTGCCGATCGCGAACAAGCTCGATCCCGAACAGGGCGATATCCCGATGTCCCTGCGCGACAAGCTTGCCGAGATGGGCTACTTCGGAATCGTAATTCCCGAGCAGTACGGCGGCCTGGGCCTCGGCGCGTTCGAATATGTTTTGATCACCGAAGAACTCGCGCGCGCCTGGATGAGCGTCGCCAGCATCATCGCGCGCGGCAACGGACTCGGCGGCGGCTTCTCGGCGAAACAGAGAAGCGAATATCTGCCCCGGATGGCGCGCGGCGAATTTCTCGGCGCGGCGGCGCTGTCCGAGCCCGACGCCGGTTCCGATCTCGCCAACGTCTCATGCAAAGCGACCCGCGATGGCGACGGATGGGTGCTCAATGGGACCAAGACCTGGTGCACGTTTGCCGACGGCGCCGATTTCATCTCCGTCCTCGCGCGCACCAAGCAACCCTCCGATCCGCGCCGACGCCATGAAGGCATCAGCCAGTTCCTGGTCTTGAAGGAGCGCGGGAAATTCCCGCCGGGATTGACCGGTTCGCCGATTCGAAAGATCGGCTACTTTGGATGGAAGACCTGGGAATTGCATTTCGACAATCTGCGCCTGCCCGATGACGCGTTGCTCGGCCGCGAACGCGAAGGGGGCGGCGAAGGAAAGGCATTTCACGGCACCCTGAGCGGTCTCGAGGTTGCGCGCGTTCACACCGCGGCGCGCGCGATCGGGCTGGCGCGCGGCGGGCTCGAAGACGCGCTCGTATACGCGCAGCGCCGGATCGCGTTCGGGCAGCCGATCGGCGAGTTCCAGGCGATACGTTTCAAGCTGGCCGACATGGCGACTGAGATCGAAGCGGCGCGGCAATTGACTTACTTTGTCGCGAACGAAATCGACGGCCGCCGGCGATGCGACAAGGAAGCTTCGATGGCGAAGTTGTTCGCTTCCGAGATGGCCGAGCGCGTGACCAGCGAGGCGCTCCAGATTCACGGCGGCTACGGTTACACCAAAGACTTTCCGCTCGAGCGCTATTGGCGTGACGCGCGATTGACCAAGATTTTCGAAGGAACCTCGGAAATTCAGAAACGAATAATCTCCGATCGCCTGCTACCGAGAGGAAAAAAATGAGCGCAGCCATCTCGAAGCTGACCGGCACCGGAAATTATTTCGAGGATTTCCAGGTCGGCGCGAAACTGCGCCACGCTCGCGGCACCACCGTCGGCGAGATCGAAAACCAGATGCTCACCAAGCTGGTGCTCAATACCGCCGACAGCCACTATAACGAGCATCGCATGCACGGTACGCAATTCGGCCAGCGCCTCGTCTTCGGTCTCGTGACCGGATCGATCTGCATCGGGCTTGCGACTCAGGACACCGCCGAGAACGCGCTCGAAGAAATGGAGCTGACGGGAATTCGTTTCACCGCGCCCGTCTTCCACGGCGATACCCTGTATGCGTTTACCGAGGTGCTCGAGACTCGCGACTCCGATCGCGAGGACGCCGGCGTGGTGCGGTTCAAACATTGGGGAACGAAGCAGGACGGCAAGATCGTGTTCGAGGGCGAACGCACGGTGCTCATCAAACGGCGCAGTCACTGGGGCAGCCGATGAACGCGCGCACCGGCCCGCTCGCCGACGTGCGGATCCTCGATCTCACGCTGGCACTGGCCGGGCCATTTTGCACGATGCTGCTCGCCGACCTCGGCGCCGACGTCATCAAGATCGAACCTCCGGCCGGTGACATGAGCCGCACCCTGGGACCGCATCCGGCGGATCGCGCGGGATGCGACTACGGCGGATATTTCGCCAGCGTCAATCGCAACAAGCGGAGCGTCGTGCTCGACATCAAGACGGACGAAGGCCGCCAAACTTTCTTCAAACTCGTGAAGACCGCCGATGCGGTCGTTGAGAACGCAAAAACCGGCGTCATTGATCGTATCGGCGTAGGGTATGAGCGGCTGCACGATCTCAATCGCGCCATCGTGTATGCGGCGATTCGCGGATTCGGCGATCCGCGCACCGGCAAGAGCCCGTACAGCGACTGGCCCGCGTTCGACGTCGTCGCGCAGAGCATGGGCGGGCTGGTCGCCGTCACCGGTCCGATCGGCACCGAGGGTTTCCGCGCCGGCGTGGGCGTCGGCGACATTTACCCGGGCACGCTTGCCGCACTCGGCGTGGTCTCCGCGATTCACGCGGCGCGCCGGACCGGCGAGGGACAATTCCTCGACGTCGCGATGTACGACGCGATCCTCACTCTGTGCGAGACGATCGTCTACACCTATTCGCGCGCAGGCGTCGTCAGGGGTCCGCAAGGCAACGGAACTCCCGTTCTCTGCCCGTTCGATATTTTTCGCACTCGCGATGGCGCCGTCGCGATTGCGGCTCCCGGCGAAAATCATTGGGCGATTTTGTGCGATGTGATCGGCCAGCCTGACCTCGTCGCTGACGATCGATGCCGCACCAATCCGCGCCGCGTCGCCAATGCCGATTTTGTCCGCGGCGTCGTCGCGTCGTGGACGGAAGCCCGAACGACGCGTGAGGTCGTCGCGACGCTCGGCGGCAAGGTGCCCGTCGGTCCGGTGAACACCGCGCAAGACATCTTCGAGGATCCTCATCTGAAAGCGCGCGACATGCTGGTCGCCGTCGAGCAGCCCGGCGACAACCCTCCGCTGACGATTGCTGGATGCCCGATCAAGCTGACCGGCACTCCGTCGGGAATTTACGCACGCCCGCCGCTGCTCGGCGAACACACTGCGCAAGTCCTAGCCGAAGCCGGAATTACAACAGAGGAGACGTCATGACTCTTCGCCTGAGACGCTCGGAGCTTTCAACGCCCGCCTCCAATCCAAAGATGATCGAGAAAGCGATGGCCACCGAGGCTGATATGGTCTTCCTCGATCTCGAAGACGCAGTTGCGCCCGCGCAAAAGGAAGCCGCCCGAAAGAACGCGATCGAGGCATTGCGCAATCTCAACTGGGGAAAGAAGGTCCGCGCGGTGCGGGTCAACGGCGCCGATACTCGCTGGGCGCACGACGACGTGATCGAGGTCGTCGAAGGTGCGCGCGAGCATCTTGATCTCATAATCGTTCCGAAGCCCAAGTCGCCGCGCGACATCTGGTTCTTCGACACCCTGCTCACGCAACTCGAGGCGAAACTCAATCTCAAAAAGAAGATCGCACTCGAGGCATTGATCGAAGAAAGCGCGGCGCTTGCTCACGTCGAGGAAATCGCCGCATGCTCGCCGCGCCTCGAAGCTCTTATCCTCGGCTTCGGTGATCTGTCCGCGAGCCAGGGGATGCGCTTCGGCGTCGCGACCGATCCTGCGAATCGATACCCCGGCGACATCTGGCATCATGCGCGAGTGCGGATGATCACCGCATGCCGCGCCAATAGAATCGACGCGATCGACGGCCCATTCGGCAATTTCCGAGATCCCGATGGTTACCGCCGTGAGGCGACCTGGGCGGCGACACTCGGCGCGGTCGGCAAATGGGCGATTCATCCCAGCCAGATCGAAATTGCCAACGACGTCTTTGCACCGACGCCCCACGAGATCGAAAACGCGCGCAAGATGTCGGACGCGTACCAGACCGCGATTCGCGACGGCGCGGGCGCTGCAGGAGCAGGCGGGATGCTCGTCGACGCAGTCGCGGTGCGAGTCTTCGAAGGGGTCCTGGAGCGTGCCCGGCTAACTGGCCGCGCCTGAAACATGAAGTCCGAAATGGCAACTGCCGGCCGAATCGACACTCACCAGCACATTGTGCCGACGGCATACGCGGCGTGGCTCAGGCGCAAAGGCCTCGCGGCCGGTGGCTTGCCGATCCCGGAATGGAGCGCCGACTCCGCGATTGCCCTGATGGACAAGTACGGGATTCAGACCGCGATCGTGTCCGTGTCGACGCCGGGAGTTAATCTCGGCGACGACGCCGAAGCGCGCGAGAAGGCGCGCGAGGTCAATGAGTATACGGCCGAAGTCGTGCGCAAACATTCAAGCCGCTTCGGCTTCTTCGCCACGCTATGCCTGCCCGATGTTAAAGGATCGCTGGATGAAGTCGCGCATGCATTCGACAAACTCCACGCCGACGGCGTCATCCTGCTCGCGAACAGCCGCGGGATTTATCTTGGTGATCCGAGTTTCGATCCGCTGTTCGACGAGCTGAACCGGCGCAAGGCGGTCGTGTTCGTACATCCCTCGATTTTGTACGGTAACGAACCGCCCGAGGGCCTGCCTCCGTTCATCGCCGATTTCCTGCTCGACACGACGCGCGCGGCAATCCGCCTCGCGGGCTCCGGCACTCTCGATCGATGTCCCGAAATGAAAGTGATCCTGTCGCACGCCGGAGGATTCGTCCCGTATGCTGCGCATCGGATCGCCGGGGCCGCATCGCCGAAGCGGGATTTTGCGGACGGCCTCGCGCAGTTGCAGAAGTTCTACTTCGACATCGCGCTTTCCGGCAGTCCTACTGCGTTGCCGAGCTTGCTCGCGTTCGCGCGGCCCGACCACATCTTCTATGGATCCGACTGGCCATATGCCGCCGACCCAATTGTCGGCGCGTTCACCGCGATGTATCAGCGCTACTCGATGGACGACGCGCGACGCGCATCGATCGATCGCGGCAACGCTGAGGCGCTGTTTCCGCGTCTGCGAGGAGTGCGCGCATGAAGCCACCGCGGTTCGGCCCCGACAGTCCGGAAGCAACCTACGTCGTACACGCCTTTGCCGAAAAAACCATCGACACCGGCGAGGCCGTGATCAATTACGCAGTAGCGGGTACGCGCGACAAACCTGCGCTGTTGCTGATCCCCGGGCAAACCGAATCGTGGTGGGGCTACGAGCGAGCGATGGATCTGCTCAAGGAGCATTTTCACGCGTTCGCCGTGGACCTGAGAGGGCAGGGAAGATCGAGCAGGACTCCCGGGCGTTATACGCTCGACAACTTCGGCAACGACATGGTGCGATTCATCGCGCTTGCGATCGGGCGGCCTGTGATCGTGAGCGGGCTCTCATCGGGAGGCGTGATCTCCGCCTGGCTCTCCGCGTACGCAATGACCGGCACGGTTCGCGGCGCGGTATACGAAGATCCGCCGTTCTTCTCCTCGGAGGTCGACACAACTTGCGGGCCGTCTATCCGCCAGACCATCGGACCGACTTTCGCCCTCATGAGCAAATACCTGGGCGACCAATGGAGCGTTGGCGATTGGGCGGGAATGGTCGAAGCCGCCAAAACCGAGCTTCCCGACTGGCTGTCGCGCGCACTTCCGATGATGTTTGGTCCACCCGGCGAAATCCCGCAGCGCCTCAAGGAATACGATCCCGAGTGGGCCCGCGCTTTCTGGGAAGGTTCCGTATATGCCGGCTGTGATCACGCGAGGATGCTCACGCGCGTCAAATGCCCGGTGCTGTACACTCACCATTTCCGCCACGTCGACCAGAACGAAGGCTACCTCCTAGGTGCAGCCTCGGACCTCCAGGCAAAGCGCGTATGCGAACTGGTCTCGCGCGCCGGGCAGTCGATCGACTACCGCTCCTTTCCGCAGATGCCGCACTCGATGCACGGCGAACATCCCGCGCAATTCGCACAACTCCTGACCGAGTTCGAATCGAAGCTCAAGGGCTAGTGCGTTCTGATCGTTCAAATGTCCGCGAGTTCGATCACTCCGAAGCGCTGAAGCTTCCGGCGAAGCGAATTGTCAAATGTAGCGAAGTTTGTAACCCCGTTGCGCACGCGATCGGCAGACGCGACGTGGAGGCCGTCCGCAAAGTCCATCCCTTTCTCGAACCATTCGATGGCCAGTGCCACTTCCACTTCGTCTTCGATCTCGACGTTGGAAACATCGAGAAGGTTTCGCAGCGCCGCTATGATTGCGTTCGAATTGATCCGATAGGCACTGCGCAGAACCCACTCCAATTCGAGGAGAACCGTTTTTGCGATAAATACCCTGTCCTGCTCGCGGAGAAACCTCGCGGCCCGAGCCGCCTGAGCCCTATCGTCGTTAGTTATGACGCGAACCAGAACATTGGTGTCGAGCGCGGTCATTTGCGTGCGCGTGCCTCGGCCGCAACCGCCGCATCCATTTCCTTAATGCTCCTCCGCGGGCCTGCATAACGGACGCAACCGACTATCGACTCCCAAGTGCGCGCCGCGGCGCCGGCTTTCGGCTTGAGCAAAATGCCGTCGTCCCGATCCTGTATTATGAACTCCGTACCGGGCTTCCACCGATGGGACATCCTCACCGACTTTGGCAGAACTACCTGACCCTTGGTCGATAGTTTTGTTTTCGTTGACTGGCTCATGGTAAGACCACTGGTAAGATTATTGCAGATCTGCGCCGCACCTGCAAATCATGCATTGAACCGTTTTGTAGCCAACGCATCTCGAAAAGATTACTTCTAAATGTCCTATGGCTTCTGTAGATCCCCGAACGCCTGAGCCGCGTGAAACCGTCCGAGACAAGACCGCTGCATCGCTGGTTGCGCCTGATTGCCGCGGCACGAATTTCTACCGCATCGATCGCGACGCGCGCGCCCTGCTTGGTCTCCACATGGAACCGCGATTGCGCGCCGCGATGGAGCCGCATCTCGATCGCCTCGGCGAACTTGCCGGCGGCCGCCTCGACGAGCTTGCCGAAATTGCCGACAAGCATCCGCCGGTGCTCCACTCGCGCGATCGCTTCGGCCGCGACGAGGACTGGGTCGAGTTTCATCCCGCCTATCGCGAGATGGAACGAATCGGCTTCGGTGAATTCGGTCTTCACGCGATGGCGCATCGGCCCGGCGTGCTCGGATGGCCCGAGAAACTTCCCTACATCGCGAAGTACGCGTTCCAGTATCTGTTCGTGCAGGCCGAGTTCGGCCTGATGTGCCCGATCAGCGTGACTGATACCGGCTCGGTGCTGCTCGAAAACTACGCGAGCGACGACCTGAAGGCGCGCTACCTCGGCCGCATGCTCTCGCAAAACATGGACGAGATTTTCAAGGGCGCTCAGTACATGACCGAGCGCGCCGGCGGCTCCGATCTCGCCAACAGCGCCGTGGTTGCGAAGCGCGAGGGCGATTTCTGGCGGCTGTACGGCGACAAGTGGTTTTGCTCCGCGGTTGACGGCGACGTTGTGCTGCTGCTCGCGCGTCCCGAAGGTGCTGCGAGCGGCTCGCGCGGGCTCGGACTTTTCCTGATGCCGCGGCGATTGGAAAACGGCGAGCGCAACAACTATCGAATCGCCCGGCTCAAGGAAAAATTCGGCACGCGCTCGATGGCGAGCGGCGAGGTCGTGCTCGAAGGCGCGATTGCCTACCAGCTCGGAGCGATGGAGCGCGGCCGCAAACAGATGATGGACATGGTCAATCTGAGCCGCATGTCGCACGGCGCGCGCGCCGCCGGCATGATGCGTCGATGCCTCAACGAGTCGCTCCAGGTCGCGCGTCATCGCAGTGCATTCGGCCGCCCGATCATCGAGCATCCACTGCTGCGCCGCCAGTTGATGAAACTTATGGTGCCGACTGAGCAGGCGCTTTCCGTTTTCACTTACGACGCGACGATGATGGATCGCGCGCGCGCCGGCGACGCGGAAGCTGAGCGCGTGATGCGCATCCTCACCGCGGTGCTGAAGTTCCGCGCCTGCCGCGACAACATCCGCGTCGCGACCGGCGCGATGGAAGTGCGCGGCGGCAACGGCTACATCGAGGATTGGGTAAACTCGCGCCTAATCCGCGACGCGCACATCGGGGTGCTCTGGGAGGGCACCAGCAACATCAACGCGCTCGACGTGATCAATCGCGCGGTCGCCAAATCCGGCAGTCACGAGACGCTCGCGCGTGCTCTGAAAGCGAAACTCGATGCCGCGACCGCAGCCCCCGCCAGCTTCCGCGACGAAATCGCAAAGCTGATCGATCGCGCAGTCGCGTTCACAGCCGACGTCGCAGCGAAACCCAAACATGAGCGACTGGCACGCCTTGCCACGGACGCCCTATATAATGTAGCGAGCGCCGCGCTGATGACTTGGGAAGGTGCGACCGCCGGCGCAAGCGGCCACGACGCGCGCCGAATGATCCTCGCGCGCATGGTCGTCGAGCATCGCCTGCACCCATCGGATCCCATGTCACTGCCAACCTCCGACTGGGAAGAAGGCGCGACCACTGCGCTGCTAGATCCGACTCCGGTATCGATCGAACGAGCCGCGCAACTAGTAACCGCCTGAAACAGCCGCCACAGTCCGGCGAAACTCACCGATGCCTTCCTCCACTTTGCTGAAATACGTGCTCGCCATCGACATGGGCTCCGGCAGCGCAAAGGTTGCGATCATTTCGAGCGTAGGCGACGTCGTTGCGTCCGCATTGCGCCACACCACGACGAAGTTCATGGCCGGCGGCGCCGTCGAGCAGGATCCCGAGGAATGGTGGCGCGCAGTGTGCGACGCCGCGAAAGAGTCGATCGCCGCCTCGCGCGTGCCCGCGGATCAAATCATCGCGATCGCATGCACCACGCTGTGGGCCGTCACCGTCCCCGTTGACGAACGCGGCGCCGCAATCGGCAATGCGCTCTCGTGGATGGACACTCGCGGCGCGAAATACAATCGCGCGATCACCGGCGGATGGCCGCGCATCCAGGGCTACGGCCTCTTCAAGCTGCTCAAATGGCTGCGCTACACCGGCGGCGCGCCGGTTCGGTCCGGCGTCGACGGCCTCGCGCACATCCTCTTCATCAAGCACGAGCGCCCCGAAGTATATGGGCGCACTTACAAATTTCTCGAGCCGATGGATTATCTCAACCTGCGCCTCACCGGAAATTTCGCGGCTTCCTACGCGACGATGTTCCCCTACTGGCTGACCGACATTCGCGATCCCAACAAAATTGACTACGTGCCGGAGTTGCTCGCGATGGCCGGCGTCGATCGCGTCAAGCTGCCCGACTTGCGTCCGGTGAACGCCGTGCTCGGCACCCTCAAGCCCGACGTTGCGGCCGATCTCGGCCTCGACCCATCGACTCGCGTTGTGATGGGCAGCTGCGATGGTCACGCGGCGAACCTCGGCGCGGGCGTTGTGCGCGATTATGACGGCTACTTCTACATCGGAACGACTGCATGGATGAGCTGCCACATTCCGGCAAAGAAGACCGACGCGCTTCACATGCTGACCGCGATGCCGGCAGCGATTGCGGGCCGCTACGTCGTCGGCGCGGAGCAGGGCGCGGCGGGACGCAGCCTCGAATTTCTCAAAGACATCTTGTATCCCGACAGCGCGAATTCTCCGCTCGACGTTTACGCCGACATGAACCGCATCGCCGCCGAGGTCGCGCCGGGCAGTGACGGACTCATCTTCACGCCATGGATCAACGGCGTGATGGCGCCGAATGAGGACGCATCGACGCGCAGCGCGTTCTTCAATCAGACCGCGCGCACCACCCGCGGCCACTACGTGCGCGCCGTAATGGAAGGGATCGCGTACAACCTGCGGTGGCTCAAAGGTCACGTCGAGAAATTCATCGGCCGCCCGTTCGCGCAGCTCAATTTCATCGGCGGCGGCGCGAGCTCCGATCTATGGTGCCAAATCCACGCCGACATTCTCGGATGCCCAATTCGGCAGGTCGCCAATCCGCGCAATGCCAACGGCGTCGGCGCCGCGATGGCCGCATTCAATGCGCTCGGCGAAATCGCAGTCGACGAAATCCCCTCACGAGTGAAGATCGCCGCCGAGTATCGCCCGATCGAATCCAACCGGCGCATCTACGATCGCCAGTTCCGCGAATTCCTCGAGTTCTACAAACGCAACCGCGCAATCTACCGCCGCCTCAACCCAATCCCCCGCGCTTCGGATTGAACCTGGCGATGGACTAGTATTCAAATCGATCGCGATCATGATCTAAGGAGCACTCCCATGCCCAAGGCATCGAAAAAAAATCAAGAACCCTCCGGACCCTTCGGAGATATGTTCCCCTATCGCGAAACTTTCGAGACCTACCGCGAGCTGCCCAAAAAAAGCCGCCTGCCCGAGGACGTGATGCGCGAGTTGCGCACCATCGCGCGCGAGGAAAATGCCCGCTGGCAGACCGGCCAGATCTCCGGCACCTACTACCACGGCGGCATGGAGCACTACGCGTACTTGAACCGCGTCTTCTCGCTCTTCTCCCACGTCAACCTGCTCCAGCGCGACATGTGTCCGAGCGGCACCAAGTTCGAGGGCGAAGTAATTGCGATGACTGCGCGGATGCTCGGTGCGGAACTCGCGCGCGAGACCGATCCGAGTGCCGACGTTTGCGGCGCGATCACGTCCGGCGGCACCGAGAGCATCATCATGCCGATGCTTGCTTATCGCGAGAAAGCTCGCGCCGAGCGCGCAATCACCGCACCCGAGATGGTCGTCCCTGAAACAATTCATCCCGCGTTTTCCAAGGGCGCGCATTTTTTCGGCATCAAGTTGATTCGCGTCCCGGTCGGCCCCGACTACCTCGCCGACGTTGACGCGATGCGCCGCGCGATCACGCCCAACACCATCGCGATCGCCGGCTCGGCCGCCAATTATCCGCACGGACTGATCGATCCGATCGAGAAGTTGTCCGCGCTGGCTCTGGAAGCCGGCGTCGGTATGCACGTCGATAGCTGCTTCGGCGGTTTCATCCTGCCGTGGATCGCAAAACTCGGCTACGACATTCCCGCATTCGACTTCCGCCTGCCCGGCGTCACCTCGATGTCGTGCGACACGCACAAATGGGGCTACGGGCTGAAGGGCGCGTCGGTCGTGCTCTATCGAAATCGCGCGCTGCGCCGCCGCATGTACTTTTCGGTCACCGATTGGCAGGGCGGCTTGTACGCGTCGCCCACCGTCGCCGGCAGCCGCTCGGAAGGAATCAGCGCCTCGACCTGGGCCGCGATGGTCACGCTCGGCGAGGAGGGTTACCTGAAGACGACCCGCCGCATCATGAAGGCCGCCGATACGATCAAGTCGGGCGTCGCGAAAATCCCCGAGATCAAAATTATCGGCAAGCCCACCTACTGCATCGCGTTCACCTCCGACAAGGTCGATATCTTTCACGTCAACGATTTCATGGCCGAGCGCGGATGGCGCTTCAACGGACTTCAGCGGCCCGCCGGTTTTCATCTCTGCGTCACCCTGCCGCAAACGCTTCCGGGAGTCGCGACGCGCTTCGTCCGCGACATGGCCGCCGGCGTCGAGTACGCCAAAAATCCGCCCCCGACGCCCGCGCGCAGCGGCGCAGTTTACGGCGGCGGCGCGGCCGCACTCGATCCCTCGATGGTCAATGAGCTGATGCTCGCGTGGCTCGATGCGAGCACCGAGCTCGCGTGACCGGCACCATGGACGACCGCGCGATCGCTGACTACGTCAGCTTTGCATGTCGCCTCGCGGACCTCGCCGGGCGCACGATCCTGCCGCATTTTCGCGCGCGCATCGATGTCGAGAACAAGATGGCCGGGCACGGCTACGATCCCGTGACGCTCGCCGACAAAGCGGCGGAGCGCGTAATCCGCGACGAGATCCAGCGCGTCCATCCCGGCCACGCAATCCTCGGCGAGGAGCACGGCGTCACCGCCGGCACCGCCGGCCTCACCTGGATCATCGATCCGATCGACGGCACTCGCGCCTTCATCATCGGACAGTTGCATTGGGGCGTGTTGATCGCACTCAACGACGGCACCCGCCCGGTCGTCGGCGTGATGCACCAGCCGTACACCGGCGAGACCTTCGTCGGCTCGCGACTCGGCGCGGAGATGAGACGCGGCTCCTCTATCAATCCGCTCAAGGTCCGCGAATGCCGCCGTCTCGAAGATGCGATCGTTTCCGCCACCGACCCCGCGATGTTCACCGGCCCCGGCGAACGCGACGCGTTTCGCGCAGTCGCTGCCAAAGCCCGGATGCGCCGCTACGGCGGCGACTGCTATTCGTTCTGCCTCGTCGCCGCAGGCTTCATCGATCTGGTGATCGAATCGGGCCTCAAGCCCTACGACATCCAACCGCTCATCCCAATCATCGAAGCCGCCGGCGGAATCGTGACGAACTGGTCTGGCAAGTCGCCCTACGACGGCGGCCAAATCATCGCCGCCGGCGATCCCAAGCTGCACAAAATCGCCCTCGCAATTCTCGCCCCCGCCGCGCGCTAGCGATCACAAGATGAAACCGTCCGCGACAACCTTCGACAGGGATCGATCGGCTCTACTAATCGTCGACGTCCAGACCGACTTTTTGCCGGGCGGCGCGTTACCCGTTGCAGGTGGCGATGAGATCGTCGCGCCGATTGCGGAGTTGATGAAATCCGATCTGTTCGGGCTGATCGTCGCGACTCAGGATTGGCATCCGCCCGGGCACATCTCGTTCGCAAGCAATCACCCGGGCCGAAAACCCTTCGACAAGATCCAACTCTACGGCCACGAGCAGATCCTCTGGCCCGATCACTGTGTGCAAGGGACCCCCGGCGCCAACCTCCACCCGGCGATACCCTGGGCGCGAGCATCCGCGATCATCCGAAAAGCCACCAACCCCGCGGTCGATTCGTACAGCGCCCTTCGCAACAACTGGGATCCGAAAAGCAATCGGCCGCCAACCGGGCTAAGCGGATATTTGAAGAGTCATGGCGCGGAACAAATTTTTATCTGCGGCCTCGCGCGCGACTTTTGCGTCAGATGGACCGCCGAAGACGCTCTCCAGGCAGGCTTTCAAGTCACCGTGATCTGGGATCTCTGCCGCTCGCTCGACCCGCGCGGCGACGGTTCGCTTTGCGATGAGTTGTCCGCCCGCGGAGTTCGCATCGTGACCGCGCAAGAACTCCGCCGCCGCGCCTGAACGCTCAATCCCAAATCGGCGGCTTGCGGCCGATCCACGGCTCGGCCTGTTCGAGCTGCCCCGCGAGCTGGTAGAGCGTCGCCTCGTCGCCGTACCGCGCACCGAACATTACGCCGATCGGCAAGCCCTCGCGATTCCACGAAAGCGGTAGCGAGATCGCCGGCTGCCCGGTGATGTTGTAAACGGGGCACGCGACGGCAAAGCCCACCATCGGTTCGTCCAGCAGCGCCGTCTGCGGACTCATGAAGTCGATCGCGCCAATCTGCAGCGGCGGCTGACCCAGCGTCGGCGTCAGCAGCAAATCATATGTTTCGAAGAACGTCGCGAACTGACGCGAGGCTTGTTGCAGCAGCGCCTGCGCGATCATGTATTGCGACGCCGACACCTGCCGCCCTCGCTCGTACATGTTCCACGTGAACGTCTGGAACTTCTCCGGCGTCGGCTCCGCACCGGTCATCATCCGGACCGCCTCGATCGAAAGCGCCACTCCCGCCGAGTAAACCGTCTCGAAAAGCTGCGCGAGCATCTGGTAGTTGAGCTGCGGCGCCGCTTCCTCGACTTCGTGTCCGAGTCCATCACATAGTTTCGCCGCGTGCTTCGTCGCCTCGACGCAGTCCGGATGTATCTTCCCGCCGATCGGATTCTCGGTCGAGAAACCAATTCGAAGCTTCTTCGGCGCCGTTGATGATTCGTGAAGATACGAACGAGTAGGCGGCGTCGCGAAGTATGGATCCCCCGGCATCGGACCTGCGGTCGCGTCGAGCGCCGCCGCACTGTCGCGCACCGTCCTGCTCAGCACATGCTCGACCACGAGCCCGCCCAGCGCGTCGCCGAGGTTCGGTGCCAGCGAGATGCGCCCCCTCGTCGGCTTGAGTCCCACCAGCCCGCAGCACGCCGCGGGGATTCGTATCGATCCCCCGCCGTCGTTGCCGTGCGCTACCGGCACGATCCCCGCCGCGACTGCCGCCGCTGAGCCGCCACTGGAGCCGCCCGGCGTATGCGCGAGGTTCCACGGATTGTGCGCCGGCCCGTACAGCCGCGACTCCGTCACCGGTGGAATTCCCAGCTCCGGCGCATTCGTCTTCGCGAACGGGATGAACCCCGCGCGCTTGTATCGCGCCACCACCTCCGAGTCGATCGCTATCGGCGTCGCCGGCACGAACGCGCACGCCGACCGCGTCGGCATCCCCGCGCAGTCGCCCATGATGTCCTTGAGCAGCATCGGCACACCCGCGAACGGCCCGACCCCTTCCTTGTATGCGAGCGCCGTCGCTCGCGCCCGATCGTAATCCTTGAACACGATCGCATTGAGCTTCGCGTTATGTTTTTCCGCGCGCGCGATCGCCGCGTCCATCAACTCGGCCGCCGTGACCGTGCCCTCGCGCACCATCCGCCCCAGCGCGAGCCCGTCCATCGATGCGTATTCCTTGAATGACATAAGATTTAACCACCGCGACCTTAGTCCAGCGCCCAGTCATTGTCCAAGTAGCGCATTTTCCGCCCATTCCAATGCTGCGCCGTTCCTAGTAAATCTGTTGATTCGCACCCCAACTATCTATGGATATTTCCGTAATCCTCCCGGTCGCCAACGAGCGCGACAACCTCCTCATCCTGCTCCCACGCATCAAGTCCGTGCTCGAGCGCGAGAAGCTCTCCTATGAAATCGTCGTCGTCGATGGCAACTCCATCGACGGCACCCGCGAGGCCGCCGCCGAACTCGGCGCCCGCGTCGTGATGGAGCGCCGCCGCGGCTATGCCGGCGCGCTCGAAACCGGCTTTGCCGAGGCCGCCGGCGACTATGTCCTCACGCTCGACGCCGACCTCTCCCACGATCCCGATTTCATCACCAAGATGTGGCGCGCACGCGAACGCGGCGACATCGTCGTCGCTTCGCGCTACACCCGCGGCGGCGTCACCTATACATCGTTCATTCGCAATTGGACCAGCTTCATGCTGAACCTCGTGCTCGGCAGGATGCTCTCGATCCCGTGCCGCGATATGTCGAGCGGCTTTCGCCTCTACCGCCGCGAGGCGCTCGAAGGCATCGAGCTCGATTCCAAAAACTTCGAGGTGCAGGAGGAAGTCCTCGTCCGCTCTTACGCGCGCGGCTTCAGCGTGGTCGAAGTCCCCTTCGTTTACTTCCCGCGCGGCAGTGGACGCTCCCACGCCAAACTCTTCAGCTTCGGCATCGACATCGGCCGCTCCGCGCTGAAGATGTGGAAGCTCCGCAACTCGCTCGATTCCTCCGACTACGACGAGCGCGGCTTCTACAGCATCATCCCCATCCAGCGCTATTGGCATCGCCGCCGCCATCAGATCGTCGTGATGTGGGCGCGCGGCACCGGGCGCATCCTCGACGCCGGATGCGGTTCCAGCATGACGATTCAATCCCTCAACAACGCCGTCGGGATGGATTTCAATCTCGGCAAGCTCCGCTTCCTGCGCCGCTACAAGATGCCCCTGGTGCGCGGCTCCGCCTTCGCTCTCCCCTTTGCCGATCAGAGTTTCGATTGCCTCATTTCGCAAGAGGTCATCGAGCACCTCCCCTACGACGAGGTCCTCTTCACTGAGATGCGCCGGGTGTTGCGCCCCGGCGGCACCCTGATTCTCGGCACCCCCGACTACGCGAGCTGGCTATGGCGAACCATCGAACCCATCTACGGATTCCTGATGCCCGGTGGCTACAAAGACGAGCACATCACCCACTACACGCGTGCCTCGGTCGCTGAGCTGATGACCCGCTACGGATTCCAGATCGAGGAAGTCTCCTACGTCGGCCGCTGCGACCTCTTCATCAAATGCCGCATGATCGAACTCCGCGAGCCCGTCCAAGCCGGCCTCGCCGCCCCCGCATCCATCTCCACCACCGCCCCCTCCGCCCCCACGGCCGCATAGCTCTCCTCGTACTCCTCCTATCTCTAGATTCCCTCTCCTTTCCAAGGAGAGGGTTAGGGTGAGGTTTCACGCTCGAAGCAAGCTGGCCTTAGACGAAGCCGCACGGGCGTCCCGCCCGTGCGCGATGCGCGCGAGCCTCCGGCTCGCAGCCGCAAGCCCCCACATCTCCCGCTTCGCGCGAGATGCCCCCGCCCCTCCCACCCTCGCGCCGCTTGCGCGGCGCTCCCCCCAATCTGCCATCCTCAGGGATGCCATCACCCATGCCCCCACCCAAACCCATCCTCATCGCAATCGTGATCTTCACCGCGACCCTCGCGATCTCCTCGATCGCCCGCGCCGCTTCCTGCACCCCCTCCTTCCCCTACGCCGCAGGATCAGGATCAAGATGGCTCGGCGCCGACGGCGCCTACTCGATTCCCCTCGACAACCGCCGCGTCCTCTGGCTCTTCGGCGACACCTTCGTCTCGACCCGCCGGACGCCGACCAAATCCCGCGCAGCGTCTACGATGCTCGCAAACTCGATCGCCATCTCCACCTGCCCCGCCGGCAAATGGTCGATCGAATATCGCTGGAACGCTCCCGCGCGCGGCCGCCGCCCGCGCCCGTTCTTCGACAGCCGCGTCAAATCTTTCCGCTATTGGCCCCTCGACGGATTCCTCGACGGCGCATCCCTCTACATCGCCCTGTTGCGGGTCAGGAGCACCCGCGCCCGCGGCCCGTTCGCATTCCGGCTCCTCGGCGTCGACCTCGCAAAAATCGCCAACCCCGGCGCCGACCCGCGCCTCTGGTCCATCACCTACCAGCCTCTGTCCCGCAGCCGAACAATTTTCCCCGGCGGCTCCATCGTCGTCCGTCCCCCCTACGCATACTTACTCGGTGTGATGGATCATGATCGCCACAAGCGCCACGCCCTGA
>Ga0210407_10000917_pt1 | contig 29868 bp, 30 predicted proteins | sample IncBWC27MmetaG_FD_150860 | JGI IMG/M metagenome (GOLD analysis project Ga0210407, IMG submission 150860) | Forest soil microbial communities from Barre Woods Harvard Forest LTER site, Petersham, Massachusetts, United States - Inc-BW-C-27-M | ecosystem: Environmental > Terrestrial > Soil >...
GGGGGTTAGGTTTGCCGAGATCGAGCACCCTGCCTCTCCTCGCACCCTTTCAATCCGCCGCGCCCGCCCCCGCGACGGCGCCCACTTCCCTCCGCTTGATCGCCCAGTAAACCGGCGCCGCACACAACGAGATCAACCCCGCAATCTGCCACTCGAACGGGATCCCCGAGATATCGGCGATATGTCCCGCGAACAGCAATCCGATCGCACCGCCCATCGTTTCGAACGTGCTCCTGAACGACAGCAGCGTCGCGCGAGTGCCCGATTCGAGCTGCTCGTTGAACCAGCTTTGCACCAGCGGTTGCATCGCACCGGTGCAGATATTCATCACGAACAGCATCGCGAGCGCGACCACCGGCCGCGCGCCGAAGAGCCCCGCGACGAACAGCATCACGCTCGCCGCGAAGACCAGTGAGCCCACCCGCGCCGCCCGCTGCGACTCGTCGGCTGGAAAACGCGCGCTCAGTTCGGCGCCGATCATCCGCGCCAGCGCCAGCCCGCAATAGATCCATCCGATAATCCAGATGCCCACGGCGAAACTCTCGTTGAACATCACCGGCCACTCGACCCAGTACGGCGCCCACGCGCCGACGATTATTGCGCCGGCCGCGCTCAGCATCAGCACTGTGGGCGCGTTGAGTCCGGCCCGGATTCCCTCCGTCATCCGCGCCACGACCTGGCGCGGGATATCCGCAATCCGGATACTCACGGTGCGGGGCCGTTCGTCATGCATCAGGTACGCGCCGACCACGATACTCGCCGTGTAACCCGCCGCACCGAGCAGCCACGGCCACGCCACATTGATATCGGCCACGTATGCGCCGATCATCGCCGAGCCCATGAAGCCCATCGTGCTGAGCTGCGAGATTCTCGAGAACAGCCGATCCTTGAGCCCTTCGTAACCCGCGTCGTCAAGCGCATCGACACCCCACGCGTCGATCGCGCCGTTGCCGAAGGTCGTGCCGATACCGTCGATACCCTCGGCGATCAGGAAGACGTAGTACTGATGCGCCGTGAAATACAGAATGAACGCGCAGACCCGCAGCGAGGTGCCGAGCAGGAACGATTTGCGCCGCCCGAGCAGGTCGGCGAACGCGCCGGTCGGCACGTCGGTAAGGAACAGTACGACGAAGAAGATCGCCAGGACGCTATTTATCTGGAGCTGAGTCAGCCCGCGCGCGCGCAAGAAAATCGGATAGACGCCGAACAGGAACCCGCCCGCGAACGAGTACATCCCCCAGACCGTGTAGTAGCGCCGGATGATGTCGTTAATCTTCGGAGCATGTCGTGTCGTTTCCACAGAACTTTCCCCGCCCAGTCTGCAACGCCCAAAGAAAAAGCCCCGGGGCTCTTAAGCGTCCGGGGCTTTTTTGAGCCAAGTATCGATGTCCGTCTCAATTCAGGAGGACCTTCATTGAATTGGGGACATGACGTACGTCGGTGCTCGGCTTCATAGGTGTGCTGAAACTACCCAGTGTCCCCGCCCCAGTCAAGTACGTCCCCAACTTCGGATGCTCTCGCGCTCCGTCCCCGAATGTACGAAATTCACACCCCGAGATTCTTGGGACGCCTGTCCAACTATTTTTTCCAATGCCCTTATGCAGTTGTGAAAAGCCTGTCCGCGGAGATCGCACTTTTTCGAATGGCTAATCCTTTCCCCCAGGCCTAGAGCAAAATACCGTCCGCGGGATTTTGCGCTTGAATGGAATGGACGGTGGGTGCAGGGGTCACCCCTGCCGCCCCGCGCGTAGCGGTCTGAATTTCCTGATTTCAAGTCCGCTTCGTCCCCTCGCCCCCTCCCAACCCCGGCTCTGTTCTCTAAACACTTTCTATCGCGTAGGATTTATCCACGAGAACTGCAAAACCCCCGATTCCCGCATCAACAGCTTTCTTCGCATGACCAACCCGACTACCGCGCCCGGCTTCGATTTCCCAGCCGACGTTCCCGAGCCCACAATTCCCACCCGCCTGTGGCGATCGTTGAACGTGATCTGGCTCGCCGCGAGCGTCTATGCGGGCTACAAAGGCACCCAGCTATGGACCCGCTTCATCAGCGATCGCAACAAGCCTGAACTCTACCGGCGCCAGGATCTGCGCGCTGCGCAAGCGCTCAAGAGCACCGCGCTCCGGATGGAAGGTCTGCTCATCAAGGCTTGCCAGTTTATCGCGACTCGCGCCGACGTCCTCCCCGACGAATGGATATCGACGCTGTCCGGCCTTCACGATCGCGTGCCGCCCCGCCCGTTCGCGATGATCCGCGGGCAGGTCGAACGTGAGCTTCGCCGCCCGCTCGAGAGCGTGTACGCCGAGTTTGATCCTAAGCCGCTTGCGTCGGCTTCGCTCGCGCAGGTGCATCGCGCCCGCCTCCACGACGGCCGGATATGCGCGGTCAAGGTGCAGTATCCCGGAATCGACGGAATCATCCGCGCCGATTTGCGCAACATGATCATGGTGCTGAAGTGGCTCGCACTACTCGAGCGCGACTTCGACTACAGAATCCTGATGCGTGAGGCGCTCAAGTACGTGCCGATGGAACTGGACTTCGTGCACGAGGCCGACAACGCCGATACGATGCGCCGGAACTTCGCCGGATACCCCGACTTGATAATTCCCGAGGTCTATCGCGAGTTCACCACGCGGCGCGTGCTCACGATGGAACTGGTCGTGGGGATCAAGGTCACGGACATCGACGCGCTCGAACGCGCGGGAATCGACAAGCACGTCGTCGCGCAGAAGCTCATCGAAAATTTCCTCGACCAGGTATTGCGCGACGGCTTCTTTCACGCCGATCCGCATCCCGGGAACATCCTGATTCAGCCTGGCCCTAAGATTGTGCTGCTCGACTTCGGCCTCGCCAAGGATTTTCCGTCCACGTTTCGCGACGGCCTGGTCCGCCTGACGTTTTCAATTCTCACTTCGAATCGCCAGGGCATCATCGACGCGTTCCACGAACTCGGCTTCCGCACCCGCAGCGGCTCGTCGGACACCCTGCTCGCGCTGTCCGATCTTTTTCTCGGCAACACCCTGAAAGCGAAAAAAGCGTACGCCGACAAGGAACTCGTCGAGCAATTTTCCGAAGAGTTCCCGAAGGCTCTGAAAGCCAATCCCGTCGTCGAAGTCCCCGCCGACGTTCTGCTGGTGAGCCGCATGATGGGCCTGCTGAGCGGTCTCGGCAAATCGCTCGACTCGCAAGTCGACCTGTTCGCGACCATCATGCCGTACGCGCAGCGCCTGATGATGGCACAGGCGGGGCAACCGATCGCCGCGCCGATCGCGGAACAAGGCAACTAATGTCGGAAAATCGACACAAGCTTCCAATTCTCGCCGCCGAACTCGCGGCCGACTTCGCGACTCGCGCCGGCCAGCACGATCGCGACAACTCGTTCCCGGTTGAGAATGTCGACAAGATGAAGGCCGCGGGTTACACCACGCTCGTAATCCCCGAAGAGTACGGCGGCCTAGGCGCCGACCTCGAGGATTTCGCGCTGTGCCAGGAGCAACTCGCGCAAGGATGCGCCGCGACCACGATTGCAATCAACATGCATCTGTTCGGCATCGGCAGCATGGTCGAGCGCGCGACCGGCCGTCCACAGGAGAAATTGTTCTTCGACGCGATCGCACGCGGAAAACAAATCCTCGGCGGCGGAATCAGCGAGCCCGAGACCGGCGGTGATTGGGGCTACTTCGCAACCAAAGCGCGCCGCGACGGCGAAACCTATATCCTCAACGGCCGCAAGACGTTCACCAGCCTCTCGCCCGTGATCGATCTGTTCATGGTGATGGCGACGATCGAGGATTCGAATCCGCCAACCGCGGCGACCTTCGTCGTCCCGCGCGGTACTCCCGGCTTCGAGCTGATCGAGACCTGGGACGCGATGGGCATGCGCGCCACCGCCAGCCACGACCTTGTGATAAAAGATGTCCGCGTTCCCGCGATTGCGATGGCTGAGTCGCGGCCGATCGGTCCCGTCAACGATCAGGCAATTTCGCTGTTCGCATGGTTCGGCATCTCGGTCGCCGCGACCTACACCGGCGTCGCGATCGCCGCATTGAAGTTCGCCAAGGAATTCGCCGGCCGCCTGAAGCCGCTCGCGATGCCGCGCACGATCAAGTACCTGCCCGGAATCCAGTTCGCGATCGCAGAAGCCGAAGCGCTCATCGCGCAGTCCCGCGCCCTCTATCTCGGCGTCGCAAATGAGTACATCCACGATCGCGCGTCATTCAAAGGCGAGGCAGGCCTGGCGCGAGTGGTGATGCCCAAGTTTGTTGCCACCAACAACGCGATTCGCGCCGTCGACTACTGCATGGAAGTAGTCGGCGCGCACGGGATGCTGAAAAAATTTCCGATGGAGCGCTACTACCGCGACGTTCGCGCCGGCGTGAACCATCCGCTCTCCAACGCCCGCGCCCGCGAGCTGCTCGGCAAAGTCGCCCTCGGCGTAGGCCTCGCCGAAACCCCGCGTTGGTAAATCTCGCGCACGCCTGTCCACCACATTTCAAATCTGTCGATAGATTCTCGTCGCGCGCTGGACGCGTTGTGCGCTGTGGAATATCGTCCGACACCGTGGAGAACGAAATCGAACAAGTGGCGCTGCGGGCCGCGCGCGCGGCGGGCAGAATCCACCTCAAGCGCCTTAGCCGAATCACCGTCAATCGCAAGTCGAATTCGATCGACCTGGTGACTGAAGCCGACCGCGAATCGGAGGCCGCGATTATCGAAGTGATCCATCGCACGTTTCCAACTCATGCGATCCTCGCCGAGGAAAGCGGCGCCAGTGCGCATCAGAGCGACCATCGATGGATCATCGATCCGCTCGACGGCACCACCAACTTTGCACACGGCTTCCCGCAGTTCTGCGTCTCGATCGCATACGAACGGCGCGGGCGGGTCGAGTTTGGCGTGGTGTTCGACGCGCTCAAGAAAGAATGCTTCATCGCGCAGCGCGGACACGGCGCGCGCCTCAACGGCAAGCCGATTCGGGTAACCACGATGCCGAGTCTCGGGGGCGCGCTGCTCAGCACCGGCTTTCCCTACGACCGCCGCGAGCGCCGCCGCTTCTACCTATGCTTCTGGGAAGAATTGATGATGCATGTGCAGGGAGTGCGCAGGACTGGCGCTGCCGCGCTCGACCTCGCGTACGTGGCCGCGGGCCGCACCGATGGATTCTGGGAATTCGGACTCAAGGCGTGGGACGTCGCCGCGGGCGCATTGATCATCCAGGAAGCGCGCGGCCGCGTCACGAACATCGACGGTTCCGAGCTCGATCTGAACGGCCAGAATCTCGTCGCGAGCAACTCGCGAATCCATGGCGAGCTGATCGAAATCCTCGCCGGCGCGCGCCCCGAAGCCGAGCGGCGCGAGGCCGAAATGATCCGCGAGACCAAAGCCTCCGCTTAAGAGCAGTCAATCTTGGGCCCCCGACAGTCGCCTTGTCCGCAGCGCATCGCTGAGGTAGTTCTGTCTGCTGACTCAACTGCACGCCCCGGTAGTGAAAAGGACATCACGGAGGTCTCCGGAACCTCAAGTCCGGGTTCGATTCCCGGCCGGGGCAATCAGCTTTCGCGCGGCAATCCGGGATCATTTGCGCTTCAGGGCCCGTGTGCCCCGTATGTGTTTCTTGCCCCATCGGACAAGCGCGAGCAGAACGTTATTCAGCGCCTTCCCCTTTTCCGTTAGCTTATAAGCGTAGCGCACGGGATGTTCGTGATACGCAGACTTGGCAATGAGGTGAGCCTTTTCCAATCTCTTCAGGCGGTCGGCAAGAATATTGGTCGGAATGCCTTCGGGCGAATTCTGCAGCTCTCCATAAGTCACATTGCCTCTCAGCAGGTCGCGGACCACAAGCAACGACCATTTATCGCCAACCAGGTCGAGTGTGCATGCGACGGCGCACGGCGAGCGCAGAAAACCCCGCGCTTCCCTTTTCGCTTTTATCTTTTTTGGCTTACCCCTGGAGTGTGTCACTTGCATAGTGAAAGTTAGTTTGCTACATCCCCCTATAACTTGCAAAATGCAAGTGACCGCTGACAAGATTTACAACCGCCGCCCTTGGCGCCACGCTCTCAGGAGATAGCCATGACTACCGATCTATGGATGCTCGTCTGGACAGCGGTCCTCGCTTTGGGACTACCCTTCATATATCTGGCAGGTCTAACACTGGTTCCAGGAGGTGCCGCGTGGGGCCTTGGCAACCGAGCCGAGCCGCTTGCGGGAATCCCGGAGTGGGCCGCCAGGGCGCAACGGGCGCATCTCAACCTGCTCCAGAACCTCGCGCCTTTTGCCATCCTGGTCCTCGTTGCACAAGTTTCCGGCAAGGCAAACGCGACAACGGCCCTCGGTGCTACGACTTTCTTCTGGGCCCGCGTGGCGCATGCCGCGGTCTACATCGCGGGGATCAAGTACCTTCGGACGCTCGTCTTCGGCGTCGCAACCTTCGGCGCCGTGTTAATTCTGGGCCAACTCTTCTGATGCCTTTTTCCTTGGAACTCTAGCGCACGCGTCCGCACAACGCGGCTAAGGCTCGGCGCGCGGAATTCGGCGGGCGGCGGTTGGTGCATGCTTGGGATGATAGTTTTGCCTATCGATTTCATTAGGTACGCCAACCCTGATATACGAAACGAGCGAGTGCGTCGCCGACGCCTCGCGGCACAATGGCAATCTCCGGCAATAGTTCAAGTCACCGACGCTTCAGGCGTTCGCTTGCCGTTTTCGGCGCGGCATTAATTCTGGTCGCGCAGTTTGTCGGAGCCGTGCATTCGCATCTGCCGGCCAAGTCGGCACGGACAGTCGCCTCGGCGCAGCTGTCGCTGGACACCGGGCTTTGCGCTCTTTGCCAGGTCGCGTTTCATTCGAGTCTCAATCCAAACAGCGCGCCGTTCGTCGAGCCTCTCGAGGTCGGAGGCGCGATCGCGAGCAACGATTTATCGCTGGGCTTCGCTTCATTCGATTCCGCGTCTGCGCTGACGCGGGCGCCTCCCGCAGCCGCATAGATCCCCTTTCGTTTTCTTCGTTCGTAAACGCGTCGCCGTTCCGTGAACTCCATGCGGAAAGGAGTGACTGTGATGGGAAATGCGGCAAATCATTGGCGATGGGTTCTGGTGCTGAATGCGATTCTGCTCGTAGCTCTTTCAAATCCGCTGTATGCCGATAGCGATGACTCGTTGAAGGCAGAGAATGTCGAATTGAAGAAAGAGTTGGCGGAGTTCCGGAGCGAACTTCGTGCGATGCGTCAGCGGATGGAAACGCTCGAGGAGCGGGTCAACAGCGGAGCGGCGAAGACTGCACCGGCTGAAAGCGCACAGTCTGCCGACCCTGCGGCGCAGAGCGGCGCGCCGCCGGGAATAACACCTGCCGGCGAGCCACTTCCTGCGAATCCTCCGCCTGGAGTTTCGCTTGGGAGCGCGGTCAAGAAACTTATGCCCGGGCCGGTTACGGGACCGACCTCGCTCGCGCCCGGCTACGCCAACGCGGAGCCCACCGGACAAGGAGTGATCGTTCCGGGACTGGAGGGAGTTTCGAAGACGTTCATCCCCGATATCAGCGCGGTCGGCGATTTCACATTCCGGCAGAGCGACATTCGCAAGGGCGACGCGCGCTTCAATCCGGCGGACGACAAGTTTCAGCCGCGCGACACGCAACTGATCTTTTTTTCGCCGATCGATCCGTACACGACCGCGCAAATTTCGATCGACAAGCCCGACAACGGTCCGTTCGATATCGAGGAAGCATTCCTGACCTTCAACAAGCTGCCGTATGATCTGTCGTTGCGCGCCGGACAATTCCGGCCAGAGTTCGGACTGCTCAATCAGACCGATACGTTTCAATTGCCTATGGTGAACCGGCCCAACGCGCTCTCGTTCTTTATCGGCGACGACGGATTGATCGAGCCGGGCGTGAATCTCAAGGGCTACATCCCGAATCCGTGGGATCTCGCGCTGAAGGCCGACTTCAACATGGTCAGCGGCATCAACGCGACCAGCTTCGACCATCGCCAGGGACGAACCTACGATTTCGCATATATCGGCACGATCGATTACTCGCGCGACTTGTTCATGACTGGCGCGCTGACGACCGGTGCGAGCTTCGCGGGCGGTCCGGGGCCGGGTGGCGCGACCTATATGCAGGATCCGTTCATCCAATTGCGGTACTCGCCGACGCAGCGTCAGATATGGACCTGGAACCTCGAGGCGCTGCTCTCGGAGCGCACTGGCGACAACGATCACGGGGTGAAGCGCGGCATCTACACGCTGCTCGATTACAACTTCCGGCTGCGCTGGCATGCGGGGGCTCTCATCGACGTCGCCGACGTTCCGGGCGTGCCTCGCGGGACCGAGTTCGCGCTCTCGCCGATCCTCACGTACTTCGTTTCCGACAACACGCGGCTGCGCTTGCAATACACGCACTCGACGGGAACCCAAGCCGCGACCGGACCCTTGCGCGCGGCCGACGAGGTGTTTCTGCAGGCAACGTTCTCGCTCGGCAACCTGAAACCGCTGGACTGATCAAATCAAAATGCAAAAAGCTGTTGCGAAATTTCTACTGACGATTGCGATCATGATGACGCTGGCCGCGCGATGCGACGCGGCGGCGCTTCGAGTCGTCACGACCACCACGGACCTCGCCTCGCTGGTCACGGCGGTGGGCGGCGACAAGGTCGAGGTCGAGGCGCTGGTGCCTGGCGGTTTCAACGCGGACTTTTATCAGCCGCGTCCGAGCGACCTGTTCAAGGTTCATCGCGCAAAACTGTTCATGCAAATCGGACTCGGACTCGAGGAGTGGTCGCGCGACCTGGTCAACGAAGCCAACAACTCGGACCTGGTGAAAGCGCAGGTGTCGGTCGGGATTCCGCTGATGGACGTGCCGAAGGGACGCGTCGACTACAGTTTCGGCGACATACACCCGTACGGAAATCCGCACTACCAGCTCGATCCGGAGGCGGGGCGAATCATGGCGCAGAACGTTTTCAACGCGCTGGCTTACACCGATCCGGCGGACAAGGACTACTTTGCCGGCAACCTTAAGACGTTTGACGATCAGTTGACCGTGGCCGAGAAGAAATGGGACGCCGAGATGGCGCCATACGCGGGCAGCGCGTTCATCCCGTATCACGAATCGTGGAGCTACTTCGCTCGCGCCTACAAGCTCACGATTCCGACCACGATCGAGAACAAGCCGGGGTTCGCGCCCTCACCCTCGCGGGTGCAGGAAGTGATCGAGATCGCGAAGAAGGAAAAAGTGCGCGCGATCGTCACCGAGCCCTATTACGACGTTTCGATCGCGCAACTGATCGCGACCCAGGCCGGCGTGCCGTGCCTGAACCTGACAATCGACGTTGGCGGAACGTCGGAGCAGAAGGACTACATCTCGATGATTGACTACGTAGTGAACCAGTTCGTGAAGGCGTTCAGCGGCCATGGCAACTGAGTTTTTGGTTCGCGGCCGCAACTTGACGCTCGGCTACCACGGGCACGTGGTGCTCGACAAACTCGACTTTACGATCGAGCGCGGCGATTTTCTCGGCGTGATGGGTCCGAACGGGTCGGGCAAGACCACGCTGATCAAGGCAATCCTTGGGCTGGTGCCGCCGCTTCGAGGCGCGATCGAATTTCCGGGGAGCGACGGTGAAGCGCCGCGCTTTGGATATGTACCACAGCGCGAGCGGCTCGATCCGCATTTTCCTCTGTCGTCATTGGAAGTGGCGGTGATGGGCCGTTACGGACTGATCCCGACGATGCGCGCGGCGAGCGGCCGCGATTTTGAGATGGCGCGCTCGTGTCTGAAGCGGGTCCGGATGGCCGACCGCGTCGACGTACCCTATCGGAAACTATCGGGCGGACAGCAACAGCGCGTGCTGATCGCGCGTGCGCTGGCGGGAGAGCCGGAAGCGCTGCTGCTCGACGAACCCACCAACGGAATGGACGTGCAGGCTGAGGGTGCGATCATGGAGCTCCTGCTGGACCTGCAGCGCGAACGATCGACGACGATCGTCTTTGTGACGCATCTGCAGAGCGCGATCGAGCATTTTTCACGACGGGTGGCCTTGATCACGCGCGCCGGCGGGATGCTGATTGGCGAGAAGCAGGCGATGCTGTCGCCCGAAGTATTGGCGCGCGCGTACGCGGGAGCGGAATAGATGGACCTGCTTGCGATTCCCTTCATGCGGCACGTGCTCTTCGCGGGCATCCTGGTGGCGCTGGGGCTGGCGCCGCTCAGCGTTTACGTGGTGCTGCGCCGAATCGTCTTTGTCGGAGCAGCGGTCGCGGAGATTTCTTCGGCGGGAGTGGCGCTGGCGGTCCTGCTGCAGTACGAGCCGTTCGCCGTCGCGCTGGTGTTGACGGTCCTGACCTTCCTGGTTTTATCGCGAGTCGCGGATTCGCCGCGCCTGCCCCTGGAAGCACTGATCGGGATGCTCTACGCGGGCGGGTCGGCGGCGGCGGTGTTGCTGATCGTCAAGGCGCCGCGCGGCGAGGCCGATATCGTAAACGTGCTGTTCGGAAATATTCTCACCGTGCCGGTGCCACTGCTGTGGACGATGCTGATCGCGTTCGCACTGGTGATCGCAATTCAATATTTCGCATACAAGGAATTCCTGATCGTCGCGTTCGATCCGGACATGGCGCGCGCGCTCGGAATCCGGGTCGAGCTGTGGAACACGATTTTCTACGTGACGGCGGGAGTTGCGGTGGCGATCGCGATTCGCGGCGTCGGCGCGCTGCTGACGTTCACGATGCTGGTGGCACCGGGCGCGGCGGCATTGTCGGTCGCGGGAAGTCTTGGCGTCGCGTTTATAGTCGCGACCAGCCTTGGCCTGGTCAGCAGCCTGCTCGGAATATTCGCGTCGTACTGGTTCGATCTTCCGACCGGGCCGACGATCGTCGCGTTTCTGGCGCTAGGCTTCGCCGCGAGTTACGTGAGGGGAAAACTGAAGAGGTGATCTACGGCAAGGGCCGGTCTCTATGGCAAATCATCGGGGTCCATTGCCCCCATAGGCGGGTCCGGATGACGTTGAAGACGGAGCAGCGCATCAGAAATGTGACCTCGGAGTTGTTTACGCAGTTTTGATGTCGCACTGTTGACGTCGGCAGCTGACCATTGAAGAGTCTCCGCGACGCTCGAAGGAAACGACAATATGTAGGACATGAGGTCTTCTGCGGTCCGAACGCCTTCTCTCTCAAGGGTGAAAGCGAACTTTCTCGGCAAAAGCAGCTTATTGCCTCGAACATGAGCCTTCAGGTTCCCAGGAACCGGTTGCTCGTCTGTCGGTTCGATCACTACTGAAGCCATGGCAAAGTAACCTAGATTTGCAGCAACTCCCAGCAATACATGTCTAGATAAGTTGCCGAGATTTCACCGTATCCCTGTTCTGGCGAGTGGGAGGAACCGGCTGCTGGAGCGAGATTTGCCCATTGCGTTCCCCAACTGTTGCGAATGATGAAATATCCGCCACCAGGCTCAAGGGTATCAGGTACGAACCCGGTCACGCAAACACAGTGCCCCCCGACAACCACTGACCGGATGGGCGGATTGAGCACGCGTCCGTATGCCCAACCAACAGGAGTGGCCCAATTTATCGGGCCATTCGGCACAGCCGGGTCTCGGAATACAGGCAGGGAGATTGCGACGAGGCGGCCATGGCCCAGTAATTGCCAAACGAGCGCCGCGGCTCCGGAGGGGCGCCGTATGTACGTTGTCGGAGTGAACTTATGACTGGCTGCATCCGCGATTGCCGAAGTGGATGGAGGCGGTCCGGAGATAGGACTCACAACGGTTCCGACGTACGGATGAAAACTCTCATGACAGATGCCATCGCTCATGAGCATGTCTCGCGAGAATTGCAACCATGTGCCGTCCTTCGTCTTATTCGGATCGCTGCTATGGTTCTTGATGGCCCAATACAGGAATTGTTCGGAGTAGTCCGGATTCGGGGCCTCGCTCGCCTGTTGCTTTTCCACAGCCGCCGTCGTTCCAAAGGCAACACACGTACCACGCTGACCTTGGTCGCGGACCGGCCATGGCGATAAGCGCAGGTCGATAGAGTTGGCTGGTGCTGTGGGCGGCGGTGTGAACGGGGGTGGCGGCGGAAGCCCCACAGCGCTGTTCAAGGAAATCGGACTACCGGGGGGCGGATTAGCGCCCAATCCTATCTGCGGCGGCTGCGTGCTAGTCGCATTGGCAACTGCCAAATATGACTGACTTATCTGTTGTGCTACAGCGTTGGAGACAACGTTGAGCCGGAAACCGGCATCGACGATGGACGGAAAATATTCGGTTAGACTGTGTACGTCTTCGTCAGTGCGCACGCCCGCTTGATCAAGGACTGCAATCTCAATGTTTGTGAGACCGGCGTCCTTCGCCAAGTGACTGACATAGTCCGTTGCCATCTGTTACCTCCGGCGTTGCAGGCAGCCATGGAGCGCGAACAACTAGTTGGGTAATGGTTAGATCTTCCAGAGCTTATATTCACGAAAAGTTACCATCGCGATGCTGCAGTATCAAACGACAATTTGTTTAACAGACATCGACGGTCTTAAGTGGTGCGGCAGAACAGGACGAGAACTTGAGTCGTTTGCTGCTTAAGCGGACGCGAGGCGTTTCAGGCTGTTTGATTCGCGGATCGCGACCAGCAAGTCGCCGAGCTCGATGCGCGTGTCGGGAGCCGGAATCATCTTGAGCCGCTGGTCGTTGCGCTTCAACGCGACGATCCTTAGCCGCGGATTCTCTTGTTCCGCTGCCGCGATGGTCATCCCGACCGCCGCGCTCGTGGGCGAAATCTTGATTTCCTCCAGATCGACCTCGGACTCACGGCCCGACGCAACGAGTTGAAGAAAATCCACAACCGACGGGCGCAGGATGCTGGCCGCGATTCTCATTCCGACCCATTGATAAGCCGCTACGACCTGGTCTGCGCCCGCCAACTTGAGCCGTCGCAGGCCCGCATCGGAATCGCCGCGCGCGTAGATCAGAATCTTCGGATTTTTCTCGCGCGCAGAGAGCGTGATGTAAACGTTGTCCGCATCCGTTCCGGTCGCGACGATTGCCGCGCGCGCCGAACCGATGCCTGCATCCTCGAGTACTGTTTCTTCGAGTGCGGATCCGATCACATGCAACGCGCCGGCAGCTTCCAGCGCGGGTTGCCTCGTGGAGTCCGCTTCGATCACGACCATCGGCACTTTGTTGCGGCTCAGCTCTTCGACTACCGCGCGCCCGAAGCGCCCGAAGCCGCAGACGACGACATGTTCGTGGAGATTGTGGATTTTCCGATTCATTGCGCTCTTCCCGAGAAACTCTCTAAGACGCCCTTCTATTACCAACTCGCCAATTGCGGTGAACAGATAAATCGCGGTGCCGACTCCGGTGACTATGAGTCCGATCGTGAAGATACGGCCGGCCGGGCTGAGCGGCTTCACCTCGGCGAATCCGACCGTCGAGACCGTAATGACCGACATGTAGATCGCGTCGACAACCGACATGTGCTCGATGAGCCGGTAGCCAATCGCGCCGATTGCGGTCATCAGCACCAGGCCGAACAGCGCAAGCGCAAATCTGCGGGTTGGAGTCATCGTGATGTTTGCGCGCGGAGATTCACGCTGAGGCTTCGGCGTCGAGCGCAGTTCGGGGAGCATTGAGCAGCTGGATTGCCGACGCGACCGCGTCGGTGGGGCCCGCCAGTTCGAGCACGTCGCCGATGCGCAGAACTTCTTCTCCGGTGGGCACGATAACTCCGGCGCCATCGCGGCCGATTGCGACTATCACGGCGCCGCTTCTTGCGTGCAGATCGATTTCCGACAGTCGTTTTCCGACCCCGCCGCTGCTGGAGTCCAGCCTGACCGGCGTCAAACGGCCTATCCCGGGGACTTCATACGCTTGGCCCTCCGCGACACTTCCAGCGCGCGCGCCGCGAACCGCATCGGCAATCAACCGCGCCGCGTTCAGCATCTGGTTTTGCATCCGGCGCGCATTTCTAGCCACGACGATCGCCATCAACGCGATCGAGAGAACCATGACACCGATTCCTTCAACCGGACCGATGAAGGGCTGCACGATCGCGAGGAGTGGCACTGCCGCCACCAGCAGGATGGTCAGGTGCAGCAATTCGATCAGAGCGTTCACGGCGGTCTTCTCTTCAGCCGTCAAATCAGGAAACGCGCGCGACGCGAGTGCGGTCGCGAGACGGTGCGAGCCCAGGTAGAGGCCGGCCGCAGGCGCCGCGCACAGGATAAACGCGAACACATCCACGAACAGGCCGGCGGCGAAATATGAGAGATGCTCTTGCGCGGCGACTATGGTCGTCAAATCGAACGGGTCGCGTTCGTTGAGGATCAGAATCGCGCCAAGCAGAGTCGCGCTGGACGCAATCGACGCGATCGGCCATCCGACGGACTGGCCGGCCTCGGTCGGCGCCGCAGCTTGCCGAACCCGCTCGAACCACGAGTCGTAAAGCGATTCCAGCACCTTCAGCGGCCGGGGAAGATGATGCAACAGGAATTCAGCCCATGGAGTGGCCGATCGAATCATGTACGGGGTCAGGAAGGTGGTGATCACCGATACCCCAATGGCAATCGAGTAGAGAAATTCGCGGGTCGCGCCACTCTTCAATCCGGCGCCGGCGATGATGAACGAAAACTCGCCGATTTGAGCGAGACTCATCCCCGCTTCGATCGAAGTCTTTGCGCCCATGCCACTCAGGATCGACGCAAAGGTGACGCCCACCGTTTTTCCCACAATCACGGCGGCAGTCAGCACCACCAGCGCAATCCAATGCTGCGCGATGAGATGCGGATCGATCATCATCCCGACCGAGACAAAGAAAACGGCGCCAAAGATGTCGCGCATCGGTTCCACCAGGTGCTCGATCTGCGCGGCCTCGCCCGACTCGGCGACCAGAGAACCCGCCAAAAACGCGCCGAGCGCAACCGAGTAGCCGGCCTGCTCGGCGATGATTGCGAACGCGAAACAGATTCCGATGCTCGCGACGAGGGTCGTTTCGGGGCGATCGAGCCGCACCACCAGCTGCACGGCCGGCGGCACCACGACAAATCCGATCCCAACGAAAACGACCAGGAACAGAATCAGGCGCACGATCGTCACGGTCATCAGCGGCGCCGATACGCTTGCCCCGGATGCCATCGTGGTCAGCACCGCGAGGATGACGACGGCGGTCAGGTCCTCCGCCAGCAACACGCCAAACGTGAGTTCGCGCAGATGGGCAGAGACCGGGGTTTCATCGTATGCCTTGGCGACGATGGTCGTGCTGGAGATAGAAAGGATCGCGCCGGTAAAGACGCATTCGAGCGGAGCCCATCCGAGCGCGCTGGCGCATTCGTAGCCCAGCCAAATCATAAATCCGACCTGGACCGCGGTGATAAATCCGGCCGTCGGGCCGAGGCGGATCAGCCGGCTCAGTCTGAACTCCAACCCCAGCGCAAACATCAGAAGGATCACACCGAGCTCGGCGAGCTCGCGGATGCGCCCAGGATCCGCATATATCGGCGGCAAGTATGGGCCGACGATTAGGCCTGCGAGTAAATAGCCGACCACGACAGGCTGGCGAATCTTTTGAAAGATAACGGTGGTAACCGCCGCGACGCATAGCACCATCGCGAGATCTTCGAGAAAAGTGTGTGAGACAATTATCGGCACGTCGAAGGAGGACGTAATAACTCAGCGGAGATCGGCGACGCGAGGCATCACCTTGGTCCAGAACAGCTCGATCGTCTTCATCAGCCGATCGTGCGGCATCAGCCCGTTGTACATCCATGCAAACACCCATCGAATCGGCAGGCGCTTGAGCAGATGCTCGACCTGGCGCGTCACGGTATCGACCGTGCCTACAAAGGCGAGGCCGTTGCTCCAGAGATCGGCAGCTTCACCGGTTTTCGGATCGTCGAGGCCTTTGGAAAATCCGAACGGCTCGAACCATTCGTGGCCGCAGAAGTAACCGCTCTCGCGCCAGATCGCGCGCGCCTCATCGTCGCTGTCGGCGATCACGATGTCGCGCAACACGCCCATCCCTTCGCCGAGCGGTTTGTGCGAGACCTCCGCATAGACCTCGCAGAGTTGATGCTCGAGCGACGGATGGAGCGGCGGCAAAATCGCGGTCACACCCTCCTGCGCGCACCATCGGATGCTGCGTTCGGACGACGCGAACGGCTGAAAGATCGGCGGATGCGGCTTCTGCACCGGCTTGGGCACCACCGAAACCGCGCGCACGATGCCGTTGTCGATGCCGCCGCCCCACTTCGCAGTCGCCTCGAGAGTCCACGGAGTCTCGCCGGGCGGAACGCGCCAGTACTTGCCATCATAAGTGAGAAAATCTTCGGTCCATGCCTTTTTGATGATGCGGAAATTTTCCTCGAAGGCGGCGCGATTTGCGTTGTCGATCTCGTCGTGCTGATGGGGCAGCGCGCCGTGAATCCCATGCGTCTGCTGAGCCATGATGTCGACCCATCGGCGCTGGTAGCCGCGCGCGAAGCCGGCATTAGCGCGCCCGCCGGTCATGTGATCGAGCATCGCGATATCTTCAGCGACGCGAAGCGGGTTCTGCGACGGCAGAACGATTCCGAGTTGGCCGACGCGCAGGCGTTTGGTTTGCATCGCGATGTACAAATCGAGCAGGACGGGATTGTTGGAGAGCTCGAAGCCTTCGACGTGGAAGTGGTGCTCGGTGAAGCTGATCGAATCGTAGCCGAGATCGTCGGCGAGTTTGGCCTGTCCGGTGATGTCGTGAAGCATCTGATCGTAGAGATGACCCTGCAATCCAACTCGCCCCTTCTCGATGTCGGCTTTGCTGCCGACCGAAGGCAGATAGAAGAGCGAAACTTTCATATTCACCTCGCCGCGCGCGCGGCTTGACTCTAATTCGTGTAATCGAAGATGACGTGCTCTTTGGTCAGGAAGCATCGCGAGCGCGACATCTCGACGAAGCGGCGTTCGTCCTCGATTAGTTTCGTAGACGCTTCAGCGCCGCGTGGCGTAGCGGAGCCCGCGGTCAGGTCATCGATCGATTTCCACCACACCTCGGTGATTCCGTCGAGCGGCGGCGCGAAGCCGCGGCTCTTCACCACGGCTGCGTTGAACTCCGGCGCGATAGTGTGGCTCTGGATATATTTCGCCGCGCGCATATCTTTCGCGAAGCTCGTCACCAGCGGTCCATGATCGCTGAGCCACGTCTTATGACAATCCGCGACCGACAACGAATCGCGCTTGCTGAGCAGGTAGGTGACTTTGACCGCGTCAGGTCCGAGCTTTGAGCCGGCGGTGTAGTCGAAGATCGTATGCTCTTCGGTCAGAAACACTTGCGAGCGCGCGATGTCGATGAACGTGGCCTCGTCTTCGGCGAGGTCACGGGTTGCAGCGGCGCGTGCGGGGTCGTCGGCGCCGCGCTGGAAGTCGGCGACCGAGTCCCACCAGACCTCGGTGATGCCGGCCATCGGGTCCAGCATCCCGCGCGGTTCCTGAAATCCACGGTTGAGAGGAGTGTCGATCGTGTGACTCTGAATGTACTTGCGTGCGTGGATAGCCTTGGCGTGACCGCGCACTCGCGGTCCGTGTGAATTGAGCCAATAGTCGTAAAATTTTTCGGCGAGCACATCCGCGCGCCGGGCGAGTACGTACACGATTTTAACCATGGTGGTCAGCTCCCTTCCTGTCGCTTCGGGTCGCGCTCGCGATGGTAGCAAAGTTCGAGCGCGAGAGCGTACAGAGCTGGATGCAGGCGCCCTCACCCGTGCGCCGACATGAATGTCGTCGCGCGACCTCTCCCGGCTTGCGGCTGGCGACAAAGTCGCCAGCCGAGGGAGAGGCTATGCTCCAGACTGCGAGCGCGTGCGCCGTCGCGGGGGTAGAAGAATGAACGTGATCGCGACCAGAGTCGCAAATGCGATGTAGGCGATCGTGAACATCCACGGCGGCAAATCATAGAAAATCAATCGATGTGCCCAGTGGCCGATGAAGTCGCCGGAATATGTTGCGGCGCCGCCGCGCTGGCGCATCCAGTCTTCGAGCGAAGTCAGCGGACACATCACGCCGACGATCGCTTCGACGCATACCAGCGCGATCGCGGCCAGGTGAGCTACTCGAAACGCGAAGCCGCGCGTCCATCGCCAGCCCATCGCGGCGCCGATTAGGATTGCGGCGAGTCCGCCCACGACAAACGCGACGTATGCCGCGTGCACGACGACCACCGCGTCCGCAAGGATCGTGTACTCCATCGCCATGCTCGATTATGTCACGCACTGAATGCGTCTTTGAAAGTTGTAAACGACCGGCGGTATACTCGACGCCTCACGAAGACCCCGGAGGTAGATTCGATGTCACAACAACAACTTCAACAAATCGTCCAGATGCTCAAGGCGCAGCCGATCGCGGGCCGTCCGTCGGTCGCGGAGACGCGCGCGGGATTCGAGCAGATGGCTGGTCTCTTTCCGGTCGATGGCGACGTCAAGTGCGAGCCAGTGAACGCGGGCGGAATCAAGGCCGAGTGGGTGACCGCGCCGGGTGCCGATGCGGGCCGCGCGGTCCTTTACCTGCACGGCGGCGGCTACGTTATCGGCTCGATCAATACTCATCGCTCGCTCGCAGCGAAAATTTCGCGCGCCGCCAAGGCGCGAGTGCTCATCATCGAATACCGCCTCGCGCCGGAGCATCCGTTCCCCGCGGCCGTCGAGGATTCCGTCGCTGCGTATCGCTGGATGCTCTCGACGGGACTAAAGGCCTCGCGCATCATAGTTGCGGGCGACTCCGCCGGCGGTGGGTTGACTGTCGCAGCGCTGGTGGCAATTCGCGATGCGAAGCTGGCGCTTCCCGGCGCAGGTGTGTGCCTTTCGCCGTGGGTCGATCTCGAAGGCCTCGGCGATTCGATGAAGTCCAAAGCGGCCGTCGATCCGATGGTGCAGAGAGACGGCCTAGTCGAGATGGCAAAGCACTATCTCGCGGGCAAGGATCCGCGATCTCCCCTCGCGGCGCCACTCTACGCCGACCTCGCAGGTCTGCCGCCGCTGCTCATCCAGGTCGGCACGGCGGAAACTCTGCTCGACGACTCGACGCGAATCGCGGAGCGCGCGCGCAAGGCGGGAGTTAAGGTGACGCTGGAGCCGTGGGAGAACATGATCCATGTCTTCCAGATTTTCGCGCCGATGCTCGACGAGGGGCAGCAGGCAATCGAGAAAATAGGAGAGTTCATCCGCGCCAACGCCCAGTAAGATTACGGCGGACCTCGGTAATCGAGTCGCGCGGCTCGACTGGGATCGTATCGAGAGCGATCTCGACGCGCGCGGTTACGCGACGACCGGAACGATTCTGCGCTCGCGCGAATGCGCCGAGTTGATCGCGCTCTACACGGATCGTGAGCGGTTTCGGAGCCGCGTCGTGATGGAACGGCATCGATACGGTGTCGGAGAGTACAAGTATTTCGCGCGTCCCATGCCGCCGATCGTCGAGCAGTTCCGGGCCGAGTTGTACTCAAGGCTCGCCCCGACTGCCGCTAGATGGGCCGAGCGGATGCGCAGTCGCGAGTCGTATCCGAAAACACTGTCGGGTTTCCTGAAGATATGCGCGGCGCGCGGACAAGCCAGGCCGACCCCGCTGATCCTTCGCTATGAGGCCGGAGGCTATAACTGCCTCCATCAGGATTTGTACGGCGATGTTGCATTCCCGCTCCAGTTCACGTGCGCGCTCAGCCGGCGTGGGCGCGATTTCGAAGGCGGCGAACTATTGCTCGTCGAGCAGCGGCCGCGGGCGCAATCGCGCGGCGAAGCGATCGCCCTCGACGAGGGCGAAGGAATAATCTTCGCGAACCGCTATCGTCCAGCGGCGGGAACGCGCGGATTTCATCGCGTGAATATGCGTCACGGCGTGAGCACGGTCACGTCCGGCGTGCGCTATGCGATGGGCGTAATCTTTCACGACGCCGCTTAGCACCGTAACTTTTCGGGGCTCTCGGAGTTCTGATAGAGATCGTGCGAGCGCAAAGCTAAGCGATCGACAAGGAGGAGCCCCATGAGCGCCCCGGACAAGTACATTCAGCCCGGTTTCACGGCAATCACGCCGTACCTCTATGCGAAGCCTGACCTGACGGACTTTCTCAAGAATGCCTTCGGCGCCGAGGTGACGCATCCTCCGACCCCCGATGCGAAGGGCCAGTTCCACGCCGAAGCTATAATCGGCGGCGTCCATTTGCTGTACGGCAACGGCTACTTCTCCGACTCCTCGATGGCGGCTGCGATATATATCTACGTTCCCGACGTCGATGCGACCTACAAACGCGCGGTGAGCTTGGGCGCGAAGGCGATCAGAGAGCCTGCGGATATGACCTGGGGCGATCGCGTCGGTGGCGTGAAGGACACGTCGGGCAACACGTGGTGGATCGCGACGAATAAGAAGTGAGCAAGATCCGATGGCACATCCGCGCATGTATGACGACACGAATCCCGCGATAAAGCGGTTGCGCGAGATCTGTCTCGCGATGCCCGAAACTTTCGAAAAAGAAGCATGGGGCGAATGTACGTTTCGCGTCACCGGCGGAAGCATGTTCGCGATGACCGACAACAATCACCATAGCAGCGGCCACGTCGCAGTCTGGGTCAAGGCGCCCGCGATGGTGCAGGAGATCCTGGTCAACTCGGACCCGAAGCGGTTTTTCGTTCCGCCCTACATGGGCAAATCGGGATGGGTCGGCGTCCGAATCGACTACAAAGTCAAATGGGACGACCTGGCGGCGATCCTCAAAGACGGATACCTGATGTCAGCGCCAAAGAAATCCCGAGCCGCAAGGCTGGCAAGACCCGGCACTGTTGCGCCAGGAAAAAAGGCACGCGGCCGCGCTCGAACTTAATCCTGGCTGAAACCTAATGCTGGTCGTCGGCCGGGCATCTGCCGTCGTCGCAGGCGCAGGTTCCGCCTTCGTTGGCAGTGCGCCACGTACCGCAGAAGTCGCTGCACGCAGTCAGATTGTCGTCCGTCCCGTAAAAGCCCTTACACTGTGCGACTGCGCTCGGCGCCTTCGGATCGGTGTAGCTCGCGTGACGATCTCGATCGGCGGCGAACGCAATCCCCACAATCGCGACCGTAAAGAGTCCGGACATTATGATCTTACGCATCGAAAACATCCCCTAAGCGCGCAGTCCCCCATCCGCGAACGATACTTACACCAAACCTAGCAGCACCCTACCGAATTTAGAACTCGTCTGGGATAAACCAGCCGGCTCGCGAAGAAAGATTCGCGCAAGTTGGTCATTCGGGGAACCAGCTTTATTGTCTATTGGTTAGCAGACTGCTAGTTTGCGGTCTGAACTTTCTGTCTCGGAAGGGGATCAAATGCGTCGAGTTTCACTGGCCCTGGTGCTTTTCATATCGACGACTATCGCGGCCTGCGCGTCGCAAGGTGCCTCGAGCGGCGGCAAGGGTGGGTCCAACATCGTCGATATGAACGGATGCAAAGTCGATCCCGCGCCGATCTGCGATAGCGCTCGCGGCCAAAGCGTCACCATGTCAAACACAGGCTTGCAGGCCGATTCGCGGATGGTCGAGCAAAATTCGGCGCGCACGGCGAATATCTTCCTGCCAATAAAGAGGGATGACGGCGTCGAACTCTTCGAAGTGGAATGCGGGATGAACACGTTGAACCAATCGGTCACCTGGGCGCAGATCAAGACCGGGCCGAAACTCACCGACGACGACGTAAAGTATCTGCGCGCGCACGGACTCTGCTCCGCGATGTAAACGGCACTTCATGCGATACTTCAAGGGCGCCGTTCTGGCTGGCGTCGGAACGATTTTTCTGGCGCTTGGGGCTGTTGCGCAAACGCCTCCGCCTGCGACCTCGACTGGTGTACCGGCGGATTTCGCGGCGAGTGCGAACGCGCGGCTGAATTCCTATCGCGCGATGGCGAAGCTGCCTCCGGTCGTCGATGATAACACGATGAGCGCGGCCGCGTATAACCACGCGCGTTACCTGGTCAAGAACGGAATCGGTGGCGACGGCGGCGATATCGTTCTCGTCAAGCAGCAGTTGCAGATTCAAATTCCGCGGGACGCTATCAAAACTGAAATCAAGGGCCGCCGATTCTACACCGACGAAGGCTCGGCGGCCGCGATGAACGCTGTCATCTTGACCGGGCCACAGATCGATTTGAGCGGCGGTGAATTCGTCGATCGCATGATGACGATGCCGTTCAGCGGCCTGATTCCGATGGTCCCGCAGTTCTCGCTGGTGGGCCTCGGGGCGTATTGCGATCCGGGTCATTGCGCAATCGTGATTCCGGGCCACTACGGCCTCGAGAAGGCGGTGCGCCTCGCACTCTATGACGGACCGTCAAGCGATCGACTCTGGAATCCGGGCCTCGGACTCGTTCCAGCCGAGACCGGACGATTGAAAACGCCGGTCGAATTTCCGCCCGACGGGGCCACCGTCGACTTGCAGTCTTATCGCGGCGGAGATTTTCCCGACGCGTTACCTTCATGTCCGGGCTACACAGCACCGACCGGCATTCCCATCTCGATTCAACTCGGCGAAGGATATGGCCGCGATGGAAGTCTCGATGTGTCGTCGGATTTCGTTTCGCGCGACGGCGCGGAGATCGAAACCTGTCTCATCACCGCGGCGTCGTACAACGGCGGCGATGCCCAGGAGACCAAAATTGGCAAAACGGGGCTGACCCTAATCGGCGCGGCGATAATCCTGCCGCGCCAACCGCTCGCGCCCGGCCGCTACAAGGTCGCGTTGAAAGAAGCCGAAAAGCTCTATGAGTGGAGCTTCACGGTCGCGGCACCGGCTAGTGCGGCGACATCGGCAACTCGCTAGCCGGTTCGTAGCGGCGGAGCGGGATCAGGAGCACAAACGCGAGCATCGCGACTGCGAACGCAGCGGCAATCGCGAGGCGGTAGCTGCCGGTGCGATCGATGATCAATCCAACCATCGGCGGCCCGACCATCGCGCCAAATCCGCCGCTGGTGTAGAGCGCGCCGAGCATCGTGCCCAACCGCTGCGTCCCGAACAAATGCGCTATCACGGCCGGCGAGAGTGCGACGTATCCGCCGTAGCCGGCGCCCATCACGAGTGCGAACATCACCATCGTGGCGTACGAACTCGCAACCATCCAGATGCTGTAGCTGAGCGCGAGAACGAGAAAGCTTGCCTGGTAGAGGCGCACGACGCCGGCGCGATCGGCAAGCGCGCCGAGTCCCATCCGCCCCGCCACGCTCGCGCCGCCGAGTATGCCGACCAGCGCGGCGCTGAAGAATTCGGACACGCCGTGATCGTGCGCATAGGACGGTAGATAAACGAACGGCACGAACAGCGCCGTCGAGACCAGCAGCGAGGATGCGTACAAAACTCCGAAGGCCGGGGTCCTGATCGCGTCGCCGAGGCGGAATGGCGAGGGCGTGACGTGGACCGGAGGGCGCTCGGCAACGAAAGCGCATCCGAGCAGAATCGCAGCGGTCGCGATCGCGAAAACGACGTACGTCGCGCGCCAGCCCAGCGGCGCGATCAGTGCGGCGGCGATCGGCGCGCCGCATACTGTTCCGAATCCGATCCCCGCGACCGCGATTCCAAGCGCGGTATTGCGCCGGCGAAGGAACCATCCACCGACCACGGCGACCATCGGAACATATGCGCACGCGACTCCGACCCCGACTCCGATTCCGTAGGTCAGGTAGCCGAGCCAGAGGCGGTCGATCATCGAGGTGAGCGCGAGGCCGAGTCCCATAACGAGCGCGCCGCCCGCGACCACGACTCGCGGACCGAATCGATCGGACAGGTGGCCGGTCACCGGGCCGAGTACGCACCAGACCAGCACGGTGATCGAAAAGATCGCCGACGTTGCGCTACGCGGCGCGCCGAACTCAGCTGCCATTGGCTTGAAGAACGCACCGAAGCTGTAAGCGACGCCGTACGCTGCGAACATCGCGACAAAGGCCGACGCGACCATCCACCACGCGCGCGGCGAATCGAACCGATCGAGCGGCGGAATCGCGTCGGACGGCTCAGTGATCGCCTTCATGCTCGAGTGCGAGCCGCGCCGCCTTCAATTCCTTGCGCTTTACCGCGTCGACTTTTGGGTAGTTGAGGTTCAGGTCTTCGAGTGCGTGCACGATAGCCGCCGCGACGACGAGGCGCGTGTACCATTTGTTGTCGGCGGGAACGACGTGCCAAGGCGCATACGGCGTCGCAGTATTCTGTATCATCTGCTCATAGGCGGACATGTATTCGTGCCAGAGACCACGCTCGCTGATGTCGGCGGCGGAGAATTTCCAGTTCTTGGCGCGCTCTTCGAGTCTTTTCAGGAAGCGCTTGCGCTGTTCCTTCTTCGACAGGTTGAGAAAGAACTTTCGAATCACGATTCCGTTGCGAGTCAGATGGCGTTCGTAGGCATTGATATCGGCGAAACGCTCGTTCCAGAGGTCCTTGGTGATCAGCGAAGGCGGGATATGTTCACGCTCGAGCAATTCCTTATGCACCCGCGTCACCAGGACTTCTTCGTAGTAGGAGCGATTGAAGATTCCGATTTTGCCGAGCTCGGGGACGCACTTCGAGGTCCGCCACAGGAAATCGTGATTGAGTTCCTCCGCTGAGGGTTGCTTGAACGAGAACACCTCGCATCCTTGCGGATTGACACCCGACATCACGTGCTTGATCGCGCTGTCCTTGCCCGCGCCGTCCATCGCCTGAAAGATCACCAGGACGGCCCATCGATTCTGCGCATAGAGTTTGTCTTGCAATTCGCTAAGTAAGTCGACCCCGCGTTGCAACTCCTCTCCGGCGTGCTTCTTCGATTTCAAATGACCGGTGTCGCCGGGATCGAAATCCTTGAGGCGGAACTTGGCGCCGTCATCGACGCGATACGGAATCGAAATGTCACGCGCGGGTTTCATACCGACAAGCTGCTCACTTCCGCAAATTACATCGAGGTTCGTTGCGTACGTTTGCGTCGGTGCATCGCTATTCGCGTCGGCTTGATTCTGAATTCGACAGTTGCGCCAAGCGTCGCCGCGGTTCGAGCGATGGTGGCAAGGGTCAGATTTTTTACACGGCCCGACTCGATTCGCGCAATAAGCGGCTGCTTAACGCCCATCAACTTGGCCAGCTTCGCCTGCGAGACTCGCCGCATGCGGCGCAAATCCGCGAGTTGCTGCTCGACCATCATTTCATTAAACAGCGCGGCAACCTCCTTGTCGCGCCCGCGCCGCTCAGTCTCTTCATCGAGCCAACGCATAAAGTCCACTTTTCCTTTCGCCATCTCAATTGACCTCTTTCTGTAGCCGCCGCAGCCGCTCGATCACATCACTCGGAATATTCGTACGCCTCTTGACCATGCCATCGAGAAGGACCACCCGGCGGTCCGGTCGAAATATGTAAAAAATTCTCACTGACTTGCCGCGCAACTCGAAGAGCCCATCACCCAGGGGTTTTGAGCGCGGCTCGCGAAGCGTGCTGCCTCGTTCTCTCACGAGCTTGATCAGCGCTACCGCTTCGTCGAAGGCGCGATCATCGCGCAGAGCAGAGATAAAATCCCTGACCCGTGTTCCGTGCTCTTCGACTCTCCAGCCGGCCACGAAAATCTATGATAACACGGATGTTATAGTGGAGGTAGCGGCGAGGAGGAGAGATTTGGTGCGCCCAGAGGGACTTGAACCCCCGACCTGATGATCCGTAGTCATCCGCTCTAATCCACTGAGCTATGGGCGCATCGGAACCTTAGAAATTTTCATATCGAGCGGTCGCGAGCAAGCCATGCGACGAGATCGACCCGGGTTTAATTTGGCGGTGCGGCGGGAATCCATACAGTGACAGTGGTGCCCTCCCGCACTTTGCTCTCGATACGGAGGGCGCCGTGATGGAGTTGCACGATGTGTTTGACGATCGCGAGGCCTAGGCCGGTGCCGCCGAGTTCGCGCGAGCGGGCGCGGTCGACGCGATAGAATCGCTCGGTCAGGCGCGGGATATCGGCAGCGGGAATTCCCTCTCCGGTATCTGCGACCACCATAGCCACGCCCGCCGTCGGAGTTGAGCCGCTTCCGTTGGCGCTTGCAGCTTCGTGCGCTTCGATTCTGACGTGGCCCTCGCGCGGCGTGTACTTGATCGCGTTGTCGATCAGATTGAGCATCACCTGATGCAGGCGGTCTCGATCGCCAGCGACCTTGGGCAACCCCGGCGGACAATTTACTTCGAGCCGCAGGCCGCGCTTGCCCGCCTGCTCCTGCATCAGCTCGGCGGCCTCGGACAGAACTCGCGAGGGCTCGAGCTGCTCGACCTTCAGCGGAGTCAGACCGCGCTCGAGGTCCGATAACGAGACGAGGTCGTCGAGCAGGCGCGCGAGGCGTCGCGCCTGGCGCTCGATGATACCGAGAAAGCGCTTCGAGGTTTCCCGATCGTCCACGCCGCGCAGCAGAGTCTCCGCGTAACCATAAAGTGCTGAGAGCGGAGTGCGGAGCTCGTGGGTCAGGTTAGAGATGAAGTCGGCGCGCAGCGTCTCGTACGACTTGAGTTGGGTGATGTCGTGAAAGACGAACACCCAGGCCGCGCCGCGCGAGATGCGAATCTGCGCGGCACTCGCGCTGATATGGAGCGGCGCCGGATTCTGGATCACTATTTCCGCATTCATCACGCTGGTGTCGGCCGATTGCATCGAACGCCCGACGAATTCCTGCATCCTCGGGTCGCGGCACAGCTCGACAAACGGCCGCGCGCGATAGTCGGTATCGGCTCCCAGAGCGAACACACGGCGCGCCGCACCGTTGAGCAGAATCACTTCGCCGCGCGCGCCGGTCACCACCACGGCCTCGGTCATGCTGCGCAGGATTGCCGCGAACTCATCGCGCTGCTCGGTAAGCGATTCGAAGTCGGTGACGACCGCGTCGGCGGCGTCGAGCAGATGATGCTCCGCGAGGTCCATCGCGTCGCGGCCGCCCGGCAGCAGATGCGGCGGCGTGCGCCGATCGCGAAGTGCGGAGGCAACCGCGTCGAGGCGTTCCGCCCGCCTCGAAAGAGTGCCGGAAATACTCGCGGCGAACATCGCGGCCATCGCGAGTCCAATCACTAAAACTGCTACGACCCAGAAGACTGATGCGGAGCCAGTGGCGGCAAGCACCACCAGGAAAACAGCGGCCGGTGCGAGACCGGCTAAAATTCCGGCAAGAAGTCGTAGCGTCGGCGAATTATCCAAGCTTTGCCGGATCGCCAAGCGGTTCCGGGTTGAAGCGATAACCGACGCTGCGAACCGTGAGAATCAATTCCGGGTTCGCATCGTCGCGTTCTATATGCTGACGAAGTCGGCGCACGTGCACGTCGACGGTTCGCGGCTCGACGAAGGTGTCGCGGCCCCAGACCATGTCGAGCAATTGCTCGCGGGTATACACGCGCATCGGATGTTGCACGAAGAACTTGAGCAGCTCGAACTCGCGGAGCGCCAATTCTTTTTTTCGGCCGTCGACGAAGACCTGATAGGTGCCAAAGTCCATCCGCAGACGGCCCTTTTCATACGCACCGCCGCCGGACTCCGGCTCTGCGAGCGGATGTGCACGGCGCAGGAGCGCTTTCACCCGCGCCACCAGCTCACGCGGACTAAACGGCTTGACCACATAATCGTCCGCACCCATTTCCAGTCCGAGCACCTTGTCGACTTCAGTACCCTTGGCAGTGACGATGAGAATCGGCAGATGCGCGGTGTCGCGCTCGGCGCGCATCTGGCGGCAGATCTGCAGCCCCGGCATCCCGGGCAGCATCAAATCGAGCACCATCAGATCGGGGATCCGGCGCCTTACCTTCTCGAGTGCCTGCGCACCGTCAGCCGCTTCCTCGACGACGAAGCCTTCCTCCGCCAGGTTATACCGGATGAGCTCGCGGATATCGGCGTCGTCTTCGACGATCAGCACACGATATTGAAGCCCGCGCTGATTCTCCGAGGCCGCGTGCGTGACCTGGTTGGTCTGACTCATCTCTCCACCTCCACCACTTTCCTAATCGGTTGCTCGCTTCTTGCTTTCCGGATGACGAATCATTTTGCCCTTGACCATGAAGCTCACCATCTCCGCGATGTTGGTCGCGTGATCGGCGATGCGCTCGAGGTACTTGGAGACGAACAGCAGTCGCGTCGCCGACGCGATGGTATGCGGATCCTCGGCCATGTAGCTCAGCAGCTCGCGATAGACCTGGTAGTTGAGCAGATCGACTTCATCGTCGCGCGCGATCACCTGGTCGGCGAGCTCGGTATCGTCGCGCATAAACGCGTCGATACTGTCCTTGACCATCGACTGCGCGATTTCCGCCATCCGCGGCAGGTCGATGTAGGGCTTCAGTTGCGGCACCTCGTTGAGTTCGAGCGCTCGCTCGCAGATGTTCACCGCGTTGTCGCCGATTCTTTCGAGGTCGGTGGTAATCTTCAGTCCAGTTGTGATGAAGCGCAGATCGCTGGCGGTCGGCTGATGCAGCGCGAGCAGGCGGATGCACTGCTCGTCATTGTCGGTGTCCATCTTGTTCACTTCGTCGTCGAGCCGAATCACCTCGCGCGCATGATCGCTGTCGCGATTTACCAGCGCATCGACCGCCTCGGCAATTTGCCGTTCCACCAGCCCGCCCATCTTGAGCAGACCGGCACGCAAGCCGCGCAAATCCTCCTCGTATTGTCTGTTGGTATGCTGCGGCTGGGTGTTATCCATTTTCGTCTCCCGCGATCTCAGCCGAATCGCCCGGTGATGTAATCTTCAGTCTCGCGCCGGGTGGGATTCGTAAATATCTGCTTGGTCTCGCCGTATTCGACCAGATCGCCGGTGTACATGAAGGCTGTCATGTCGGAGCAGCGGGCAGCTTGCTGCATGTTGTGCGTCACTATCACGATAGTGTACGCCGACTTCAGTTCGAGCAATAGTTCTTCGATGCGCGCGGTCGAGATCGGATCGAGCGCGGAGCACGGCTCGTCCATCAGCAGCACCTCGGGCTGAACTGCGAGTGCGCGGGCGACACACAGACGCTGCTGCTGTCCGCCGGAGAGGCTCGCGCCGGGGCGTCGCAAACGATCCTTCACTTCCTCCCAAAGCGCGGCCTGGCGCAGGCTGCGCTCGATTACCTGATCGCGCTCGGCGCGGGTCATGCCGACGCCGTTCAGCGTCAGGCCCGCTGCTACATTGTCTTCGATCGACATGGTAGGAAACGGAGTCGGCTTCTGAAAGACCATCCCGATTCGACGCCGCACCTGGACCGGATCGACGTCTTCGCCGTAGATGTCGTTGCCGTCGAGCAGCACCTGGCCGGTCGCAGTCGCACCGGGCACCACCTCATGCATCCGGTTGAGGCATCGCACCAACGTCGATTTGCCGCATCCCGACGGCCCGATGATCGCGGCGACGCGATTCTCCTCGAACGCGAGGCTCACGTCATGCAGCGCGCGATTTTTGTGAAAGAACGCGTTGAGTTGTTTGACGACCAGTTTCTCGGCCATGACTACCTTGGCGCTTTTGCCGCCCCGCCCGTCACCCATCGCACGCCCATCTCGAGCGTGAGAATGATCCCCGTAAGCACCAGCGCTCCGGCCCACGCCTGCCGCTGCCAGTCGGCGAACGGCGAGATTGCGTAGGTGTAAACCTGCACGGTCAGCGTGTTGATCGGATGAAAGAGCGACGTTGACCAGAACCGATTGCCGAATGCCGTGAACAGCAGCGGCGCGGTCTCGCCGGCGACTCGCGCGATCGCCAGGATGACCCCGGTCGCGATTCCCGACAGTGCCGTGCGCGCGACCACCGACAGCGTCGTGCGCCATTGCGGCACGCCCAGCGCGAGCGAGGCCTCGCGCAACTCGGGCGGCACCAGCAGCACCATCTCTTCTGTGGTGCGCGTGACCAGCGGGACCATTATCGCCGCGAGCGCGACCGCTCCC
>Ga0210407_10000918_pt1 | contig 29864 bp, 31 predicted proteins | sample IncBWC27MmetaG_FD_150860 | JGI IMG/M metagenome (GOLD analysis project Ga0210407, IMG submission 150860) | Forest soil microbial communities from Barre Woods Harvard Forest LTER site, Petersham, Massachusetts, United States - Inc-BW-C-27-M | ecosystem: Environmental > Terrestrial > Soil >...
CACGTCGTCGTCAGGATTCGCGCCGATCGCCGCAGTCTGGCTGATGATCAGTTCGCTGTTGGGGCAAAGGCCCGCGATGTCGCATGAGTTGTGCACCTGGTATGCCTTGATTCTCGGATTCGGCACCTGAATCTGCGCGATGCTCGACGGATGATCCTCGACCGGAGTCTGCGGACACGGATCGTTGAACGCCTCGAACGGATCTGGCGCCGAGTACACCGCGATCGATTTCACGTTGGACCGGTTCAGCGCATAGATGTACGACATAGCCGATCCGTTCGACCATCCCGAGACGAAGGTTTTGTTGGTGAGCACGGTCTTGGTCGCTTGTACCACCTTGATGAAGTGATCGATCGTCGCCGCGTCGACATTTTCCTTGAAACTCTGGGTGCCGATCTTCACGGTGGCCGGCGAAAACTGCCTGTACCAGTTGTCCCATCCGGGGCCGGTGTCGTCGGGCGCGGGATAAAAGTGGGTCGTGTCGCGGCCCTCGGGAGCCAACACCACGAAGCCCGTGGTGCCGGTGGCGAGACTGAAGTCGTTCTGGAAGGAGAGGATGTTGGTCGAGATGATCGAGTCGGCGGTCACCAGCGACGGATGTATCCATACGAGCATCGGCAGCGGATTCGACGTCGACGCGGACGCCGGTGCATACAGGCACGCATAGCGCGGGGTGCCGTCGGAGTCATTCCACGGCCCGAGCAGTTTCCCGTTCGGCGCGGCGTTACACATCGGCACCTCATTCATGATCAGCGTCTGCGGCGGATTGCCGAACGGAGTGCATCCGCTAGCCGCGCGAGCGCGATCCGGCGATGCGCCCAACATCGCGACTGCAACGAGAACGAAAAGCGAAACTGCGAACGCAAACCTCCGCGTCTCGCGAACGCAGGACTCATGACTGGATGCCATTCCGTGACTCCTCCTTGGAACCCGGACGCGCCCCAAGCGCGCCGAATTTTCGGAGGGTCATGCAATTTCGAGACCTCGGCGACGTCTGCGAAAATCAAATAAACATTACAACTGATTTTGGTGATCGAAGGCCCTCGCGCGCAATGTAAATGCGAACCATGCGGAAATTTTTACGGGATCGAGAAGCTGCCAGTCGCTATCCAACGCGCCGAGTCGTCCAGATCGGCAGCTCGCGTTCGTACGGAAAGTCGGCGAGATGGCGTTCGATCGCAGCGGCGTCGCCGTAGCAATCGCGGCGGGTCAGAATATGAATCGCAAGTGCCGTGAATGGTAGGTAGATGAAGACGGCCGCCCATCCGATGTTCTCAGCGCCGATTCGGAACAACATCGTGATTCCAAAGATCACCATGCCCGCATAGAGCGCGGGACCGAGCAGCGCGCGCGATCGCATCGCGGGTATCGCGCCGGCGGGTTTGCCCGCACCACGATTCAACGCCGCGTCGAGGAACTGGAATATCGCGATCGTGATCGCGGCGACGAAATACCAACCGAGATAATTGCTGATCGGCACCCCGAAGTGCGGCCCGGGCGGGTCGTACCAGAAAATCTTGCCGAGGAACCATCTGTCTCCGAGGACGCTCAGCGGATCGGCGACCATGTCGATCATCACCATGAACAGCGCGGCCATCAGCCACACTCGCGGCGCGCGGCGAATCTTCCATGTGTCCAGGATCCGCAAGTCGGCGCCGTGCCGGTAGAGCGGCGAACTCAGCAGGAGCGCGACCGTATAGCTCGCGAACCCGAGAAACGTGAACGAAAGCGAATCCATCAGCGGAACGCCGAAGACCCAGATCTCGCGGCCGCGAGTCGCCTCAATATAATGATAGAGCCCGAACGGGAATCCATTACGGATCGAGGAAATTTCACACGCGAGCGAGACGGCGTACGTCAGGATCGAGAAAAGAATTGTCGCGCGAAATCCGACGTTGACGATCGCGATGAACAGGAAGGCGGCCAGAAAAATGAAGACATACGGGCGCAGCGCAATCGTGGACAGGAGCAGATGCATCCCGAATGCCCGCTACGCGGCGCTCTTTGCGCTGCCGGTCGATCTGAAGAACTCGATCGCGGCGGTCAGCGCCGCGTCGATCGGCCCCGGCGAGTAGCCGAGCTCGGCGCGCGCTTTCGACGAGTCGAAAAACATCCGCTTGCGCGCCATCCGCACCTCGGTCAGGCTGGCGCGCGGCGCTCGACGGGTGACTGTGCGCGCGACCGCCTCGGCGCCGAGCGCGAATCCGAACGCGACCGCATATGGAATCCTCATCTTCGGACCGGGCAGCCCTGAAATCGCGGCAAGTCGTCCGAGAAGTTCCTTGAGGGTGAGATTCTCACCGCCAAGAATATATCTCTCGCCCACTCGGCCGCGCTCCGCAGCCAGCAGATGGCCGCGCGCAACATCCTCGACATCCACGATGTTAAGCCCGGTATCAACGTACGCGGGCATCCCTCGATTCAGGAAGGCGACGATTATTCTTCCAGTCGGCGTCGGCTTGAAATCGAGCGCGCCGATCGGCGTCGACGGATTCACGATCACCACCGGCGCACCGGCGCGCGCGGCTTCGAGTGCGGCCTGCTCGGCCATGTACTTCGAGCGTTTGTAATGACCCGTCATCTCGGCAAATGACGACGGCGTGTCCTCGCGCCCCACTCCGTTGTGCGGAATTCCCAGCGCGCCAACGGTGCTGGTATGAATGATGCGTGACGCGCCCGCGTTGGCAGCGGCTCGCAAGACATGGCGCGTGCCCTCAACGTTGGTCGCATACATCGGCGCGGGATCTGTGAGCCACAGCCGATAGTCGGCGGCGACATGATAAACCTCGGCGCATCCGGCGACTGCGCGCTCAACCGAATCAAAATAGCGGAGATCGCCGCGCACGATCTCAACGTTGAGGCTGGCGAGCGCGCTCAAATCCGCGTTCTCACGCACCAGCGCGCGAACCCGATCACCGCGCGCGATCAGAGCGCGCACCACGTGGCATCCGACAAATCCGTTTCCGCCCGTAACCAGTGCTAACTTTGTCGCCATTTCGATTATGCCGCGCGTCGTGCGCCGGCTCGCTCGGTCACTGCGGCCGCGGCGGCCCGGCCGGAAATTACCGCGCTTTCGATAGTTGCCGGGAGCCCGGTTTGTATCCAGTCGCCGGCCAGAAAAAAATTCGGAATCGGCGTCCGTGCGGTCGGCCGCAGATCGTGCGAGCGCAGGTCCGGCGCCATCGTAGCGTTTTTCTCCTTGAGCACGAGCGACTTGACGACCCTGGCCTCGCGCGAGGCCGGGATCATCGCGTGCAGATCGCTCAGCACTATTTCCAGAATCTCGTCGCTGCCGCTCTCGACCAGCTTGCGCGCGCCGCTGACTACGAAACTCAAGTAGCCCGGATGGGTCTCGCCGCGCTGGGCAAAAATCCGGCGCTTGTTGAATAGCCATTGAGTAGTCGTGCCGATAAAGCCGACGAACGGCAGATTGGTCACTTCGCGATCGAGCCAGAGATGAACGCAAATGATCGGAGAGCTCGTGAGCCCGGCCAGGCGCGCGAAAAACGGATCCGCGACCGCATTTTCGGGAATCAAGCGGAGCAACTGTGGCGCGGGAACGGCAGAAATAAAATTCGCGGCTTCGATCCTGCGCCCATCCCGCAATCGCACGCTCGCGATACCGCCGCCGGGCCCAGGTTCGAGCATCTCGACAATCGAGTGCGATTCGACCGTGCCGCCCGCGCGCTCGATAAGCTGCTTCGAACCCGTGCAATACAGATCGCTTAGTCCCACGCGCGAATAAACGAATGCCGAGTCGCGGCGGCGCGAGAAAAATGCACGCTTCAGAACCTCCGCCAGCAGCTCGGCTGACGACGACTGCGGTTCGTCGTTCAATGTTGCAATTGACATCGGATACCAAAAACACTGCCGCGCCCAATCCGATTGCCCAAGGCGATCCATCAGCTTCGTGACGGTCAGACGGCGCAGTTCGCCGTCGTTGCGCCGGCGCATCGCGAGCATCTGAAGTCCGCCTCGCATCACGCTGATTCGTTCGCCGACGCTCAGATGACGGTAACCGAGCAACGCGCCCGTCATATGCATCGGACCCGGCAGCCGCGCGGTTTTGAGGACCGCGCTCCGTCCCGCCCCCGCCAGCATTTCGATTTCCAAATCCTCATGAAACACCAGCTGATCGCTCGCGCCGATTCGATCGAGAAAATCGATCGTCTCCCGGTAGCATCCCATCAGCACATGCTGTCCGTTATCGACGAAGTCGCCGGTGTCGGGATCGGCGAACGAATACGCGCGTCCGCCGAGCGCGGGTTTGCCCTCGAGCACCGCGACCCGCAGCCCTTTCTCCGCGAGCGCGACCGCCGCGCTAAGTCCGGCAAAACCCGCTCCGATCACAACCGCGTCGTTGGGCGCCGCCTGGGTAGCATCCGTCATTTGGCTTAACCGCGCAGCGCGCCCAGTCTTCCCACCGCCCACGCGCGTCCGACGAGATAAAGCTTGTGCGGCGCGGAAAGGCTGTGGCGGCGGTCGAGCACGCGATAATTTGACTTAATGATCCGCTCGAGCAACGCGGCATAGATGAGGCGCATCGCTTCCGCCGTCAGCAGGGTCGATCGATCCTCCGGCGCGAGCGCCGATTGCGCCGCCGCGTAGAGTTCTTGCGCGCGTTTGGCTTCGAAGTCCATCAGGCTGACGAAGTTCGCCGAGTACACGCCGCGCAGAATTTCATCTTCGCTCACGTTGAACCGCGCGAGGTCTTCGAGCGGAATATAAATCCTCCCGCGCTCCGCATCCTCGCGCACGTCGCGCAGTATGTTGGTCAACTGAAGGGCGAGGCCGAGATTCTCCGCGTACAATTTCGCCGACGGATTGCGGTAGCCGAAAATCTCGATGCAGATGAGACCCAGCGCCGACGCGACGCGATAACAGTATGGCCGCAGTTCTGCAAAAGTTTGATAGCGCTTGCGTGAGAGATCCATCTCGACGCCCGCGATAATTTCCTCGAAGAGCTCGCGCGGAATCGCAAATCGTCGCGCGCTGTCTGCCAGAGCGCGAGAGAGCGCCCGCGTCGGCGCCCCTGCGTACACGCGGTCAAGTTCCTCGCGCCACCTCTTCAGCAGCATCGCCGGCTCGCGAATCGATTCGTCGTCGGCGATATCATCGATGAAACGGCAGAACGCATACACCGCGTATAGCGCGCGGCGCCGCTCGGGCGGCAGCAAGATGAACGCGTAGTAGAAGCTCGATCGGGATCGCCGCGTGATTTGCGCGCAGCGTTCGTAGTCGGCGTCGAGCGAGGTACCGTCGCCCACCGCGGCGCCACCCTCGTTCGCGATCGCGCTGCTGTCAGGCTTCAAGACGTCCACGCAACGCGTTCCATCCAAGTTTCAGATAATCCACTTTGCTGAGCTCCGGACGCTTACGAAATACGTCGTAACCGACCCGCTCTATCGATCGCAGTATCGCAAGGCCGCCGCCGGAGAACATCAAAATGTCGCGCCGCAGGCGCTTGTCGACGCCCCGGTGAAGTTCGCCGCCTTCGATAAGCATCGCGCGCGCAACTCCGACCTCGTAGCGCATCAATTCCAGGAACTCGCGCGACGACGTATGCGCCGAGAGGTCAGCGGGCGTTACACTGAACCGTTTCATGTCGTCGCGTGGAAGATAGATTCTTCCCTTGCCGAGATCGACTGCGACATCCTGCCAGAAGTTCGCGAGCTGCAATCCGCTGCAAACGAGATCCGACAGATGTTGCCGCTCGGCGTCGCGGTAGCCGAAAAGATAGAGCACCAGCCGCCCAACCGGATTCGCCGAGTAGCGCGAGTAGCCCAGCAGATCGTCAAGTGTGTCGAAACCCTTGAAATCGACGTCCGATCGAAACGCGGTCAGCAGATCTTTGAATGGTTCGCGCGGGATATCGAATCGGCGAACGGTGTCGGCAAGCGCGATGAACACCGGATGGCGCGGTGTGCCCGCGTACGCCGAGTCGAGTTCGCGCTCCCAATCGTCGAGCATCGCGAGATCGTGATGCTCATCGGCGAAGTCGTCGGCCATGCGCGCGTACGCGTATATGGCGTACATATGCGGCCGCATCTCGCGCGGCATCAGCCACGACGCGACCGTGAAATTTTCATAGTGCGATTTCGCAAGGCGCGCGCAGAATTCGTATGACGCCGCGAGATCGAACGTCCCCGCCGGTGGCGTCGCCGTCGGTACGGCGTTTAGCGCATAGCCAGTAGCATCGGCTCGCAGATGTGCGCGCGCGGTTTCCATCGTGTCAGGCCGCTGCCGGTCTCGCGTCGATCAATTCGCGCGCGGCGGCGCGCGCCCATCCATCGGTCTCGAGCAAATCCTCGAGCGTACGCGCCGGTGAGTTTGAATGTCTGTGCATGATGGCTTCGATATGCCGCGGAATATCGACGAAGCGCACCCGCCCTGCGAGAAATCCTGCCACCAGTTCCTCGTTGGCGGCGTTGAGGCACGCGGGCATCGTGTGCCCTGACGCGAGCGCGTCGTAAGCGAGTCGGAGGCACGGAAAGCGCGAAAGATCCGGTTCCTCGAACGTGAGCCGCGAATTTTCTGCGAGCGACAGCGGCTTCAGATGAGTCATCGGCAGCCGCTCCGGATACGCGAGCGCATATGCAACCGGAATCGACATGTCGGGAATCGCCATCTCCGCGATCACGGAGCCGTCGATCATTTCGACCATCGAATGAATCACGCTCTGCGGATGAATCACCACCGAAACTTGGGCGGCAGTGAGGCCGAACAGCCATCGCGCCTCGATCACTTCCAGTCCCTTGTTCATCAGCGTCGCTGAATCGATCGTAATCTTGCTGCCCATCTTCCAGGTCGGATGCTTCAACGCCTGCTCGATTGTGATCGACGCGAAGCGGTCGGCAGGCAGTTCGCGAAATGGCCCGCCCGACGCGGTCAGGATGATCCGCTTGAGCGATTCACGCCCGCGTCCTTCGAGGCACTGAAAAATCGCGTTGTGCTCGCTGTCCACCGGCAGCAGCCGCACTCGATGCTCGCGCACTGCCGCCGTGATCAACTCACCCGCTATGACCAGCACTTCCTTGTTGGCGAACGCGATATCTTTTCCTGCATTGATTGCCGCGAGCGTCGGTCGTAAGCCCATCGCGCCGACCAGCGCCGACATCACGAGCGTCGCCTCCGGATGAGTTGCCACCGCGATCGCACCTTCGAGACCGTGGACGATCGTGACCCGCTCGCCATTGAGCCGTGTGGCGAGCTCGCGCGCGAGTTCCGGCGTCGCCACCGAAACCAACTCGGGATGAAAGCGCTTCACTTGTTCGTTGAGCAAATCGAGATTGCTGCCGGCCGCCATCGCGACCACGCGGAAGCGATCGCTGAAACGCCCGACCACGTCGAGCGTGGTAACGCCGACCGATCCAGTCGAGCCGAGAATCGAAATCGCTTTCATCACTCTGCGCTCACCCGGACACGCTCTCCGCAAGCCGCCGCCGGAAGCGCCCGAGCGCCATCAGCGGAAAATAGTGAGGATACATATAGTAGCGAAGATAAAAGTGATTCGGAAAACCGTTGCCGGTCGATTCCGTCTCGTCCCAAGTCCCTTCCTCGTTCTGCCGCTCTGAGAGCCACTGCGCGCCACGCATCGCGTGATCGCTAAGGCCCGCCTCGCCGGCGATCAAACCGATCATTGCCCACGCGGTCTGCGAGGCCGTGCTGGTCCCGCGCCCGTGCCACGCGGGATCGTGGTCCGAAAGCGGGCTCTCGCCCCACCCTCCGTCGGGATTCTGTTTCGACTTGAGCCAATCCACTGCGCGCTTGATCCACGGTTCGTTGATATCGACGCCAACTGCGCGAAGCCCCGACAGCGCCGAGAACGTGCCGTAGATGAAGTTGACTCCCCAGCGTCCGCGCCACCCGCCCTCAGCCGCCTGATTGTTCTTGAGCCATTCGATCGCGCGCCGCGCGACCGGATGATCGGTGCGATAGCCAACCGAACCCATCATCTCGAGCACCCGCCCGGTCAGATCGGCGCACGACGGATCGGTGACCGCTTCGACGTCGGCGAGCGGAACGTGATTGAGCCAGGTCGCGTCGTTGTCAGTGTCGAACGCCGCAAAGCCGCCGTCCTTTGACTGCATCCCCATTACCCAGTTTGCGCCCGCGCGAATCGACCGCTCCTTGCTTTCAGGATCGTCGGCGCTCGCATTGGCCAGCACCGACAAAATCACCGCCGAATCATCCACGTCGGGATAACAGTCATTGTAAAACTCGAACGCCCATCCGCCGGGCTCAAGATTGGGGCGCTTAACCGACCAATCGCCCTTCTTAAATATCTGATGATCGATAAACCACTCGGCGGTTCGCTTCAACGCGGGATGGTCGCCCGGCAGATCCGAATCGAGCAGCGCCTTTCCCGCCAGCGCCGTGTCCCAATTGACCGAGACGCACGGCATGTACATCGCGTAATCGGAAAAATTCCAGATGAGCTCGCGCGACGCCTCGATCGCTTTTTTCAGGACCGGATGGTCGTTGCGATAGCCGTTGGCTTTCAGAGCCATCGCGCTCAACAGGTAGCACGGCTCGATTCCGCCCCACGACCCGTTCGCCTCCTGGTGTTCGAGGATCCAGTTTTCGACCCGGCTGAGTGCGCGCGCGCGCAGCGACTTGACGCGATGGCGATCGTAAAATCTCAAGCCACGGTCCGCGATGTTGAACGCGTTGCGCAACGAGAGCATCTTCGCGCCCTGCGGCTGCTTGAATTTTGTGAAATGAGGCGGCTGGATGAATAGCTCCAGGATGCCGCGCTGATAGTCAATTTTTTTCTCCGGCCGCGCGGCTTGCAATAGCATCAACGCCATCAGCGTTCCGCGCGCCCACGATCCGAGTTCGTAAATGTTGAACGGAAACCAGTTCGGGAAAAGCGCGATCTCGACCGGCACCGCCGCAGTCGCGTCCCATGTAATCTGTCCCATCGCGGCCAGGTAAAAGCGCGCGAGCGTTCCGCAATTTACGATCCCGCCCTTGGAGAGAATCCACCGCCGCGCGGCCGCCAGCGGCTCGTCGCCGGCCCGCATGCCGCTGAGTTTCAGCGCGAAGTAACTCTCGATAGTGCTCGAGAGATAACCCTCGCCGCCACGATATAGCGGCCAGCTTCCGTCCGCGCTCTGCGTGTCGAGCAGATATTTTTTTAAGCGCGCCTCGAGTTCGAGATCGACGGTGTCCATGAAATGGTTGAAGATGATGAACTCCGCGTTCATCTCGGCGTTCGCTTCGAGCGGCGCGTGCCAGTAGCCCTCCGGCTTCTGCAGCGCGATCAACGAGCGTTGGGCGCGATCGATCGTGTAATCAATTTTTCCCGCGAACTCGTCGCGCGGCGAAATCGCGATCGCCGCCGAACCACCGATTTCAATCGCTTGGGTCATGTTTCACCTGAATTCAAGTCGGTTGGCCGCTTATGGAATCACTGCGCACTTAAGCGCCGCGCCTCTTTCAAGCATCGAAAATACTTCCGCCAGATCGTCAAGCCGCATCCGCGCGTTGACGATCGCGCCGGCATTCAGCGCACGCCCGGCCAGCAACTCGTACGCGCGGCGCACGTCGCGCGGCCGAAAATGAAACGGCGCCATCAAGGTCAGATTGTCGTAATGCATTCGACGAGTATCGACGCGAAGCTCCGTGCAGGGCGGACATCCGCCGAAAAATACCACCCGTCCGCCGCGCCGCACCCGCGCGAGCGCATCCTGCCATCCCTCGACTTGCCCGGTGCACTCGATCGCAAGGTCGGGTCCGAAGCCGCTGTTGAGCTTCGCGATTCGATCCGCCGCGCCCGCGCCGCGCGCATCGATCACGATATCCGCGCCCAGCTCTGTCGCCCACTTGAGCCGCTCCGCACCGCGACCGACGACCACCACCTCGCGCACGCCCGCCGCCTTCAGCACCAGCATGTGCAGCAGGCCGAACGCGCCGGCGCCGACTATCATGACTGTCTCCGACTTCTCCGGCCGGGCCATCTCGTTCGCATGAACCACGCACGAGAGCGGTTCGAGCAGCGCGGCTTCTTCGAACGGCAAGTTCGCCGGTTTGATGAAAGTATTTTGCGCGACGACGTGCGCGGGCAGAATCAGCAGGTCGGCGTACGCCCCGAGCACCATCCGCCCGACCGCGTCGGCGCAGAGATTTTCCTGTCCGTGCTGACAATAGAAACAGATTCCGCATGGCGCGGTCGGCGCGGCCATGATCTCGTCGCCCGCTCTGAAAGCCGTCACGCCCTCGCCGGCGTCAACGACAACGCCCGAGAACTCATGCCCGAACGGAGTCGGCATCTTCCACAGCGGATGCCCGCGCCGAAAAGCTTTGAGATCGGTACCGCAGCTCAGCGCGCACTGGACTCTGATCAGCAACTCGCCCTGTCCAGGACGCGGCGGCGTAAAGTCGCGCAACTCGAGGCGGCCCGGCTCGATCAGCACGGCCTGGCGCGATTGCGCCGGCGCAGTCTCGATCGTACGCTCAGCCGCGCTCACAGTTTGCGCTCCACGACGAATGTCGCGAGCTCGCGCAACGCAACCGCGCGCTCGTCGAAGCTCGCCAGCGCGCGATGCGCTCGGCTTTCAAGTTCGCGTGCGAAATCGATCGAGCGCTCGATTCCCAGGATCGCTGGATACGTCGCCTTGCCGCGCTCGCTGTCTTTCTGGGTCCGCTTGCCCATCTGCTCCGTCGTGCCCTGAACGTCGAGCAAGTCATCGACGATCTGGAACGCGAGACCGAGCGCACGCGCGTACGCGTCGAGCGATTCGATTTGCGCGCGACTCGCCCCACCCATCCGCGCACCGCCGCGCACCGATGCGAGGAACAGCGCGCCGGTTTTTTTGCCGTGCAGCTCCTCCAGCTCCTCGAGCGTTTTCGGCTTGCCCTCGCCGAGCAGATCGATCACCTGCCCGCCGACCATGCCCGCCGCGCCCGCCGCGCTGGCGAGTTCCGCAATTGTCTCGAGGACCACCGGTGCCGCCACGCCCGCTCTGGTAGCCCGCGCGAGCACCTTGAACGCGTCGGTCAACAGGGCATCTCCCGCCAGCGTCGCGATCGCTTCCCCATATACTTTGTGATTGGTCGGGCGCCCGCGGCGAAAATCGTCGTCATCCATGCACGGCAGATCGTCGTGAATCAGCGAGTAGGTGTGAATCATCTCGACCGCGCACGCCAGATCCATCGCCGCGTCGAGCTTGCCGCCGACCGCCTCGCACGACGCGAGCACCAGCATGGGGCGCAACCGCTTGCCGCCCGCGAGCAGGCTGTAGCGCATCGCCTCCGCCAGGCGAGCCGATGCTCCCGCCGGAGTGTCCACGCACTTCGCAAGCGCCACCTCAACCAACTGGGCGCGTTCTTTTAGATAGTGGTTGAGATCGAACACGCTTCTTTTTTCTTTTCTCTCCTGCCGGCGATGATTCCCCGAACGGAGAAAATGGAGCGGGCACAGGCGTCGAAACTTATTTCTTCAAACGCCGGCTAAGCTACGTAGTGACGGACCATCCGCCACGAGTCCTTCAGATTCTTGCCGAAATCGAGAGCCACCGTCCCCTCGAATCCCGAATGCAGCTTGCAGTCGCGGCAGCGAAAATCCTGCTTGGTCCGATAATACTCCCAATCAGTCGCCGCATGCATTTCCGCAAGGGTCTTGTAGTGGCCGTTGGTGATCAAATAGCAAGGCCCCTTCCATCCCTGCGGATTGCGCGTCACCGTGGTCCACGGGCTGCACTGCAAGTCGCGCTTGCCGACCAGGTAATCGAGATAGATCGGCGTATTCATTATTTTGTAGTCGTCGGACATGTCGCGGACTTTCAGAAACTTCTGCGGCATCTCTTCTTTCTTCAGATATTCACCGTCGTTGGTCAGCACCTGGTAATGATATCCGGGGCTGAGCAGCATCCCGTCCACGCCGAGACTGGTCAGGTACTTGACCATGTCCTCCAGCTCCTGGCCGGTGGTATCGCGAAAGACCGTGGTGTTGGTCTGCACGCGATAGCCCTTCTCCTTCAGCATCTTGATCATCTTCACCACGATGTCGAAATGCCCCTGCCTGTCCACCACGCGATCGTTGGTCTCGCGCATCCCGTCCAGGTGCAGGTTGAAGCTCAGGTACGGACTGGGCGCGACTTGCTTGACGAAGCGCTCGAGCAAAATCGCGTTGGTGCAGATCATCACGTGACGCTTCTGATCTTCGATCAGGCCCTTGGTGAGCGCCGCGATATGCTTGTACATCAGCGGCTCGCCGCCGCAGATCGAAACGATCGGCGCGCCGGCTTCCTCGGCGGATTGCAGCGCCTCGTCGAGCGGCATCATGTCGCGAATCGTTTCCTTGTACTCGACGATTCGCCCGCATCCGATGCACGCGAGGTTGCACGCATGCAGCGGCTCGAGCATCAGCACCAGCGGAAAATATTTTTCGCCGGCACGTTTCTTCGTGCGCATGTATCTGCCGAGATCGATCATCTGTCTTAGAGGAACGCGCATGCTTGTAGGTGCTCTCCTGGTAGCTGGAAATATGCTCGACGGCTTACGCGCCGCCCTGTGATGTAGATGTAGATGACGGCGGCGGCGGCGGCTGCGACGTATCGCCGAACAGCCACTCCCCTACCATCGCGACCGCCCCTTCCGGATCAACCGCTCGCGAGCCAAGAAACAAATATTCGATCAGCAAACCGTTGAGCGCCGAGAGCAGAAAACCGGCCGCCGCCTCGGGCGCGGAACGGCGCGGGCAGATGCCCTTCTGCTGCGCACTGGTAATCAACTCGATCAGCATCGTCCGATAGCCGCTGTAGAGCTTCAGCACCTGGTCGTTGAGGCTCTCCGACAACCGCTGATCGTGGAGCATCTGCGCCAGGAAAAAACGCACCGAGCTCGCGTTGTCGCGCACGAAAAGCAGGTAGAACTCGACCAGCTTCTGAATCTGCGCGCGCTCGTCCATCGCCGCCGCTTCTTCCGCAAAATCGATAAAGTACGGCTCGAGCAGCCGGTTCAGGACCGCGACGAACAGCTCTTCCTTGGTCTTGAAATGCCAGAAAATCAGCGCCTTGCTGACCCGAGCCTCGCGCGCGACTTCCGACATCGACGTCTCATGAAACCCGCGATTCGCAAACAGATGCATCGCGGCTTTCAGAATTTCGTCACGTGAATCCTGCGACTGCGTTCGCGGCTCATTCGAGCCAACTTTGGCCTGCGATGCGTCCATAGTTCGTTCAGAATTCCTTAACTACTCGAACTTCCCGACACTCCCGGACTTATGACCTGCTCATTAATGCAGCGATCTACTTTCTTCACCTGAACGTCGCTAACCATTCGGTCAATGGGAACAATTACCGGCACAATCGCGAAAGTCAAGAGATACAGTCCGAGCGGTCAGGCGGTCAGGCCGCCCGTCGAAGGTGTTTCACCCGCGCTACACTCACACTAACTAGCTGATTTGACTGCTAAATCTATCGCGGCGCCATTGTGGATAGACGACCGTCGAGCAGCGTCGATCAGCGAGAGTGCGGTCCGCGACTCGACCAGGTTGCGCCGCGCGATGGGCGAATTGGTTCCTTCAGTGACAGCAAGCTCGAAGTCCGCGGCCATCGCGCCAAACCAGGCTGAATGGTACGAGTCGTCGGCAACGTCGGCCACCGAAAAGTCTTCGACGGCGCCTGTTCGATCGGTCAGAGTCACGCGATCGACCTCGATCTCGATACACCCACGCTCGCCATAGATCACCGCCGAAGTTCGCCGCAACGGCGCGCGCCACGACAGATGCGCCCGCGCGATACACCCGGAAGAAAACACCAGTCGGAGGTCCGCCAGATCTTCCGCATCGCCATCGCCGCGCGATTCAAGCCGCGCCGAAATTGCGCTCGGCGAATCGCCACCCAACAACCACTGCATCAGATAAAAGACATGCCATCCGTGATCGATCAAAATTCCGCCGCCCGACGATGCGGCCCCGCGCCACTTTGCCCCGCTACCCCCGACACCTGCCGGCTCGGTGCGCAAACGATCGATCGAGATAAACCGAATCTCACCGAGCCGCCCGGCTTCGATCGCCTTGCACGCAACTGCGTATGCCGGCGCGTACTTCCAATTGTGCACGCACATCAGCACCCGCCCCTGCTCCGCGGCTAGCGCGGCAAGCTCGTCAAATTCGCCGAGCTCGAGACATAGCGGCTTCTCGACGATCACATGCGCGCGAGCATTCAGCGCTGCACGAACCGACTCAGCATGAAACCCGGGCGGACTGGCGATATCGACAAAGTCCGGCGACTCCCCATCAAGCATCAACCCAAGGTCATCATAAACCCGAACACTCTTGATAAGCCGAATAGCCTCATGCCGCCGCTCAGAAACCGGATCATGAACAACACTGAGCGAAACATTTTGCCGCGACCGCCACCCCGGAAGATGCGCCCGAGCAGCAACCTCGCCAAACCCAGAAATCGCCCCCCGTAGTTTCGCCTTCATCGCGCCGCTAAGTTTCAGCTAAACTACCAACGCGAGCAACCGGGCACGCACAGGCATTCATCGAGCAGCATCAGCGGCAGGAAAAAATACTGGTGCGACGGGCGTCCCTACCCGTGCGATTGATCGCGCGACCTTCCTGCTCGCGCCACCACCCCTCGCCGCTTGCCTGAACCAAAGTTGTCTAAACGGCAACCACCGATACTTTCCCGCGTGCTCGAACGCTGCGCCTTCGACGAACTTCAATTTTCACATCGCATCCGAGACGACTGAGAAACCGCATCAACCTATCGCAGGTAAATCCCGAAATGCGGCCTCGCACTAATTTGGAAACTTTGGATTGATCGACCCCCAGAATGTCTCCAACTTCGCGCTGGCGGAGGCCCTTCTTTCGGATGATTTCCACGATTTGTTTCACCAGCTTGGCCCGCACCAGAGAATCCTCTGGATCGCGGACGCCCAGGTCCGCAAAGACATTCTCGCTCCCATCTTCATAAACTTTTATGTCTTTGCGCATATCTCACCTTTCTCAAGTCTCTGCAGCCTCAAGTTTTTCAGCCTGCTTCAATCGCACCCTGATCAGATTCATGTCGTGTCTTGGCGTCTCGTTCCCTTTTTTGGATTTCTTCTGGAAGCAGTGAAGAATATAGATCCACTCCTTGAATCTGACGGTATAGACAGCGCGGTAGGTGTCGCCATCGTGGTTCTCAACAACTTCGAGCACTCCAGCTCCGCCGAAGCCGGATAAAGGCTTCGCATCGGGATGTTTGTCGCCCAGTTGGGCCCACATAATCGCGGCGCCAATGTCGTCCTTAACCCCTTCGGGAAAGCTTCGAAGCCTGCTTTTGCTGTCGCCTAACCATCTGGTCTGCCGAGCGCGCTTCTCCGCAGAACCTACCGTTACGGCCCCCCTTGCCACGCAAACGAGTATAGGCCAGAAATAGCCTATACACAACGTGTGGCGATATCGGGCTTCTTAGTCTGTCAGTTTCAGCTGAAAAAGCGCGGCGTGATGCACGTCATCTGAAAAAATCAGATCTCCTCGCGCCAAATCCGCGTCGCGACCACCAATGCGGTCGCTCCCGCAGTGGACATCAATACCGCGCCAACGAAGTTGTGCGCCCGCACGCCCAGGATCTCGAAAATGATCCCACCGACTACGCCGCCCACCAGCCCCAGCATGATGTCGCAGAACATGCCGTAGCCGACGCCGTTGATTATTTTCCCGGCTAGCCATCCCGAGACCAACCCGACGATTATCCATTCAAACATGATTCGCGATCCTCCCGATTGATGTGCCCCGCGCCACTCCAGGCGGCGACAGCCTTCATCAACCGTTAGAGCAAGACCTCTGCCACCAGAAAATCGCGATAATCACTGCACGAATCGGACGCCGTCGATGCCGCAATAGAACTGCACGCCATCCAACGACTGCGGCCGGTTAAACAGGCACCACGTCCTGCGTCGCGGTCTGGTCTCTCCCCTTCTCGCGGCTATTGACTTTACTACTGTAGTAGTGTACCCTGATTCCTATGTGTGGAACCCCGACGACTTCACCCACCTCAAGCAATTGAATTCTCCCGCCACAAACACCCAACCCAAAATTCGCAGCTCCCGGGCGCTCCCAGCACCCGCGATGCGAGTCGATCGAGACCCTGCAACAGTCCGGCCGAGCGCGCATCGCGCGCGAATCGCACGTCAGCTTAGAAACAAGATGGCAACTGCCGGCGGAGTTTTCGGGGTCGAATCAGATGTACAGCGACGCCATTTTCTTGAGCATCCCCTCGAACGACTCGAAGGTGAAATCGCCGAGCCCAGTCACAAAACGATGCGCTCCGGCGGCGGCGAATTCCTTCAACCCGTCTTGCACCCTGGCGCGATCGCCCGCGATGCCACCCATGATCGTGATGTCGAGCTTAGAGAAATCGCGTCCGACGCTGGCGCACTCGCGCTTGAGTTCATCGACGCGTTCCTTGAACGCGGGAGCACTCAGCCGAATCGGGCACCATCCGTCGGCCCATTTCGCGACGCGCTTCAGCGCGTTCTTGTCGAGACTGCCGATCAACACCGGCGGCCCGGATTTTTGCGCTGGCTTGGGATAGGAACGAATCGACGGGAACTTGACGTAGCGGCCTTCAAACTCGGAATGCTCTTCGGTCCAGAGCTTGCGCATCGCCGCGACCATCTCCGCAGTCTGGGTCCATCGCCGCGGAAAATCGACGCGGAACAATTCGCTCTCCTCGCGCAGCCATCCGGCGCCAATCCCGAACAGCACGCGCCCGCCCGAGTATGCGTCGAGAGTTGCGATTTGCTTGGCGAGTGCGATCGGCTCGTGCTCGGGAACGAGACAGATGCCGGTGGCGAGTTTCAGATTCTTCGTCACCGACGCGGCCATGCTGAGCGCGACGATCTGATCGCCCATCGAATAGTACACGGGCGGAATCGCTCCGCCGCCGGGAAACTGAGTTTTGGGATTCGAGGGCACTGCCGGATGCTCCGGCACCCAGAGCGATTCGAAGCCGAGCGACTCCGCGACTCGCGCGAATTCCGCGGGATGCGCATTCTTCCCGGTGAAGGGTGTGAGTAATCCGATTTTCATTGGATACCTCCGCTGCGGAAAGGGATCATTTCCAGCCGAAAAAATCTTCCGCGAATACGAACTCGCCGACTCCGGCCGCCTCGCCCGCCTGCCTATCGACTTCCTGATCGCCAACCATCGTGGACGAACTCAGATCGACGCCGTACAACTCCGCAAGCTCCGTGATCATGCCGCCCTTGGGCTTGCGGCACTCGCATTTGTCGTCGTCGACGTGCGGACAAATCTGCCACCCGGTGAGGATGTCGCCGAGCTGACGGTCGAGTTCCACGAGCGCGGCCTCGACCGCTTCGCGCTTGAACCATCCGCGCGCGATTCCAGCCTGGTTGGTGACGACGAACATCAGATGGTCGTGCATCGGTCGGAGTTTATCCGCCACGTTCGGCAGCAGCTCGACGATCACGTTGCCGCTCGCGTCGAGCGGAAGCGATCGCGTTTCGTTCAGCGTGATCAGCGTGCCGCCGAGATCGAAGAACAGCGCCGCGTTGCCGTTCGGATTCGAATTGGACATCTAGAAAAACTTATCTTACGCGTGGCGCCAGTCAACGCGGTCGCGGACGTGCGCGAATACCTCGTCGAGGATCGCGATACCCGCGTCCGCCTGGGCCTCGGTGATCACGAGCGCCGGATTGATTCGAATCTTGGGGAAGTAGCCCATGATGACCAGTCCGCGCTTGAGGCATTCGGCGAAAATCAGCTCGGTGACTTTTTTGCCGAGCAGTTCCTTGCTCTTCAGATCGCGCACCAGCTCGACGCCGATCAACAGTCCCCTGCCGCGAACGTCGCCGATAAATTCGTACTTCTCCTTGAGTTGCACCAGCCGCGAGAGCATCATCTCGCCGATTTTGCGCGAGTTCTCGACCAGATGCTGTTTCTGAATCGCGCGAATCGTCTCCGCCACCGCAACCGCGGCGAGCGGATTTCCGCCGTAGCTCGACGACGACGCGCTCGGCTTGGAAAACGGCTCCGCCTTGCCGAGTTCGTCGCTGAGCAGCACGCCCGAGACGGGAAATCCGCTGCCCATCCCCTTGCCCACCGTGACGATGTCGGGTTTCGTGCCGCTGTGCTCGACGCCCCACCATTTTCCGGTTCGCCCGAAGCCCGTGATCATTTCGTCGGCGATCAGCATCGCGCCGAAATCCTTCGCCACGGATTTTACCGCCGGCATCCAGTCGTCCGGCGGTATCACGTTGCCCGCGGTGCCCTGCATCGGCTCCGCGACGATCGCGGCGAGCGCGCCTCCGCTGCTCATCTTGATCTGCTGGCGCGCGAAATCGACGCAATGAAGACCGCACTCGGGATACTTCATCTGGAACGGACATCGATAGCAGTCCGCGTAAGGCATCGTGTACTGCCCGCCCTGCAACGGGCCGTAGCCCTGCTTCGATTCGTCGCCGATAAGACCGATCACACCGCCGGTCTTGCCGTGGAAGCCGCCCCAGAAACTCGCGACTTCATGTTTCTTGGTCGCCGAACGCGCGAGCCGGATCGCGGCTTCGACCGCCTCGGCGCCGCCGCTATAAAGATGTACTCGATTCAGTCCGGCCGGCGCAACTTCACTCAGCAGCTTGAACGCCGCGGCGCGCTCTTTGGTCGCAAACGTGCCGACCATAAGCCGCGACGCCTGATGCGCCAGCGCTTGCGCGAGTCCCGGATGCCCATGGCCGAGGCTCGCGACCGCGACTCCTGCGAAAAAATCGACGTAGGTGTTGCCGTCGGCATCGGTGAGCGTCGCGCCTTCGCCGTGATCGAACGCGATTCCCGCGAGCAGCGAAATCCGTTGGCGCCCGGGCGCGATGTAGCGTTGTTCGTTGTCAAAGATTTCCCTCGACTTGGGACCTGGAATTGCAGTCTTGATTGAAGGCAGTTTGCCGTTGCTGTTTGAAGTTGCGATTTGAGTCAGATTCCTTATTTGGATTTTTGGCCGGCCGGCGCCGGGCGCGTGAGCAGGTTCATCGCGCGCCGCGCGATCGCGCGCGCGGCGGGCGCCCGCACCCGGCTGTAACTCGGCCAGTCGTTAAAGTCGATAATCGCAAATCGATCGCCACTCAAGACCGCGTCACCACCCCACGCCTCGAGCCCGAGCGCGGCGGCCGCGGTCGACGCAGCCTCCGCCAGCGCGCGCACGCTTGCTTCCGGGACTTCCTCCTCGGGATGCGCGCTGAAATAATTTCCCCCGCCTACCCCATAAAATTTCACGACCCGGCCGGCGACTTCCTGTTGAAGATAGGCGAAGCGAATCTGGCGCCGCGCAAAATCAGAGAGGATCGATTCGACCCCGGCGCGATCTGATGCGTGCTGCACATCGTCCGGGCCGAGTGCATGGAGATCGCCGCGCTTGACGAACACGCCCGCCGACAGATCGACTCCCGCGAGTTTGTGCGCGTCGAGCGGCCCGGAGGTTGCCACCAGCACTCCTACCGGAGTTGGCACGCCGGCGCGTTCGAGGCCCGGCGCGAGCAGGTCGCGGTAGCAGTTGCGGATCGAGAGCGCCGAGTTAATCGCAATCGCGCCGGCCTGCTCCGCCTCCGCAAGACGCTTGAGCGCGAGCGCGCCCTGGCACATCGGCAAGATCAGGTCGGCTCGCGTGGGCGCTGCGTTGGCGAAACTCGCCGCATCGATCGCCGCCGCAGTCTCGACCCCTTCGCGCTTCAATTCCAGCAAAGTCGCGTCCATGATGGCCGCATCGGCATCGACCTTGCCGGGAGAAAATTCCGGTTCGCGATAAATTCCCAAAGCCCGGTAGCTCATTGCTTGCTCCCAAGCGCACGCCGGGCGGCATCGAGGTCCGCGACTTCATCCACGTCGATCGCGCCGAAGATCTCGATTGCGCCGAGCTGTGCCCTTTCAATCAGCATCGCGAGGAACCGGCGGAGCGCATCGAGTCCCGCGCGCCGAGCTTCATCGGCGAAGTCGAAGACGCGGGTCGACAGAAAATAAACTCCCGCCGTTACCATCCGAGTCTGAACGCCACCGAGCCGCAGGATCAACCCTTCGTCTGTTACATCGGCGAAAAGCGCGCGCGGTTCTCCGGACCATCGCGTGACAGCGAGCACGCCAACCAGATTTTTGTCGCTGCCAAGCTCGATTTTCTTCCGCGACTCATTAACAAAGCGCACCAATTCAGCCTGTGGAATTACCGCGTCCACGGTGGCCGCGAGAAACCATCCCGGTTCGACGAACTCGCCCAGCGCGAGCATCGTCTCCATCGAGTTGTCGGTGTCGCGGACAACCAGCGTCAGGCCGACCGGACTCGCGAGCTTCATTTCATCGGCAATTCGCGCGGTCTCGGAGTTGATCACCGCGACGACCGACACCGCCCCAGCCGCCATCAGCGCACGCGCCTGCCGCGCGAGCATCGTCTCGCCGCCCAGCTCGACTAGCGGCTTGGGCCGTTCGGAGCGCGTCGATTTGCGCAGGCGCTCACCGCGGCCGGCCGCGATAATCGCTCCTTGCAGTTTCGTCACCATTGGATTTGCGCAATCTGGGCAATTTGATCAATTGAGCCGATCGTAACGTCCGCAAGAGCGCCCGCGCCCTCAGGAACCGGCCGACTTGAGTCGGTGCGCAGCCATACGGTCTTGAGGCCGAGTTTCTTTGCCGGCGCGCAATCCTTGGCAAGCGAGTCGCCGATCATTGCAGTTTTTTTGGCGGCAGATTCCGACGCGCAATCCATTTTTTTCAAGGCAGCTTCGAAGATTCCGGTCTCCGGTTTGAAGATTCCGACCCGCGACGAATCGGCGACCGCGGCGAAGAATCGCTCCAATCGCGCGTCGGCAAGTATCCGATCGAGGTTTCCATAAAAGTTCGACACCACACCCATCTTGAAACGGCCCTCGAGCGTAGCGAGGACTCCGCGGCTGTGCTCCATACCGGCCGAGGTCTCGCGCACGAATGAGGTCGTGATCGATTCGACAATCCGATGGCGTCCCTTTGCCCCCCGGTCGTCGAGCAGGGCTCGGACCTTTGGCGGCCCGCCCTGGCGAAGGTGCTCGAATTGATGGCCGACAATGAACCGCACCAAGTCGGTCAATCCAAAGCGAGTGATGACCTTTGTGGCGCCGTACCCGATTCTGGTCGCGTGATCGAAGGCCGGATCAAGTTCCGCGCGGCTGATTTCGACTCCCGCGGCTCGGTAGTTCGCCAGAAACCGGTCTAGCCAATGCGCGGGGCCGTCGAGGGTGCCCCCGAAGTCGAACAGCAGTGCATTTATGTCCGCCACGAACGCCCGAGTTTACCAGTCGAGATTGGCAGCCTCCAGCGCGCGGCCGGCAGCGGAGGGACGTATCGGGTTCGGCGGCCCTCGATTCGAACATGTTCCCCAAGGAACATATAGACATTCGGAGGTCCTCTATATAAGTCTCGACGGAAGCAAACTCGGTCGCCAAATTGACCGACCGGTTTGGGTATTCGTCAAACATGGTTCCTGAGGGGTATAATTGCTGGGGTGAAAACTCGTCAGAACCATACAGCCAAACTCATAATTCGGGCTTGGAGCTAGTAGCGGGGCTACTTCCGCTAGGGTTAAGGCTGTGTTACCTTCACCGCCATTGACCGAAACTGGTAGATATCGAGTTTTACTAGAACGTTGTTAATCGAAACCGCACTAATTGATGCGCCTAACCGCGCGGACAATGCGATTTTCGGCCGTCCACTGTTAGAGCGGCTGATGATCAATTGCGAGCGCGCAGGGGTGAAACGGTTCGTAATCGCGGCGCCGCCGGCAGTGCATTCGGAGCTCGGGCGCGCGATGGGCCGGTTCAAAGATCGCGACTCGGTTTCGATGGTCGAATCGTTTGCAGAGGTGCTGGGTCGCGGCGACGGGCATCGAGCCTCAATCGACCCGTCAGCGCCATGCGTGGCGTTTTCGGGAAACCTGGTCTTCGCGAAATCGCATCTGGCGCGGATTCTGGACGCGCACGCGCTAAACCCCGAACTCGTGCATCGCGCCCAAAGCACGGATCGCGATCGAGGCGGAGAAATCGCAACCGGACCGATCGGTCAGATCCTCGACGGCGGCGGCATGTCGACCACGCTAGTAGCGAATGCGTCGCGGCTGTTGCCATTTGCCCTTAACGGCCGTCCCGAGGATCGGGAGGAAGCGGAGCTACGGCTGGCGCAGGCGGTCCGCGAGGAATCGGCGCACAAGGACGCGCCGATGGCGCGATGGGTCGATCGGCGCATCTCGTGGCGAATCAGCTACTGGCTTGCCAAGCACACTTCGATCTCGCCGAACATGGTGACGATCGCGAACACCGCGATCGGGCTCGGGTGCGCGCTGATGTTCGCGATCCCGAATTACTGGGCGCGCCTTTTCGCCGCGATATTCTTTCTAGCCTCGATCACGATCGACGGCGTGGACGGCGAGCTCGCGCGCCTCAAGATGAATGAGAGCAATTTCGGCGGCGCGCTGGATATCGTCACCGACAATATCGTTCACGTCGGAATTTTCATCGGCCTGCTCGCGGGATGCTATCGCGCGAGCCAGAGCTCCGCCTACCTCTACCTGATTCCTATCCTGCTCGGTGGGTTTGCGATGTGCGCGTATGCGACCTGGCGCGCCTTCAAGTTCAAGGGCGAGCAGGCCGCGGTATGGCTGGACAAGGTAGATCGATGGAGCGGGCGCGATTTCGCGTACCTGCTGGTAGTTTTGGCAGCAATCAATCGCCTCGAGTGGTTCGCTTGGGGCGCTGCGTTTGGCACCTACGTTTTCGCGTCGGTGCTGATTTGGATCACGGGCCGTTCATCATCTTCGCAGTCTGTCGGAAAGTCCGCAGCCTGACCTCGCTGCGGGCGGAGGAAGTATGAAAGGTAAGAAGCCGAAACTCCTGTTGGTGCAACCTACGACCGTCCATCTGGACGGCACCCCGCACAAAACCCGCTGGCGGCTGATTATGGGTCTGATGATTCCGCTGATGGCGGGACTGACGCCCGACGACTTTGACGTGACGCTGTGCGACGAGCGTCTTGAAGACATCGACTTCGACGGCGGATGGGATCTGGTCGGGATGACGACCACGATCGGCGCGTCGCTGCGCGCGTATCAGCTCGGCGACGAGTTCCGCCGGCGCGGAATTCCGGTGGTGTTCGGCGGCTTCCACGCAACTCTGCAGACCGAAGAAGCGCTCCATCACTGCGACGCAGTCGTGCAGGGCGAGGCCGACCTGGTATGGCCCGAACTGCTGCAGGACTGGCGCGACGGCAAGCTCAAGCAGATTTACAAAGCCGACAAGATGCACGATCTGAAAAATCTCCCGCGCCCGCGCCACGAGTTGCTCAAGCTCAATCGCTACCTGTTCAAAGCAGCGCCGGTGCAGGCGAGCCGCGGATGTCCGTATCGATGCTCGTTCTGCGAGATTCCGGTTTTCTATGAGGGCGCGTACCGGACCCGGCCGATCGAGGACATCGTCGAGGAGATCAAGCAGGTGGTGAAAGTCACCGGCTTCCGGCGCTTCCAGTTTATCGACGATCAGATCACCGGCAAGCACAAGTTCGCGCGCGAACTATTCAAGGCGCTCGAGCCGCTCAACATCCGCTTCTCATGCCTGTGGACGATCAATTCGAATCACGACGACGACTTGCTGGAGCTTGCGGCCAAGGCGGGAATCTTCCACGTGAATATCGGGGTGGAATCGATCAGCCAGGAAAGCCTGCTCTCGATGAACAAGATTCAGAATCACGCGGGGCAGTACAAGAAGCTGCTCAAGAAGCTCGAGAAGCACGGCATCTACTATTCGCTCAATTTCCTGTTCGGCCTCGAAGAAGATCACAAGGGCATCTTCGACGAAACGCTCAAGTTCCTGCATGAGGTCAAGGCGCCCGAGGCGTTCTTCAACACGGTCACGCCGCGGCGCGGCACCCCGATGCGCACGCAGCTCGAGAACGAAGGCCGCGTGATCATCCCCGACGCCGACCTCTACACCAACAACTTCCGATGCATGTTCGTGCCCAAAAATATGTCACCGCAGGAAGTCGAAGAGGGCGTGTGGCGATGCACGAAAGAGTTCTACTCGCTGAAGTCGATGTTCAAGCGCCTCCTGATGCCACCGGGAAAATTCACCTGGCAGGGCCTGACTGAGAACATGCTCTTCTACTGGGGCGCCAAGCGTCAGATCGATCCGGTCGATTACTATTAGACCGACTTGATCCTGAAGACATCCGCGATCCTGGTGCTGGCCGCACTCCTTGAAGTCGGCGGCGATGCGCTCATTCGAATCGGTCTGCGCGGACCCGGCTACTCGATCGCAGCGGGCGCCCTGGTGTTGTTCGCATACGGCGTCGTGGTGAACCTGAGCGGTGTCGATTTCAACCGCCTGATGGGAATTTACATCGCGGTCTTCTTCGTAGTGTCGCAGGCAATCTCATTGATTCTCTTCAAACAGATCCCCGACGACAGAATCCTCCTCGGCGGCGGCTTCATCGTCGCGGGCGGATTGTTGATCCTGCTGATGAGCTGATCCGCTTCCCTACTCAGGATTTGAATTCGGCTTTCAGCCGATCCGCGACGAACATCTTCAGCAACGATTGATAAGGGACGTCGCGTTTGTTCGCGAGGAGCTTCAGGCGATCCAGCATCGGCTTCGGCAGGCGGATCGAGATGGTCTGCGACGAGGGCTTCAGATTTGGCAAGGTGCCGCGCGCGGCTTTGCGCCATTCGACATAGTCCGTCGAGTCGTGAGACGCCCAAAACTTGCGCTCGTCATCTTCGGTTCTGAATTTAGGTACAGCTTTTTTCATAATGACCTGTAAGCGACTCGCTCCTTGCGAGTCATGTCGCGAGCCGAAATCATCCGGATGAGGCGGCCGCGTATCGTGAACACCACGAACAGAAGTCTGGCCGCGTCGGTCTGCCCTAGCGCATAGAGCCGCTCTTCAGCCGTCGAATGTTTCTCATCCTCACCAACGACAAGCGGATGGTTGAAAAAGACCTCCTCGCACTCTGTCGGCGCGACCTGATGCCGCTCCCAAATCTTACCGGAGTTTGCGGCGTCCCACTGGAAGCCTTCGCACTCGCCAAGTCGCTCCGTCCATCGCATTCAGTGTCATTGTATATGGCTGATACATACATTGCCAAGCGGCAGAATCTCAGAGATGAGAGAATTCTTCATCCAGCATTTCGCGTCGTCACGAGGAGCCCGCCGTCCGCGACGATTGCGGCTCGGACCGCTTTGAGTGCCTGTTCCCGGACGCGCATCTTGGAGGCTGCGAGGGCGGTCAAGTTCAGTTTGGTCAGGGAGGCGGCGATTTTTCCCGCCTCAGCCTGCAGCTCCGCGGCGGGCACTATCCGATCGAGAAAACCGGCCGGCACCGCGTCCGTGGGCGAGTACATTTCAGAGAAGATCACCGCGCGATTGAAATGCGCGGGCGCTAACCGCTGGCGGCACATCTCGACGCCGAAGTGCGGCATTGTGATCCCGATGGCGACTTCGTTTGCGCCGATTTTGAACGGTCCGTCGGCTCCGAGGCGATAGTCAGCGGCCAAAACGAGGAACACGCCCATCGCGATCGCGTGACCGCTGCACGCGATCACGACCGGCGTTGGAAACGACAGCAGCCGATGCGCCAGCTCGAATCCCGTCGAAGCCATCTCCTGTGCGTCGGAGCCGCCGGCGGCGAGCGCGCGCAAATCGAAGCCAGCGGAAAACACTCCCGGTCTTCCGGTCAGCACGACGACCGCGCGATCTGCAACCGCACTGTCCAGGGCTGCTTTCAGCGCCGACAGCATTGCAACCGACATCGCGTTGACCTTGCCGTCATCCATGGTGATCGTGGCAACGGAATCTTTGAGCTGGTACGTCACAGGCGTTGTCATAGAGCAGACTCCTTAGTGAGGGGCTACGCAGTGAGCACAGCGTTGTCGATTAGCCGGGTTCTGCCGATGCGCGCGGCGATCGCGATCAGAATCGGGCGCTCCATTGACGGGTCTGGGGTAAGCGTTTCGGCGTCAACTGCTTCGACGTACTCGACGGTTACGCTTTTCATCCGCTCGAGCACTCGTAGCGCCGCGGACTCAATTTCTTCGGCGCAGCATGCGCCGGTGCGATGCTTTTCGCGGGCGGCGCGCAGCGCGAGGCTGAGCACCAACGCGTCTTCGCGCTCGGTCGGCGAGAGGTACGCGTTGCGCGAACTCATCGCGAGGCCGTCCTTCTCGCGCACGATGGGCACCGGGACGATTTCGACGCCGAAGTTCAAGTCGCGCGCCATCCTCTGGATCGCGCGCAACTGCTGGAAGTCTTTTTCTCCGAAGACCGCGAAGTGCGGCTTCACGATGTTGAACAACTTCGCGACCACGGTCGTCACGCCGCGGAAATGGCCCGGGCGATTGCGCCCGCAGAGCCCGCGCGTGATCTCGGTCACTTCGACCCAGGTCTGAGAGTCCGTCGAGTACATCGCCGACGGCTCCGGCGCGAACACGATGTCCACCGGCACAGTTTCCAGCATCAAGCAGTCGCGCTCGAAGTCACGCGGATAGCTGGCCAAATCTTCGCCCGGCCCGAATTGAGTTGGATTGACGAAGATCGATGCGACCAGCGTCGAGGACCTGCGGCGGCCTTCGCGCATCAGCGCCAGATGCCCGTCGTGCAGATAGCCCATCGTCGGCACCAGCGCGATTTGCCCGCCGCCTCTGCGAGCGCTGTCCGCGCGCCGGGTCATCTCCTCGGGCGAAGTAATGATCTCCATCGCTAGCTCCTTCGATTCTCGCTGTAGCAATGTTCCGGCGCCGGGAACGCGTGCTCCTTCACCTCGCGTACGTAGGCTGTGGCAGCGGCCGCGGCGTCGTTCCAGAGATGCGCGAATGGCTTGGCAAAGCGCGGCGCGCACGCCTCGCCCAGTCCGAGCATGTCGTGCATCACGAGCACCTGGCCGTCGCAATGCGGCCCGGCGCCGATGCCGATAGTCGGGATCTCGACGCGCGCACTGATCTCGCGCGCAAGCGACGGCGGCACGCCTTCCACGACGATCGCGAACGCACCCGCCGCTTCGATCGCGGCCGCATCGTCGAGCAGCCGCTGGCGACATCCCGGCTTGCGCCCCTGCACGCGATAACCGCCCATGCGATGAATCGACTGCGGGGTCAGGCCAATATGGCCCATCACCGGTATATCGACCGCCGCGATTCGCCGGATCGTCTCGGCAATCGCGATACCGCCTTCGAGCTTCACCGCCTCCGCGCCGCCTTCCTTGACCAGGCGGCCCGCGTTGCGCAGCGCTTCCTCGGCGCTGATTTGATACGAGAGGAACGGCATGTCCGCGATGACCAGCGCACGCCGCCGCGCGCGCGCAACGGCGCGTGTGTGATAGATGACTTCGTCGATCGTGACGGCGAGAGTACTGTCCTCGCCGCGCACCGCCATCGCAAGGCTGTCGCCGACCAGCAGCGCATCGACGCCGCAGTTGTCGAAGATTCGCGCGAATGGAAAGTCATACGCGGTGAGCATCGTGATCGGCTGCCCGGCAGCCTTCATCCGCGCGAAATCCGGCACCCGGACTTTGTCCTGCGTCGTGTTTGTTTTCAAAAGATTCAGCCGCTCCCAAAAAAATCGGGACTACCGCGCAACGGCAACCCCGCATGAGAACGCACTCGCTCGGGCGAGCGCAAATCACTCGGAGTCCCGGTCACCAACTTCGGATCCAGGCGCGAGCAGTCGCTATGTCCATGCCTCCTTCGCAGGAGGCGGTCACGTTAAAAATGTCTCGCCGGAAAAATCTTCTCGACGGACGCTATTCAATTATATAGAGAAAGTCGGTCGGCCCGTAAAGCCGCGATTATTCACTTGGTCGCTTGAGTCATATTGGCCGGAGCGGGCGGAAGCGGAACTGTGATCTGAACACGCTTGCCGTCGCGCACGACGCTCAAGTAAACCATCTCGCCCGGCTCAATATTGCGGGTCCGATCCTGGAAGTCGAGGAAGTTCCTCACTCGACTGCCGTCCACGCCGATAATCAAGTCGTAGCTCTGGCCGACCGCGACGTAGTCGAGCGCAGGGACGAGCAGAATCGCCGGCGGAAAAAACATCGCACCCGCCATCGCGATGCCGGTGATCATGTCGTGCTTGGTGTTGCTGTATGCGTGCAGACCCGCTTCCGCCGCGGGGCTGTCCTTCGCGACCGCGATAATCAACAAGCCGTCGGCTTCCTCGCCCGAGCTAAGCGTGCGCCGGTCCTCGGTCAGTTCCATGCCGATCGGGGTGGAAAGCGCGCCACCGCTGTCGTAGTCGCGCAGCGCCTTCAGCTGATCCGGCGGCATCCCGCTTTGTTCCTGCTCGTAGTTCGTGATCTCGTTGGGTTCGCCACCAGGTTGCGGGTCGGTGGATGTGGAAGCAGTCGGTTCATCGGCGACCGAGCCTGCGGCGGTTGGAATCTCGCTCAAGTTGGGCACGTCGTTTACGCCGGAAGGAGTCGGCACGAGGTTGGAGGCATCAGCGTTCGCGCTCCGATCCGCAGACGGCGACGCAGCCGCGCGAGGAATCGAAGCCGGCATCGGAGCTTCGGCTATCGCTGCGTCATCGCGAGGCGTGACCGCCGCGCTCGCAGACGCTGCCGCCGACGGTTTTGCACCCGGTGAACTAATCGGCGCAGGTGCCGACGCTGCCGATGCTGCCGTCTTCCATGCCGCCGACGCGGCCGGATCGTCTTGCGCAAGTGCAAGCCCGAACGCACTCAGCGCGAGCGCGGTCGTGCACGCCGCCAAAGTCAGGCAGCGTCGCCGCCCGCTATGTGAGGCTCCAGCGCTTTTCATGCTCCATCACCCGGCTCTCTCGATCGAGTTTGCGCAGATGGGAACGGACCGAATTTGCAGCAGCAGGATGCAAATATTCGGGAACATCGACGTAGATCTTCTTCACGATTGCCATCGCATCGAGCGGCCGGTCGGCCAGCGCGGCGAGAATCTGCCGCTCGCGGAGTTCGCGATGCGCTATATACTCGCGGATCTTTTCTTTCGGATTGCGGATGACCGGCCCGTGCGCCGGATAAATTGTTTCCAGATCGAGTTCGAGCAAACGCCTGAGCGAATCCATATACTGCCCGAGATCGCCGGTGTCGTCTGGAATCACAGTGGTCCCCGCGCCCAGCACTACGTCGCCGGTAAACAACGCGCGCTCCTCCTCAAGCACATAGCACAAATGATCGGGCGCGTGACCGGGCGTGAACACCGCGCGCAGCGTGGCGCCTTCGGTCTCGACCACCGCGTCGTCATAAATCGCCGAGACGTCGCCCGCGGGAGCGTCGTGGCCCTCCCACGGCATCTTCGATACCGGCATCTCGCCAAATCTCTCGACGACCTGGCGCACGCCGCCAACATGATCGACATGAGCGTGAGTGAGAACGATCTGCTCGATCTCGCCGGTGCCCGAAAATTCCTTGAGCCCCTTCTCGAGCAGGTCCGCGTAGATGGCGACGCCCTGCCCCGTGTCGAGCAGAATCGGCCGCTTCGAAGTCCCGACAATATAAGTGTTGGTGCCCGGCCCGGTGAAAGGATTCGGATTCTGACCGAGCACGGTCGCAACTCGCGGCGAGATGCGCGAGTAGTCCGGCATCTTGAGTCCGATCATCGAATCGGTAACGACTCGTCCCCGCTCAGCCATCAACGAAGCCTCTCATCTTCGATTGCGCTCGAAAATCAGCCGCAGTCCCTTCAATGTCAGGAACTCGTCCACCTCTTCAATCGTCTCGCTCTCGGGCGCGATCAAGTCCGCCAGCCCGCCGGTTGCAATCACGCGGGTCTTTTCGCCGCGCTCTTTCATGATGCGAGTAACGAGTCCATCGACCAGCGCGGTGTATCCGAAAATCAGCCCCGACTGAATTGAGCCGATCGTCGTGCGCCCGACCGCTT
>Ga0210407_10000919_pt1 | contig 29856 bp, 25 predicted proteins | sample IncBWC27MmetaG_FD_150860 | JGI IMG/M metagenome (GOLD analysis project Ga0210407, IMG submission 150860) | Forest soil microbial communities from Barre Woods Harvard Forest LTER site, Petersham, Massachusetts, United States - Inc-BW-C-27-M | ecosystem: Environmental > Terrestrial > Soil >...
CTGGAATTGGCGGCGCATTCTGCTTCTGGGGCTGTCGCTGGTACTGGCAGTGGGCAACCAGTTTTCGCTCGCGATATTGGCGCTGGTGATTTTGCCGCTCATGTTGTGGGTGGCGCCGGTCCGGCCGCGCGCCATACTCGCGATCTGGACCACCGCAATCGCAGTCGCCCTGGTGCTGTTGTTTGCCGGATACCTTTTCGAACCTGGGTTGTTCTGGCAAGGAATGCTGCACGCGCGCTGGATCGACTTCGAACCGGCGGCGTTTGGGATTTCTGTCTCATATCGCAACGCTTTGCAAACGATCTTCCGCAACAGTCCGCCGCTGATGCTCGCCCTGCCTGTCGCTTTGATCGCATACCTGGGATGGAAACGCACCCGCTATTTCGGCAACACGGCTCCGCTGCTGATCGCAGCACTGATGCTCATCCTGGCCCTCGGCGCTCCCATTTTTCCGGGAGAAGGATTCCACCTGACGATGCTGGTGTTCCTCTTCGTGTTCGTGTCCGGAGTGTTCGCCGATCTGCTGGAGACTCAACAACGCCTGCTCGTAACGGCTAGCGTGTGCGGATTGTTAACCGCGTCGGCGATCTGGAATCTGTGGCAACTGTGGCGCGTCTGATTTCGTTGTACAGACGCGGCTTGCCGCATCTCCGGAGTGCCTCGCTGCGGAGACGGGGCAAGCCCCGTCTCTACGGAGTAAAATGACTGCTTACGACATTGGCAAGGATTAACTCTGGATGAGCACTGCGACCCCCAGTCCAATATCAATATCAAAGACCATCTATGTAACTCGCAGCGGGCTGCCGCTCAGTTTCACGCTCGAATGGCCTTTCCGGCATGCCACGTCCGGCGCCGACTTTGACGTTCTGCACGCGGTGATCCGGCTGGAAAATTCAGACGGCCTGCGCGCGCTGGTCGCCGTGAACCTTTCCGTCACGCTGAGGGAAGCGCTGCCTTCGCTTGAACCAAAAGATACGGAAGGTCCAGTGATCAATGCGCTACGCAAGGAGGTGGATCACAAGCAGACGGAGTTTGTGAAGTCTGGCAAGCTGGTGCCGCTGCCCTTCTCCAGCCGCCACTACAATTTCAAACTCAAGCAGTGGGTCTTTGGCAAGGCTACGGACGAAGAAATCGGCCGCATGATCGAGCGCAAAGTGTATTGGCAGACGTGCTTGGTAGGCCGAGATGTGTGGCTGGGAGACCCGGTCGAGGCTCTCTACCTCGATACGACCATCGATCACATTGGTGAAATCGCTGCGGGACTTGCAAAGCAGGGACTCTTCACGCTGGAGGGGCGTCACGCCACGGCGCTTCCCGCCCTGATGGATCAAAGAAACCGCTTCGAATCTGAGATGGCCGCGGCGCTTCAGCAGTTGGAAGAGAAGCACGCCTTCGAGCGCGGGTAGGGGCTAGGGGTTCAAGCTCCTAAAGGGGTACGCGCGAGAATTCGGCCGTCCCTCCGGGATTTGAATTATCTTTTTCCACTTTCACAGCGCTGAAGCGCTCGGGTAAGCTCGGACGCCCCTCCGGGCTGGGCTCAAGGCCGCGATGCTCGCTACCACACCCGGCACGCGTTCTCCCGCACCATGGGCTGCCCCGGCTTGCAGTGGAAGGCGGCACGAAATTCCTTCATGTTCGCGGCGACACCATTTGCCCGGTACTTCTCTGGCGAGTGCGGATCCACCGTCGCCCGCAGCCGCTTATTTTCTTCGCGCTCGTTGGTGCACCAGCTCTGCCCGTAGGCGACAAAGAAGCGCTGCTCGGGAGTCAGCCCATCGAGCGGCTCCAGCTTTTGATTTTTCGTGTCTTCCTTCCACGCCAGATAGGCCAACAGCGTTCCGCCCAGATCGGCCAGATCCTCGCCGTTCGTCAGTTTGCCGTTGATCTTGATGTCGTCGATGATGGTGTATCCGGAATATTGGTCAACCACGCATTGGGCGCGCTGCTCAAATTCCTTGCGGTCGGCCTCGGTCCACCAGTTGCGCAAATTTCCCTGCGCGTCGAACTGGCTACCCTCGTCGTCAAACGCATGGGTTAGTTCGTGGCCCATGGTGGCGCCGGTGTCGCCATAGTTGGGCGCAGCGTCCGAGAGCGCGCTGAATAGCGGGGGCTGCAAAACTCCCGCGGGAAAATTGATGTCGTTTTTCTGAGGATCGTAATACGCATTGACTGTGGGCGGCGACATGCCCCACTCCTTGCGGTCGACCGGCTTGCCGATTTTTGCGAGCCAGCGACGAAACTCGAACCAGGACGCCCGTTCCGAGTTTCCGATTTCGTCTCCGCGCACTATTTCCAGGGCGCTGTAGTTGCGCCAAGTGTCGGGGTAACCGATCTTGTTCGCAATCGTGTGCAGCTTCGTGAGCGCCTGCTCCTTGGTCGCCGCCCCCATCCACGGCAGGGCCTGGATCTCGCTCTGCATGGCTGCTTCGATCTCTCTCACAATCTTCAACGCTGCCTGTTTCGCTTCCGGACTGAAATACTTCGCTACGTACGCCTGGCCCAGCGCTTCTCCCAAGTCATTATCGACATCGTTTGTGCAGCGCTTCCAACGGGGCGGCAACTCCTCCCGTCCCCGCAGAGTCTTGCCGTAGAAACTAAAATTCTCATTCACGAACGCAGCGGAAAGGTCGTTAGCCGCATCGTGCGTGGCGTGCCACCGCAGATACGTTTTCCAGTCTGCCAGGCTTTCTTTTTCGATTTCTTCATTCATGACGTGGAAATAGTCCGGCGTCACGACGTTGAGCGACCCCAGCGACCCAAGGCCGGTTTTTGTGAAATAGGTGTTCCAGACTAAGGCCGGCGCCAGCTTTTGTAGTTCTTCCACGCTCATCTTGTGATAAAGCCTGGGAGGATCACGCCGCTCGACGCGTGTCATCTGGCCCTTGGCTAGCGCCGTTTCGATGCGCATCACTGTCGCTGCTTCCGTGGACGCATCGGCTGGCTTGTCTCCCAGCAACTCGAAAATCTTTGCGACATGCGCCAGGTAGGCTTTGCGCAGTTCTTCGGACTTGGCATCGTCCTTCAAATAGTAGTCACGATCCGGCAGGCCGAGTCCGCCCTGATCGGCCTCGGCGATCACCTGCGTCGAATCTTTGAAGTCCTGATTCGAGCGAAATGTGAAGAGCGTTCCTCCTCCGTAGAGCGAGGGCGGAAACTGTGCGGTCGCGACATAGTCAGCCAGATCCTGCTTTGAACTCAGATGCGCGATGCGCTCCAGTTCCGGCAGCAGCGGCTTGGCGCCGAGCTTCTCAATGGCCGCTTCATCCATGCAGGACGCGTAGTAATCGCCGATCTTTTGCGTCACGTCGTGCGTGACGTCGTGCTTCACAGCATCCCGCGCGCCGTTCGTTTTTCCCGCCTCTTCCAGAATCGTCCTCAACTGTGCGCGGTTATCGTCTTCGAGCTTGCCGTATGTGCCCCAGCTCGCCTGATCGGGCGGGATGGGATTCTTTTTGATCCAACCGCCGCAGGAGTACGTGTAGAAATCTACGCACGGGTCAATGCTTCTATCCATGGCGGAAACATCGAGCACCGGCTCGGAGGAGGAGTGTTGGGCGGAGGCGGGCACGGCAGGCGAAAGCGCCGCCAGAAGTAGAAGAGACATTTTCCAAGTCATAAAGTTAAGGCGCGAAATTGCTCTCTGAGACTATCGCTTCTTTCGAAACTTATCCAGCGTCAGCGACCCGTTGCGGGGGTGCGCATACACTGACCCAAGGTAGTTAGACGCGAGTACCGGGGATTCGTTAGGGGAAGTGTTATAGACAATAGCCAGGAATAGCGCGACGGCTGCTTTCAGGCCTTTAAAGAAACAAATGCGAAATCACCGCCACCCAGACTAGCTTGGAATATTTGTGGTCGGCTATGCACTTCCGGAAAACTTCAACCCACTGAAGGGTCTTTGTGCAAACAGTACCAGCCAATGACACTCTACGTTAGTACACTCCGCATTGGTATCCCATCTATTATTATCGCACTCTACTTATTAACCACTACTTATGCTCTACGTTTCGATCCCAACATGGCACACGCGGCCCACGATATGGTCTCCTGGCTTCTGGCCATCTTCCATGGTTATTACTTCAATCGGGTAAGATGGATTGTGAGGACGCATAATCAAGTTACCGTCCGCCGTTTCGACGTACCTGACGATGCAAGTGCCGTCTTTACATACGGCGTATATGTTACTTTCGCTCTTGCGGTACGGAGTCAGCGAATTATAGTGGCGGTCGAGCAGCAGGGTGGCACCGGGCATCGTGCGGGGATACATGCTCATCCCCCCTTGCGCATCCGCCTTGATAATAACGAAGCGGTCCCAACCCTTGCGTTCGCCCTCTACATCCTCCTTCAGACGCTTCAGGAAGCTCTTTTTGAACTTCAGGATCTCCTTGACGTGCATGCTCATAATCAGCGGTTGGGTGGCTGCGATATGCGGGTCGGCGACAACCACGTTATCGAATTCGTCCTCGCCCGGCGGGAGGATGGAGGCGCGCTTATTGACCTCGGCTGGATCGATAAGATCCAGCACCGAAAGATGTTGCACGTTGAGAACTTTGTCCATGCCTTCCAGGCTGAGGCCGCGTTTGCGGTTCAGGAAGTTGGAGATGTGGGCTTGTTTGAAGCCGGTCTGTTCCGCCAGGCGCAAGCCGGTGAGTTCCCCTGCGTCAATGTATTCCCACAAGGTTTTGCGGAGATTTTCTTGAAGCATGCGGAATTTCATCGCGGGAGTATAACACGCTGCAATAGCTAAGGGCTATTGTCAAGACAAGTATAACATCCATAAGGGAATAAAGTTATTGACTTAGTAGCTTGTGAGCTATAGGATAATTGAATTATATGTCTCATAGTGCACTTATACTACAGGGAAGGTTTCCAGCCATGATAGAAGTACAATCACATGAAAACGAAGAACGAAGTTTCGGGGAGTTCCGCCGGAAGGTACGCTCGGCGGAAGTGCTCTCCGCAGCAATGCAGCGGTTGTTACAGTCGATTCACTTCAACGGACGTTTGAGCGTCATAGTGCAGAATGGGCAGGTGCTAAAGTCCGGCTACGAGGAAGGTTACTTCCGGCAGGCGGAGACAGGAGTAACCGCCAGGCTGCAGTAACTGCTTCATTCCTAAATAAATAGCGACACAGGTCATCGTAAGAGAAACGAGCCCTGGACCGAGAAATCGGTGCCAGGGTTTTTTATTGGGCTGAATTGTTTTCATTTCATAAAGAGAGGCAAATCATGGACTTCATAGGCAGGATGGAAGGCTCAGAGATCCAAGTCGAACTCAAGTATTGCGAGCGGTGCGGCGGATTGTGGCTGCGGCCGCAGGGGACAAATGGAGTGTATTGTGCCAGTTGCCGTGTGTGTTTGGCGGCAATGCCGAACCCTGGGGAGGCGCCGCCTCGCAAAGCGCGGTCCCGCCGCAAAGCACGGGTGCGGGCAACGGTTCAGCGAGAAGACCTTCGGAGCTCAACCCAGATTGAATATCTGCAGGGCGTGGCTGCGATGGAGGTGTGGGCATGACAAGGTCGCAAACGGCGAGCGCACAAGCATGGAGCCTGATGGGACAGGCGGAGCAACCACCGTCGGTGCTGTTTGGCGAAACGGAATTGGAACTGTGGCCCTACCGCAGGCGCACGATCGCGCTGCTACGGCGGTATGCGCGGGCGTCGGTCGAGGTGGGGAGGCTGCCGTCGCTGCTGGGACGCGAGTTTTTCCGGTCACGGGTCACGTCGTACACGATGAGGAACTTTGAAGATGTCGTGATCTTTGTGGCCGATATGGAGCAAGCGATCGAGAAGTTGAACGCTATCGAAAAAAAGCTGTTAGCGATGAATGTTCTGGAGGAATACACAATACCCGAGGTGGCGCGGCTGCTGGGATGTACCCAGCGGACGGTCGAGCGGTTCCTCCAAGATGCGCTCGATCAGCTCTCGCGGATCCTGCTCGCTGGTGGTTTGATGGAAAAATTGCCTTCAGTTACGGGAGGGTCAAAAACTTGTCAAGAGGGTAAGAATTACAATTTCGACCTAAGTGACTCAAACGAAGGCGAAAATAAACGAGATTATGCACTTGACACAAGGTTGCCAATATGGTACTGTTTGAAACATGAGTTTTACTTTTCCTTCCGTTTTGGCGCTGGCTTCGTTTGGTCCTTCAAATGCTTACGCACGGACTTTACGATCTCAGGATGGAACAAGTGTTTCAGCGCTTCCTCGTCCGTCATTTCAATCGGGTGTTTCTTCGATCTCTTCGGCATGGGTGACCTTATGACAGAAGCCATTGACCTCTGTGAGCTAGTAGAGCGTTATCCCGATGACCAGCAGTGCCGCAACTACCTTGAGCACCTACGCTGGCCGCAAGGCATTCGTTGCCCCAAGTGCGGCGGCGAGCGCGTCTCGTCCATCCTAAAGCGCGACCAGCACAATTGCGATAGTGAATCATGCGGCTATCAGTTCTCCGTGACGGCTGGCACGATCTTCCACGATACGCACTTGCCTTTGACGAAATGGTTCCTTGCTGTGTACCTGATTTGCCAGTCGCGCAAAGGGATGTCTGCAAACCAACTTAAGCGGATGCTCCGAATCAACTACCGGACGGCTTGGTATCTCTGCCACCGCATCCGGCACGCCATGGCCGAAGATGTTCCGCTTGGGAAATTGGATGGCACGGTCGAGGTTGACGAAACCTACGTAGGCGGAAAGAAGATCGGTTGGGGAGTCGGCGCTGGCAAGAGGGCTAAGGAAGTCGTTATTGGCATTCGGCAACGTCAAGGTGATTTGCGGTTCTTCCACGCCGAAGATGCGAAGTCCGGCACACTGGCGAAGTACATCAAAGAAAACGTAAGCGGCGATGTTGACGTGATTATGACCGATGAATTTGTGGCCTATCCGTTCGCTCTGAGGCGCATCGGAGTGCCCAGCAGCAAGCACAGGACGGTCGCGCACAGAGCCAAGCAATACGTTGACGGCGACATTCACACGAACACCGTTGAGTCGGCCTTCTCTCTGCTCAAGCGCGGCATCGTGGGTACGTGGCATCGTGTGTCTGCAAAGCATCTGGCGGCCTATCTTGACGAAATGACGTGGCGTTTCAATAACCGGAAGAATCCGTTCCTGTTCCGGGATACGATGTTGAAGCTCATTCACTCAGAGAACCTCGAATACAAGGAACTTACGAAAGCTGCCTAGCTACCACTGCGTATTACATGTACTGGCACTGTCACGAAATGAACCGACATATTATCTCCATATATCTTGAAGCCAAGCAGAAAATCATCTACTAGTGAATCAACAGTCACATCAATCGCGACATCGAAAGGTGTATGGGATTGACTTATAGGAACAATGTTCGGTGTTTCTGGTAGCGTAAATTCGACAGCCGAATTTATTTTGTTACTCGCGGCTGTAATTGGCTGACGCTGATTTATTCTGCTAAGCAAGACATCTTTGCCACGTGCAAGGTTTATACTAATGTTAGGGCGATTTAAGGTCGAACCACCAACGTTGAACATACTAAATAACATACGTGCCCATCCCTTCGTTCCAACGTCTATGTCCACTGATTTCCCATTCTTGCCTTTAAAATCCCGTTCCGGGTAACAATGGAAGGGCAATTTGCACGCCCGCTCGACCTCTTCCCATCGGAAAGGTTTCGTCGAATCCACCATAAATGTACCGCGTTCAGCGTCATCATTTCCTACGTACACATCTAAATCAATGGCGGGAGGCGTCTGCATCGGTCCGGCCCCGATAGCGTTATTGGGAGGAACGAATGGAAAGGTTTCTTTTAGTTCACGCAGATGCTTATCCATCCATTCTTTCGGAGGCCATGAATCTCCCGTTAGCATGGACACTGGCACTTCTGGATGGTCGATGACGTATCGACCGCGCAACGTTTCTAAGATTTGTCGCCGCCGTTCTGCTTCATTCGGCTGCCCTTTGCTATTCACTAAGAACGTTAAGACATTATTTTGTTGGTCCTTGAGGTCATCGAGTTTTCCACCTTGTTTGTCTAACTTGCGTTGTAGTTGGCTTTCTCTCTCCTCCTGATCCGTGCGATTTACAGCATTGACGATGATTGCCAACACCGCGAAACAAATAAATATCACAGTCACTGCTGTGCGCAGTAAATAACGCTTCTCAATCTTCTGTACGAGTTTCGGCATTAGATATGACAGACCCGCGAAAGCTAATAAGACGTATGCAATATCAGGAACCATGTTCACGAACACATGGAACGTATGAGAGACGCGAGGATGGGCCTGCACGAAACTCAATATGACCCTTGCCAGTATGGAAATCTTTGCTGGAATCGCGGTTACCCAAAAGTGCCAGAATGTAACGGACACAATCACAAATATGGAGGCTGCGGCAATCGCAATCACGACTTGTAGATGATGCGCAACAAACAATTGCATCCGCTGCCGTGCGGCTCGCACAGAGATTGCGATCCGTAGCCCTGACAAGACGATCCTGCGAGCTTTGGATGGACCGGGAATAATCAGGACGCGTCCTCCACGAGGGATGGATCATTGTACTCCACCCCTTGCGTGAAATGCATAATCCCGAAAATAAATATCGAAAAGTTGGCGGTACACCCCCGTCTGATTTGATATCCTAAACTTAAGAGTCGAAAAAAAGAAAAACTCTGAAGGGCGCGACGCAAATCGCGCCCTTTTTCTATTTAGAGCATACGGACGGCGAAAGAGGAGTCGGTGGCAAAGCCGCTCATCGAGAAACTGGGATTGCGCGAAGAGTCGCCTGCCATCCATGGCAGCGAAGGCGGCGGGAAAGGTGACGTAGAATCAGAATAATCGTCAGACGCAGATTGAGGATTGGGTCGGGAAGGCGAACGGAACGCGGCATGGACATGACCTGGGTCACGGAACGAGTTGCGCTGGGCGGGGGGATATGGAATGCGCGGAACATGGAAGAACTGGCGCAATCCGGTGTGACCCACGTGCTCAACATGCAGATCGAGTTCGATGACCGGCCGCTCGCGGAACCGCACGGGATCCGCGTGCTGTGGAATCCGACTGACGACGATTTCTTGCCGAAGTCCCCGGAACTGCTGAAACGCGGTGTCGATTTTGCGCTGGAGGCGCTGGATGACCCCGTGGCCCGGCTTTACGTTCATTGCGCGGCAGGGGTGCACCGGGCTCCGATGATGACGCTGGCGGTATTATGTGCGATGGAATGGGAAATCGAAGCGGCCATGGTGCTGATCCAAACGCGAAGGCCGGTGGTCGACTTCGCGAATGTTTATGTGGAGAGCGTGCGGCGATTTCTGGATTCGCGGGTAGAGATTGCGCCGCGGAGATCAGATTGACTGTCGCCCGGAGGTGGGTGGAAATATGCTGAGTGTAATTTGGGGGGGCGCAATGCTGCGGGCGACAAACTTCAAGGGCGTAAAGCAAGTCAAAAGCTTGATGCAAAAGTCAAAAGCAAGAGCTTGAACCACAGGGGACACAGAGGAGCACAGGGGAAAACCTTGCACAGGGGAAACCTGTAAGGGCGCCGCTCGGCAGAGCGGCTTTCTTATTGGCCCAAATTCGGGTCGCGTGTGCTTACGAGGAGAGAAGAAGAAATGCCCAGATCGTTCGCTGTGAAAAACAGTTATTTCTCAATGGGTGCGCAGGTGGCGATATCCCTGCTGATCGCGTTGATGACGGCATTGATGTTGTCGACCACGTTGCAGGCACAAGGACCGGCTCTCACCACGATCAGCGGCACGGTGTATCGGGCGGACGGGACCGCCGCGTCGGGTACGGCATTGATTTCATGGCCGTCGTTCCAGAGCGCGGAGGGAGATGCGGTAGCGGCGGGCAATCTGAGTGTGACGATAGGACCACTCGGTGCATTTACCGCGCATCTCGTCCCCAATGTGGGAGCGTCTCCAGCGGGAACTTACTACGTTGTGGTTTTCCAACTGGATGATGGGACGGTCCGAACGGAATATTGGGCGGTTCCGGCGACATCGCCGACGACGATCGCTGCGGTGCTGACGACACCGGGAACAGGGCTGGGAAACTTCGCCGCGACGCAGCAGTACGTGAACGCGACAGTGGCGAATCGCGCGCTCGACACCACGGTGGTGCACCTGGCTGGAACGGAAACGATCAGCGGCGCGAAACAGTTTGCTGTGCCTCCGGCGCTTCCGGCGCCAGCCGGCGCCAACGACGCTGCGAACAAGGGTTATGTGGATGCGGCGGTGTCGAACGTAGGCTCGGGATCGTTTGTCTCGAAGGCGGGCGACACTATGACTGGTCCATTAACCCTGCCCGCAGATCCGACCGCACCTAACCAGGCTACTGACAGGCACTATGTGGACAGTGGGCTTTCGGCGAAAGCGGACGTGGTGAATGGGGCGGTTCCGTCCGGCGAATTGGGAGCAGGAGTCGCCAGCTCGGCAACTTGTTTAAACGGTAACTCGACGTGGGGATTCTGTGGTACTGGCGCGCCGGCCGGCATTACTTATGCCACGACGGCGCTGAATTGGACACAGACCATCTCCAGTTCATTAACCGGCGGGTCGCCAGGAACCGTACTCCTTGCGCCTTGCCCAGCCGGAGTGGACTATACCTCTGGTGCGGGGTATCAGGTCTATATCACAGATGGTGCGTCGAGCGAAGCGGTGGCGGTGACTAGTGGGTCTACGGGAAGCGGAAATTGTTCGATTGCCTTTACCCCGTTCTTCTCCCATACGTCGTACACCATCGGTTCGGCTTCGTCTGGGATTCAGGAGACGATCAACGCCGCTTGCGGGATTTACGCTTCCACCAACCCGGCATTCAACGCGCAATGCAACGTGACCATTCCGGCCAATGGCCCTTATCTCGGGAGTGGCGGCGGCTTGTTTTCGTTGAACAACTATCAAATCTACGGCACGATCTTTTTGCACGCTAACCAATCGACTCTGAGCGGCTTCGGCGTAACTCTGTTTTGCCACGAACGCGCCCACTGTCTGCAAGTGGGGGACCAGGTTAGATCTACCGACTATCAGAACAATACGGTCCAGGGCATCGCCTTCCGATCTCCGGACGATAATTCAGCAAAGCCCGCTTACAACGGCTGCGCCATCACACAAACGCAGGCTACGGGTACTACGGCGACGATTACGACGGCGACCGCCTGCGGGTTCCGACCGGGTGACATGGTAACCATTCAGTTCACGGATGACTCAGCTTATTGGGGAGACGCTCTAGTTGCATCGGCTTCCGGGACTACGTTTACGTTCACCAAACACAATCTGTCGACCAAGAGTTCTCAGAACACGCCCGGGGTGGTTGCGCTGGCCTACGACGCTATCCTCGACAACGCCGGGAATACTCACTTCCAGGACATCGTTTATGACAACGGGGGAGAAGTTGGCAGCTTCAACAACTTCTTCGATTTCTGGGACGACGAAAACGCTTTAGTTGAGCACTTCAACAACAACGGCATTCGGCTGACCGCTAACGCAAACTGGACGGGAGCATTTATCTACTCAGGCGGAAACCCGATAGGGCCCGCTAGCAATCCAACGCAACAATGGGCTCCTGTCATTACGCTGCGCGACTCAAGCATCACGGCCAACTATTCCAATGGTGCGACCGTTCAAAACTCCAACGGATTATACATAGAGAACACCGTCCTTCAGGCAACCGGACCGTGGCAAGTAAAGTCGTCCAATGAGACCGGAAACTATCAGGGGGCCTACCTTAAGAACATTTATTCCGAGAGCAACACTGCTCTAAACCCTCTCACTCCACCTCGGTCTCCTTTTCCTGGTCTAGGAATTGCCGGCTTGATTGCCGGAATATCGAGCGGGGCGGCGAGTTTTCAGCTTGCCGGGAATGGCAGCCCTTTGGGAGCGTTTGCAACCGGGGGGAGCGGTTCTACGCCCTACTCCTACTTCATCGTAGCCAATGACACGACTGCCAGTACGCAAACCTCTCCGATGCAGGTTCTTAATTGGCTTTCTACCGGAAGCGATTCGATCACTGTGCGGTGGCCCAGGGTGGCAAACGGAAATGACGCTATTACCTATGACGTAATCCGGATAACAACTCCGGTTGGAGTCGGAGCCATTTACCCTTACGTTGGCGGATGCCCCGGTGGATCGGGTGGAACGTGCGGATACGTGGCAAAGGGGCTTCTCCAATCTGCTGCGTGTTCTGGGAGTTTGATATGCAGTTACACGGATAACGGAGCGTCATCCACTTCCGCATACACGATCAAACAAGCCAACTATGGCGGGAACCTGAACTTCTGGCCCGGCTCCGTGGTCTCAGTCAGCAAGAGCGTCACGGTGGACGTGGAAACGGGAAACGTCGTAGGAGTTGGGCTGAACGGAAATCCGCTTCAGATTGCGAAGCAGTGCTCGGGCTATGGAGCGGCTTCGCCGGGCGGCTATACCGCATGTCTGGCGAGCGTCACATCCGCCAATAATAGTGTTCCAAATCAAACGGCCACGATATTGACTGATGGGCCAGAGTTAAGCGGTGGCATGGCTCTAACCAAAGGCCGATTGAATTTTTCTACTACTGCGGGAACCACTCTGCAACCGCATCACATCGTCACGCTGATTGATTCGCAGCCTGCCCTGACTCAAGCGACATCAGTGTATCGGCCGCCGGCAAATGCGAACGATGTATGGATCGGGACTGATGTACCGAGTGGCGGGGTGGGATTGACTCTGGGGCAGCTTGCGTTTGGATCCCCGGTCTCGATTTCGAATTACATCGCTCATACTGGGGATGGAGTAACCGCGAACTGGCTGGAAAGGTTGAGCGCATCGCTGAAAGAGTTCAACGTTCCTGCAAAATTCGATCAGAGCGTTACGCTCGCCGGACTGTCCAATGGTTGTCTGAATGTTGCATCCGGCGTAATTGCATCCACTGGAAGTCCTTGCGGATCTGGCGGTGGCGGCGGGGTGAATTCGGTATTTGGACGCTCGGGAGCGGTTGTGGCGGGCAGTGGTGACTATACCGTGTCTCAGATTACGGGAGCAGCTCCGCTGGCATCGCCTACTTTCACGGGCACGCCGATCGTGCCCGGATACGCGACCACTGGCACCACGGTTAACGGACACGCGCTCTCTTCGAATGTAACTCTGTCCGCATCCGACCTTACAACTGGGACGCTTCCGACGGCTCAGCTGCCTGCGCCTATCTGCTCGTGGATCACCGTGCCTACGCAAGGCGGGTCGGGTAATGCCTTCTCGGGGACGAGTAAGGCAATCGTCTGGGGTGTTTATAACCCGTATCCGTGCGTGACTAACAATGTGGCTTACGTGGTGGGAACAGCCGATAACACATCCAACAATTATGCGCTCGGGCTTTACTCGGGAACCTCCGGCGGCACTGGGACACTGATCGCCACCACGGCCTCGACGGCGGGCACAACTTTCGCGCCCTCGACCGGCATCAAGCACATCGCGTGGAACGCCACGAACATCTCCGTTCCCGCTGGCCGGATCTACATCGCGCTCACGAGCAACTGCGCATCTACCTGCGCCGCTCTCCTCGGGACCTCGGGCACAGGAGTAACCTGGGCGGCGAACGTTCAGGTCAGCGTCACCACGGGCGGCGCCGCGCTGCCTTCGACCGTTACGCTGCCTGCCGACAGTTTCAGTTCGGGCGCGTCGATCCCAGCTCTGATCGTGTACTGATTTCACGAGGCGACCATGATGAAACAAGTGTTGTTGCTCCTATTGCTAGGAGCGCCGCTGGCGTGTGCCTCGGATTATTACGTTGATTGCAATTACGGATCGAATGGGAACCCCGGGACGAGTCCGCAACAGGCTTGGCGCACCATGCTGGAAGTTGGGATCTCCAGCTTTCAGCCGGGTGACACGATCAACCTGCGGCGGGACTGTACCTGGAACGAAACGCTGACTCCGCCCTCGAGCGGGAGCAACGGTTCTCTAATCAAGATCGACAGCTATGGCAATGGTCAGCCGCCACACTTGACCGGCTACTTGCCGATTGCGGCACGGTGGTGGACCCAGGTGGGAAGCACGAATGTCTGGTCGGCAACGCTGTATTCAGGCACCAGCGGCCTGGCAAATGTGTTGCAGTGCGGCGTTCGGGGCTTCTACTGCCTGACACAATCGCCATCCCAGTTACAGTATGTGCGCTTCGGCACGACGTGGGGGATAGCGAAGGGGAGCCAGGCGGCACTTAGTCAAGATCGGGATTTCTGGTACGACTCGACGAATTACATCTTGTATGTGTACAGCGGCAGTGGCAATCCGGCGTCGCATTACTCCACGGTTGCACCAATTGTGCTGAGCGGGGGCAGCGTGCTGAATGTGAATGGTATCTCGTGGCTGGAGATTCAGCATTTGCAAATTGACTGGTTTGACGGATACGGAGTGCAGGTGCAGGGAGCAAGCGATCATCTCTGGCTTGCGAATATGGCCGCTGACAGTGAAGTGGAGAATGGCGCAGTGCCATTGGGCTTTTACGTGCACACGAGCGGTACGCCGGTGGACATCCATTTTTACAACACAGACGCGAACATGAACTATTCGGGTTACCGTTTTGATGGATGTATCGGCGGTGGCTGCGCGTTTGAGATCAAGAACTGCCGGGGATACGCGAATCGCGCATACGGGATTGTGGATAACGTGCAGGGCGCGGTGAGTTATGACTACTGCCATCTTTATGCGAACAATCTGGCAACGGCGCTGACGGTGGATACTTCTGGAACTCCGGGGCCGACGGCGGGTTTGCATAATGTCCCGACCGAAACGCCGCCGTGGATCCGCGATTGGCACCGGTGGGCCGCATATACGACGGTGAGTTATGACGATCCCGGATTGGTGCAGTTCAGCGACACTTATATCAACTCATTGCTTCCGATTATGAGCGCCAAAGCGATACCGCTCTCGATCGCGGTAGTTGCCGGCGGGAGTTATTCGCAGTCGATCGTTGGTGAACTACAGGGTTGGATCAATGCGGGATGGGACGTTAACGCGCACTCGATCTCACATGAGTATTGGGATCCTCCGGCGGCTAGTTGTGGGGCGAGTGGGCCGTTTCCAGTTCCGTGCCACGCCTTTGAGAACTTGCAGTACACGGGAACCGTCGCGTCAAGCGTGATTTTGAATATCACCCACCCGTCACCAGGCCATGCGACTTTGACGGTGACAACTAGCCCAGATGATCCGGCGGCTGACATCAACTGGGATTTGACGCCGGCGGCACCGGGGCAGGCTTCTACCGGGCTCGACACACTGGGTGGGATCTTATCCATTGTGAAGTTCGTGATCGTTGAAGCGATTGCGACTCCGCCCACTAGCGGATACCTGCTGGAGCATTGCTGCTCGCGCCGAGCGCAGGAATGATTGAAAACTGGCTGTCGGCACAAGATCGAGGAGAGTGGCAGTGTCCTACAAGCATCCAAACGTTCACCGCGAGTTCGTGGAGTACTCCGAAACAAAGAAGCTGCACATTGTATCGGTGTATTCAAACCCGTACCGCTGGCAGCGCAGACGAGAAACGTTCCATGATTTTCGGCTCCACATGGAAGCTAGTCCGAACGTTGTTCTGCATGTCGTCGAGGTTGCTTTTGGAGATCGGCCGCACGAAGTCACCAGCTCCGACAATCCGCTCGACTTGCAACTGCGGACAGACTCGAGCCTTTGGATCAAGGAATGCGCCATCAACGAGGGAGTAAGACGGTTTCCGCCCGACTGGCAATACGGTGGCTATGTGGATGGCGACTTCCACTTCACGCGACACGATTGGGCGCTGGAAGCAATTCACATCCTCCAGCACCATAGCTTCGTCCAGTTGTTCAGCACATACGCCGACCTGACAGGTGAAACCGCGACCAGCCATCTCGGCCATCGTCCTTACCGCATGAGCACGAGTTTTGCCTGGAATTATTTGCACCAAACTGAATTTCTGAGTGCGCGGCGGGCGCGACGCGGAGGAGCTGATACTTACTACGCCCCCCTCCGACCGAGGCTTTCCCTTTCGGCCATCCATCCGCCCGGGGCGACGGGAGGCGCGTGGTCGTGGCGTCGCGATGCTTTCAATATGGTGGGTGGGATGTTGGATACCTGCATCCTGGGCAGCGCGGACTGGCATCAAGCTTTCGGACTGGTACAAGCGACGAACGTGGCCGCCGAAATGAAACGGTGCACCGGATCTTACATGGAAGCGGTGCTCAATTGGCAAGCGCGGGCCGCGAAACTGAACCGAATTGAAGGCCGCTCCCCGATGGGGTGCATCGACAACTTCGCAACGCACGCTTTTCACGGCAGCAAATCATTGCGCGCTTACGGAGAGCGCTGGGCCCTCCTGCAGAAATGGGATTTCAATCCCACGAGCGACATCGCGCGAGACTACCAGGGATTGTGGCGCTGGACGGGAAATAAACCTGGACTCCGCGATGACGTGGCTCGGTATTTCATCGAACGCTCGGAGGATGGGCCATTGCTGCTGGGGGAGACGCCGTTGGTTTGAGACAGATCGGATCATCTGATCATCGGATCATTGAAAGTCAAAAGCTTTCGCATTTGAATTTAAATGACCCGATGATCAGATGACCCGATTTCGAGCCTAGCCGACTTCTTCACTCCAGTTTTCGAGAGCCTTCTTTACCAAGGCCATGAACTGATCGGCCACAGCGCCGTCGATAATGCGATGGTCATAGCCCAACGTGAGGTGTACGACGGAACGGATGGCGATGGAATCTGTGCCATCTTTGTCGGTGATCACCAAGGGCTGTTTGGTGATGCCGCCGACACCCATGATGGCGACGTTCGGCTGGTTGATGATGGGCAAGCCGAAGACGGCGCCAAATTGGCCGGGGTTGGTGATGGTGAAGGTAGCACCTTCGACATCAGCGGGCATGAGCTTCTTCGAACGGGCGCGCTCGCCGAGGTCGGTGATGCCGCGCTGCAGTCCCAGGAAGTTGAGCTCGTCGGCATTCTTGAGAACGGGGACGATTAATCCCCGATCGAGGGCAACGGCGATGCCGGCGTTGACGTGTTTGTGGTAGCGGATGTTGTCGCCTTCGAGCGAACTGTTGACGACCGGATATTGCTGCAGGGCGATGATGGCACCTCGCACAAAGAAAGGCATGAAGGTGAGGCGCGCGCCGTGGCGCTGTTCGAAGCCGTTCTTGAGCTTGTTTCGCAAATTGACAATGCGAGTCATATCCACCTCGAACATGCAGTGGACGTGAGCGCTGGTGCGGCGCGATTCGATCATGCGCTGCGCGATGATCTTTCGCATTGGGGACATCGGCACCAGGTCGCCGGGAATGACAGCGGGCGCGGGAGCTGAAGCTTGACTGGGTGCGGGGGCCGCAACCGGAGCGGTCGTGCGGTGCTCGACGAACTCGAGTACGTCCTGCTTGGTAACGCGGCCGCCGGTGCCGGTGCCATTGACTTTTGCAAGATCCACGTTGTGCTCGCGGGCGAGCTTGCGAACGAGCGGGGAAGAGCGGATGTCGGAATCTTCTTCGTCCTCGTGAGCGCTGGCGGCGGGCGCGGGTGGCGGCGCAGTAGCTTCTTTCTTTGTCGACACCGGTGCGGCAGGAGAAGGAGCAGGAACAGCGGCCTTGGCGGGGGCGGGGGCGGAAGCCGAAGCGCCGCTACCGTCCCCAATCACGCCGACGACGGTGTTGACCTGAACGGTGTTGCCTTCGGAAACCTTGATTTCCTGAAGGACGCCGCTGGCGGGCGCGGGAATTTCGGCGTCGACCTTGTCGGTGGAAATCTCGAACAGAGGTTCATCGCGCTGGACCTTGTCACCGGGCCTTTTCAGCCACTTGGTGATGGTTCCTTCGAAAATTGATTCGCCCATCTGGGGCATGACTACGTCAGTCGGCATAGTTCCCTTTCCATGAAGCCCTGCGCAATCGGCGGGGGAAGAGCAAACAAACATTATAGCGAAGCCGGGAGTGACTTCGGGCGCAGAGCGCACGGGTCTGCGCGGCCCTTTGCGTTGTGCAAAGGCGCCGTTCTGGTGTAGCGGGAGACGCGATTTCTTGTGGAGCAACGAGCGATGAAGAATTTTTTAGTGATTGTATTTTTTTGCCTTCCTGCCTGCGGGCAAGCGGCGTACTCGGGTCACGGGTTGTACTCGGGCTCGGCGGGGTATGGCGCGTCGGTATGCGGACCGGGAAACGCTTATGGCTGTTTTGTCTCTAACACTAACGTCGTCCCTCTTACCGTCCCGATCCCGAGTTGGGGGCCGAATACCTGCAACTCGACGAGCATGGACACGCTCTCACAATGCGGCAATCTGACGGGAGCGGGCACAGTGATTACACCCGCGGATTTCGGCAACCCGATGACGCGGGCTACGGACGTGAACTCGGATGTCGTGCCTGGGGTGAGCAACCCGAACACGATATGGCAGACCGCCGACGAACCGAGCGTCAATCTATGGAACTCCGATGACACCGCGATGCTGCTCCTCGTCAATGGCGGGCAACAGTTCGTGTTTTTATGGGACGGGGCGGCGGCTTCTATTCTTACTCCCCGCGTCTCCTTTCCAGCGGGAACTGTGTGGTCACGTTCCGCCAACAACCACATCTCCAGCCTCGACAATACGACGGGGCCGGGAATTTATTTACAGGACATCACGGTAACTTTAACCCAAGGGTCGGGAGCGACGTCCGTTTCGAGCCTATTCGACTTTACCAACGCCCAATGTCTGATGAACACGGTGAACGGCTTTCCCGCCGATCCTTCCTACACGAATGGAGCTACCTTCCCGCTGAACAAGTGGACCGGGGCATTGGGTAGTAGTCCAGACGGTACGATTTTTTCTGAAGCGTTCTCTTTGCTCGGTGGACAAGGAAGCGGTTTTTACATGGCTCGATGGACGGTCGGTCAAACCGGTTGCGACCTCCTTAACACCTTGACCGGAACCGTTACGCATAATGGGGCGCTCGTGGGTACGGTTCCAGACGCGGCTTGGGGCGGCACCTTCGGTGGTAAAGGTCCTCGGTTCAAAATCCACGATACAAATCAGCCTGATAATGCGGTTACGCTGCTGTCTTCGGGTGCCAACAATTATGTTTATGGCACTTACGTTGACGGAACATTTTATTGGGGCGGAGGGCTGAATTTCACGCAGTGCGGTATCGGAGCGCCGAACTGGGCTGCCAGTCCCGCGCCCGCTTCGGCGCACTCGGACGGTGACCGGATTCTGCCGCTGGCCAATAACGCCGGCGGGTTCATCTACCAGATCATCAATGGCGTCTCCGGCACTAGCGGAACCTCGGCGCCGGTGTGGGATCAGACGCCAGGGCACGATGTCACCGAAACCTCGGGCACGCCTCTGGTCTGGCGTAACGTGGGCATCGGCAGTTCCACCACGCCTTACTTCACATATTTCTGCGACGGCCACACCTGGAAAGGATTTCTCGGGCAGGCAGCGGGGAAGAGTTTCACTTATCACACTTACGCCGATCCTCAAGTTCCTCGTACGAACCTGGCTCCCGTGATTAGTCCCGCTCAGGCAGGGGACAACCATCTCGGCGACACCAACGCCAACACTACGGACACGAGTTGGATGTGGGTTACCAGCACAGACGTGGGAACCGCGACCGACTTGCTGGGGCATGACCCGACGCACCCGATCCCCAGTGCCTTCTATATGGAAAACTACTTTGTCGCCCCGCCCTATAGTTCTCCCGGCGTCCCCAACTGTGTTTACGACGCGATTCTCTGCCCCTCGGGCACGCTCGGCCAAGTGCGGCGCGCATTTCATTGCTATGGCTCTGGATGGCACAAGTCGTTCGACGTGCAAAACTGTATCTCGGTCGTTTCGCAGACCGGGAAATACGCCGTGCTGGCGACCGACGGCATGGGCCAGTTTGGGAGTACGTCTGGCCAGGCAAAGTGTAATGTCGGCGCCCCGAACTGGAACAAGAGCGACAGCACGGACTTCGTAGTGGGTTCCAAGATGTTCCCCGACCCACAGCTGACTCCAACCAACCCAGGCGACTACGTCTACCGGGTGCTGAACTGCACGGCGAACGGCGGCACGGGCACGTGCACCACGGGAAATACTATGCCGACATGGCCTCAATTCTCGACGGTTGCTGGAGTGGGAACATTCACGGAAAACGCGCCGGGGACTATCACATGGCAAGCCGCTCCGGACGTAAATACTCCGGCCAACACCGCCGCGCAGAACTGCCGCGCCGACGTGATGGTGGTAAAACTAACGCGATGAGTGAACTCGGGCTCGACTGAAAATCCTATGACAATCTCAGAGCATTTCACACTGGAGGAGCTTACCTTCTCCGAAGCGGCGACTCGTCTCGGACTCGACAACACGCCGATCCCAATCGTTATTACAAACCTGGGGCGGGTGGCGGCGGCGATGGAAAGAATTAGAACGCTGCTGGGGGACAAGCCCATCGTCGTGCACAGCGGCTACCGTTCGGCCGAGGTAAACCGTGCTGTAGGCGGAGTTGTAACGAGCGCCCATTGCCGCGGCCTGGCCTGTGACTTCGTTTGTTCCGCGTTCGGTACGCCGGCGGAAGTGGCGCTAGCCACCCTGAAGTCCGACATCGAATACGACCAACTTATCCTCGAGTACGGATGGGTACACGTCGGCCTGGCGCAAGAAGGATTGTTATGCCGCCGGGAAGCTTTGACGAAGCGCTCGCCGGGGGCAGCGTATGAGTCGGGCATCAGGGCTTGAGCGGCTTCACCACACTCCCAATCGACATAGGTGTAAGGCAATTACAAGGAGATACTATCTTGAAAAAGTACGCTGTTTATCTGCCTACTGTTGTGCTGCTGCTTACCGCGATCGCTAACAGCGCCACGCCCGCGATCGCCGCATTTTGGGCGAGCCATGCCAGCGCAGCAGCGATCTTTGCGCCGCTGGCCGTCATCGTGGCGCATTGGCTGCCTTCGCCGTATGCCGGTGCCGACTCGAAAACTGATCAAGAGATCGCGAGGCCATGACGTTAACACAAATCTCACCCACTCTCTGGGACAGCTTTGGCGCATCCGGTATTGCCTTGCTCGGTTTCCTACTGAATGGCTTCCTTATGTATGGGGCAGCGCAGAAACTGGCAGGCCAGCGCGAGGAGCAGAGAATCGCGGATCAGGAGTGGAAGAAGGAGCACTCCGCGCAGGCCAACCTGCGCGATGTGGCCATCGCGGCGCTTCAGGCCATGGGAAACAGCAATGAGGCCACGGTGAAAGGCGTTCAGGGGCAACTAATGCTCATCCAGGCGGAACTTCAGGCGCTCCGCAACCGGGCCAGCGACTTCCCCAAAAGTAAGTAACTCGAAAAATTAAAGGAGAACCATCTATGAGGAAGGCTCTTATTGTCGTCCTGTCTCTTGCTATGTTCTGCACCGCATGTTCGACCGCTTGGGTGTCGACGCTCGATTCCATTCTGGCGGCGGCGGCGCCGGCGTTAATCAACATTCTGCAAATCGTCGCCGTGGCCAACGGCCAGCCGCTGAACGCTAACCTGGCAGCGAAGATTAATGCAGACGCTACGATCATCAAGACGCTGGCCGGTGACTTCGCCAAGACCTCGTCCGGATCCGCGCCGGGCGTTTGTCAGCAGTTGCAAGCGGCTGTGAGTGTGTATCAGGCGGATCAGCAACTTGTGCTTCAGATCGCACAGGTAGGCGATCCAAATACGCAGACGAAAATCACGCTACTTGCTGACTTGGTGGCGGGCACGGTGAACGCGATCTTGGCAGTGATTCCATCCTGTCAGAACGCGGCTGTGGCTCGAAACATGAAGACCGCGCCGGCCTACAGCGTCTCCACCTTTGCGGATCATTACAACAGCATCCTGCTGGCGCCGACGGGGAATGCGACTGTGGATGCGGCAACTCCGAAACTTAAACTTCATGGGCATTCGAAACTCGTGCGCGCGGTAACTTTCGGAAGGCTCGAGTAGCTCGGTGCTTGCCATTATTCTCTTCTTCCTCTTCCTGCTCAGCCATCGCGAGCCCTGGGTACTCGAATACCACTGTGAGGCGTCATCGGAAGATTTTTGCAGCGATGGCGGCCACGGATCGGAAAAGAGTTTCCCCAGTAAGCAAGAAGCGATTGATTGGATTCAGGGTAATTACATCTATTGGCCGGACACCCTGCGGCATGGCGACGTGCGCATGGCGTGTGTAGTCGCTTATTTAGACGGCGACGATCCCGACCCGATCACGCGCCTCCGTAAAGAGGTTGACTGCGACACGCAAGCGAATCTGGACAAGAAGAGGGACGCGGATACCCGCTGGAGTGAGCGCGGGAGCGATCGTTGGAGTGAGCGTTGGAGCGACCAATGATCCGCAAATTTGGCGCACTCCGCGACGTTCACGATGTGCGGGACAGGATGTACCGGGCTTCGCGGCTGGTGCCATCGGTCCCGCTGCATGTCGATCTGCGGGAGTGGGGCGGACCAATCAAGGATCAGGGCGAGGAAGGCAGTTGCACCGGACACGCCTTCTCGTCCGCGCGCGAGTGGATCGCCCGGAAGTATGAGAGGGGCTCTCCGGTCCTGAGCCCGCAGTGCCTGTATGTCGAGGAACTGATTGCCGATGGTTCCTTCCCGAAAGATGAAGGCGCGATGCCGCGCACCGGTTGCCAGGTGCTTACTGCGAAAGGTTGCTGCGAAGCATCACTGTATCCTTACGTCGCGGGCAAGTTCACTGCGCCGACGGCGGCGCAGGCGCAGAACGCGCTCAAGTACAAGACGGGCGCTTATCACCGTATCGAGAGTTTGCCCGGTTTTCTCAGTTGCCTGGCTGACGCTACCGCTTGGCCGGTTCTGGTCGGATTCGCAGTCCATGAATCATTTATGACGCAGCGGGTGGCCGACACGGGCATTATGGCAATTCCGAAACCGGGCGAAGAGCGGCAGGGCGGCCACGAAGTGCTCTGTCTGGGCTACGATTTCCCGAAACGACTAGCGCTGATGCAGAACAGTTGGGGCGACGGTTGGGGGCAGCGGGGATATTTCTGGATGCCGTTTGAGGTGATCAGTTCTCCGGACACTGATCTGTGGATGGTGCATACCGGCGGACCCTGGAACCTTATCTAATATTCGCCGCTGGCGTGGAAGCGGGACTTCGCCCCGCTTGGACGGGGCGAAGCCCCGTCACCACACGTGCAGTCAGCTCAGGATTTTTTCTCGATCTTTTTCTCGACCTTGGCCCAGGTATCTTTCAGAGCCACGGTGCGGTTAAACACGGGATGCCCGGGCTCTGAATACCAGTCGACGCAAAAATACCCGAGACGTTCGAACTGATAACGGCTTTCGATCGGCGCATTCGCCAGCGATGGCTCCAACTTGGCCTGCGGGATCACTTCCAGCGAGTTGGGATTCAGGTTGCACGTGAACTCCTGGCCTCCGTCGACCTGATTCGGGTCTTCTTTGGTAAAGAGCTTGTCGTACATACGCACTTCAGCGTCGAGAGCGTGCGCGGCCGAGACCCAGTGGATGGTCGATTTCACCTTGCGTCCATCTAGTGCATTGCCGCCGCGCGTGGCTGGGTCGTACGTGCAGTGCACCTCAACCACTTCTCCCTTCTCATTCTTCACCACCTTCTTCGCCGTAATGAAGTAGCCGTAACGCAGCCTCACTTCGCGCCCGGGCGACAGGCGGTAATACTGCTTGGGTGGGTCTTCGCGGAAATCGTCCTGTTCGATGTACAGCACCTTGGAAAATGGCACTTTGCGCTTCCCGGCACTCTCGTCCTCGGGATTATTGACCGCCTCGACTTCCTCGACCTGACCTTCAGGGTAGTTATCGATCACAACCTTCAACGGCCGCAGCACCGCCATCCTGCGCGGCGCGCGCTTGTTCAGGTCTTCGCGGACGAAGTGTTCGAGCATCGCAAGTTCCAGCGTGCCATTTGTTTTCGAAACCCCGATCGCCCCGCAGAAATTGCGGATCGATTCCGGTGTATAACCACGGCGGCGCATGCCGGAGAGCGTCGGCATCCGCGGGTCATCCCAACCGGTGACACATTTTTCCTGCACCAGAGTGAGCAGCTTGCGCTTGCTGAGTAGCGTGTAGGTAAGTCCGAGGCGATCGAACTCAATTTGCTGGGATGGGAAAATGCCGAGTTGCTCGATGAACCAGTTGTAGAGCGGGCGATGATCCTCGAACTCGAGTGTGCAGATAGAGTGGGTCACGTGTTCGATGGAATCGGACTGACCGTGCGCGAAGTCGTACATCGGATAGATGCACCACTTGCTGCCGGTGCGCTGATGCTCGGCGTGCAGGATGCGGTACATGACCGGATCGCGCATATTAAGGTTCGGCGATGCCATGTCGATCTTGGCGCGCAACACAAGCGATCCGTCGGGAAATTCACCTTTGCGCATGCGCTCGAAGAGGTCAAGATTCTCCTTCGTACTGCGGTTGCGATGCGGACTGTCTTTGCCGGGCTCGGTGAGCGTGCCGCGATACTTGCGAATTTCTTCGGCGCTTAGATCGTCAACGTATGCTTTGCCATCGTTAATCAGCTTGATCGCCCATTCGTAGAGCTGATCAAAGTAGTCGGAAGCGTAGTAGAGACCGTCCCACTTGAACCCGAGCCAGCGGACGTCCTTCATGATGGCGTCGACGTATTCCTGCTCTTCCTTCTCCGGGTTGGTGTCGTCGAAACGCAGGTTGGTCTTACCGCCGAACTCTTCGGCTAATCCGAAGTTAAGGCAAATGGACTTGGCATGGCCGATATGCAGATAGCCGTTGGGTTCGGGAGGAAAGCGGGTCTGGACTTGACTGTTGTATTTTTTCGTCTCCAGGTCCTTGATGACGATGTCACGGATGAAGTTCGAGGGGCGAGGCTCGGAGGGCGAGTTCGCGCCAGCCTCGTTCGATTTAGACACAGATGAATTCGCAACACTCATGCTCCTTATATTTTATATGGGAAGAGCGAATTCGCGGGTACCGCCCGCTTATCCCCTACGGTGCAGCCCCCACCCAGTCGGACAACTCACGTGATAATCTGCGTCGAGATGGCAAATTGCGCGCGATGCGGTCGTCAGCTTCCGGTCCTTACCTTCGGAAAGAAGATTTGCCAGTGGTGCGTGCAGCATGAAGCTGCGCAGCGAGGCGAGGACTCCCCTGTTCAACGCGTCGAACCCGCACCCTGGATGCGGCGTCAATCCAGTTCGATGGTGGTCACTCAGGCCATCTTCGGCCTCAACGTGGCGGTATTCGCCGCCATGCTACTGCCCGGTGGCCAAGAGATCGGGGCCTTGGGTGCTAATTACGGGCCGGCCACCCTCGGAGGTGAGTGGTGGCGACTGCTGACGTGTGTGTTCATCCACGGCGGGCTTCTGCACATCGCATTCAATATGTGGTGCCTGTGGGATCTGGGCAGACTAGCTGAATCAGTCTATGGCCACTGGACATTTGCCGCGGTGTACCTGATTACGGGGTTGGCGGCGAGCCTTGGAAGCTTGTTTAAGAATCCCGGAGTCCTGAGCGTTGGCGCCTCCGGGGCGATCTTTGGGATTGCAGGCGCTCTCGTCGCTTCGTTTTATTTAGGCGAGTTTTCGCTGCCGCGCGCCGCAATCACGGGAACGCTGCGAAGTGTAGTCATGTTTGTCGGGTACAACCTCTTCTTCGGAGCAATCATTGCGCATACCGATAACGCTGCGCACATCGGCGGTCTGCTTATGGGGCTGCTTCTCGGCGCGCTCATCGCCCGGGTCGCTCCGCAAGGCGACGACGTAGGTCGGCGTGTTAGCGTCCTTTTAGTTGGGATCCTTTTGGTCTTTGCCGGAGCGGTGTGGTTGAGGCATCTGAATCCCGTTGTGAAGTAGCAGGCTTTCTTGTGTGGTGACGGGGCTTTGCCCCGTCCAAGCAGGACGCCGCTTCCACTTGGTGTACCGGAATTGTGGACGCGCCTAAAGCTTCTGGATGGCCTGAGCAATTCGTACCAGCGTGGTTTCCCGCCCCAGCACTTCCAACGTCTCGAACAATGGCGGAGCATTCTTGCGCCCGCAGACGGCTACCCGAATAGGTTGAAACATTTGTCCGGCTTTGAGCCCGAGTTCCTGCGCAGCAGCGCGGAGGTTTTGGTCTAGCGGGTCGTGTTTGAATTCAGTTTGCGCCAGGATTTCCCGCGCGTGGCTTAGAACTCGGAGTGCCATGGCGGCATCGCCCTTCTGCGGGATGAGTTCGGCTGGGTCGTAGGGCGGGAGCTGGTCCACCAAGAAAAAGTCGGCGACAGTCACGACGTCGCGCAGAAGTTTGATGCGCTCCCGAATGAGCGGGGTGATGGCGCGCATTTTCTCCGGCGCGATTGGGAAGCCAGCGGCATGGACAACGGGGAGCAGGCGCGCGCTGAGCTCGTCGACGGAGAGGGCTCGGATGTGCTCGGCATTCAGCCACAGGGCTTTGGGGTCGAAGGTTTCTTCGGGGTAGGTGGGGGGGGAGGGGTCCTTCGACTCCGCCGAGCTGCGCTGCGCTTGCACGGCTCCGCTCAGGATGACAGTGCCTTCTTTGAGGGCACTGTTTTCTTTGAAGTTAACGACGGCATTTGAGCGGTTGATGCCTTCGAGGGAAAACGCGTCGATCAATTCCTGTCGGGTCATGTTTTCGCGATTGTCTTTCGGCGACCAGCCAAGCAGGCAGAGAAAATTGATGAAGGCTTCCGGTAGGAATCCGGCGTCGCGGTAGGTGGTCACGCTCACCACCGGACCGTGGCGGCGCTTGGAGAGCTTCGATCCGTCGGGGGCCACGAGCAGCGGAAGATGTGCGAACTGCGGCGGCTTGGCGCCAGCGCTTTCGAAAATGAGCACGTGCTTGTAAGTGTTCGTGAGATGGTCCTGGCCGCGGATGATGTGGCTGATACGGAGATCGATGTCGTCGGCACAGGAGGCGAGATGGTAGGTCGGCATGCCGTCGGAACGGAGGAGCGCAAAGTCTTCGATGTCGTCGGCGGATTTGATTTGCTCGCCGTAGACCGCGTCATTGAAGCGGACCTGTTCGCCTGTCCCCCGGGGAACACGGAAGCGGAGGGCAAAAGACTCTCCCGTCGCGGCTCGGCGGTCGCTTTCCGCGCGGGAAAGCTCGCGCATCCCGGGGTTGAAGAGCCAGGTTTGATTGGCTCCGGATTTTTCGCTGTCGTTGATCGCGACAGCAGTGGTGTGGGCGGGGGTAAAGTCGCGGTAGGCTAGTTCCTTCTGAAAAATGGCGTCGGCGATCTGGTGATGCAGGGCCAAGCGTTCGGATTGCTTGTATTCCTCGTCCCAGCCGAGGTCGAGCCAGCGCAGACCCTCGAAGATGGAGTTGACGGAGGCTTCGGTATTGCGCTCGACATCGGTGTCATCGAGTCGCAGGACCATGGTTCCTCCGTTGCGACGGGCGTAGAGCCAGTTGAAGATAAAGGTGCGGGCACTGCCAACGTGCAGAAAACCGGTGGGAGACGGCGCGAATCGAACTCGAAGCATAACTTTTGAGTATAGCGGGATTGGGGTCTGGGCCTCTAGCTCCTGTAGAGACGGGGCTTGCCCCGTCTCTCGCAGCGCGGCACTACGGAGACGCGGTAAACCGCGTCTCTACAGGAAATCAGCGTGGTTACGGGAAATCGCACTGGTTACGAAATCAGGGTGGTTACCAATGGATTACGAAGGTAACTCTTCCCGCGAATATCGCTCTAGCGCCAGCGCATCTCATAAGAAGATACTCTTGGAAACGCCGTGCCCAGGGCGGAACCTGCCGGAAGACACCTCTTGTTTCAATCTGTCTGGTGTGACAGGATTAGGCCAGCTTTTAAGCCAAAGACAGTTCCAACCGGGCTGCAATTACGAGTGATGACGATCGAGGAACGTTAACCAATGAATAGCGTTGCCACAGGTCTGGTGCTGATTCCTGGGGCCGTGGCCCTGCTGGTGTTTCTCGTCTTCACCTACCTCTTCGAACAAAACCGTCATAACTACTTTCGCGCGTGGCAACTGGCCTGGGCGGCATACACGCTGCACTACGCGCTGAAGGCGGTGGAATATTATCAAGGCCCTTCCCCATTATTGTTTTTGCTGAGCTCGCTGCTGCTGGTGGCGATGGCGATTTGCATCTTCGTCTCGACCCGGCTGATGAAGGAGCCGTTTCAGCTGAAGTGGTATGACGTTGCGCTGAGCGTGATTGGGGTCCTGCTGGCGTATCTGAGCTTGCGGGCACACATGGCAAGCGGGGTCTTCAGCGAGAAAGCGACTCCGCCGCCGATTTATTTGCGTCTGGAAATCGGGCTGGCCGCGACGCTCCTGTATTGCTCGTTCCATTTTTATCGTCACGCTTTTCGCAGGAATTCCGTGGCGTTCCGCACGCTCGCGTTTTCGCTAGCGCTGTGGGCAGCGCTGATGGGGGCGGGCCAGCTTCGTCAACCTTTCCTCGATATCGTTGGCCAGCTGGGAGGCTTCCTGGGGCCCATTCCGCAGATGCTGCTGGCCATCGCGATGGTGATGGTGCTGTTTGAAAACGAACGCAATGCAGTGCAGGAAAACGCATTGGCGTTCTCCACCCTGGGTGTCGATCCGCGCCGATTGTTCTCGGCGTCTGACCTCGTCCCCAGCTTGCAGACTTTTGTGGAGAGGCTAGTGGCGCCTCTGCCTACTCGTCGCGCCATTTTTTTTGTTTCCCAGCAGTGGCGTGGCACCTTGCCCTCGGTACAAAAAGGGTTTTCGGCGGAATTTCTGGAAACGCTGCAAAAAACGCAGGCCGGCGATTACATCGCCGAGCTTGCCTACAGGCGTGGTGGAGTGGTCACCTTCAGAGGTCTCGCGGAACTCGAAGAGCCTTTGCCGGCGCTTTCGGGAGGAAAGTTCGAGGTCTGCAAGCAGACGCTGCTGGCGGAGGGAATCACCGACCTGATGGCAGTGAGCCTGCAGACGCGGGAGCACAATTTCGGGGTCATCCTTTTTCCGCACGCGGAACGGCGCATGTTCGGCTCTTCGAATTTGCGGCTGCTCATCGGCCTCGCGCTGCAGATCGCGCTGACGCTGGAAAACTACGTCGTAATGCATGAAGCGCAGCGGCGAACCAAGGAATACGAGCTGCTCACCGAGATCGGGCAGGCCATCAGTTCTCATCTCAACCAGGATGAGGTGCTACGCACGGTACACGTGGAACTGGGCCAGATTTTCGATACCAGCAATTTTTACATCGCGTTTCAGGAAGAGGATGAGATTCACTTTGAGCTGGAGATCGAAGGCGGCATGGTTCTTCCCAAGCGCTCGCGCAAGGCCAGTAATGGATTGACTGAGTACATCATCAAGACTGGGGAGCCGCTGCTGATCGAATCCGATCTTGAGCAGGTGCGGTCAAAACTGGGAGTGGATTTCGTGCCTCCGCGCCCGGCCCGGTCGTTCTGCGCAGTGCCTATTTTTCTGGGCGGCAAACCCGTGGGAGTGATGGCAGCGCTGAGTACGGAGCGGGAATCGCAATTCCTGGACAGGGACCTCGAGGTCATGCAAACCGCCGCCGGTCAACTCGGGGTAGCAATCGAGAATGCGCGCCTGTTTACCGAGGAACAGCGCCGCGCCAGGCATCTCGCGTTTCTTAACAGCATTTCGAAAATGGCGATATCGAGCGAAGATGCTGAACAAATGATGGCTGACATCGTGCGCGAGATCCAGAAGAACTTCCGCTACGATCACATCGGCATCGGCATCATGGACTACGCCACCAAGGATATCGAGATCAAAGCCGAGGCGGGAACGACGTCGCAAACCCTGGGCCGCCGGGTCGCGGTGGGCAGCGGAGTTCTGGGAAAAGTCGCGCGCACCGGGGTGAGCGCACTGGTGCAAAACGCCGGCCCGGGACAGCTTGCCGGTGTGCTGCCGGAATCGCGGGCGGTGCTCTGCCTGCCGATCAGCTACGGCGAGACGCTACTCGGCGTGCTCAACATAGAGAGCCGGG
>Ga0210407_10000920_pt1 | contig 29836 bp, 25 predicted proteins | sample IncBWC27MmetaG_FD_150860 | JGI IMG/M metagenome (GOLD analysis project Ga0210407, IMG submission 150860) | Forest soil microbial communities from Barre Woods Harvard Forest LTER site, Petersham, Massachusetts, United States - Inc-BW-C-27-M | ecosystem: Environmental > Terrestrial > Soil >...
GCCGGCGAAATCATGTGCCCGTCGACGCCCAGCGTCTGCAAATACGCGTACAGTTCCGCAATCTCCTCGATGTCGGTTTCTTTGTAGATCGTCGTGTTCGATGTCACCAGGAATCCCGCCGCCTTCGCCGCCTTGATTCCTTCAATCGCTTCGCGGAACACTCCGTCGCGCTCCACGCATATATCGTGCGTCTTCTCGAGCCCGTCCAAGTGGACGCTGAAAAAGAAGCGCGAAGTCGGCTTGAAGTTCTTCAGTTGCTTGCGGATGAACATACCGTTCGTGCAAAGGTAAATATGTTTCTTCCGTCCAAGAATTTCGCTGGTCAACCGCCCGATCTCGGGATAAATCATCGGCTCGCCGCCGCAAATCGAAACGATCGGCGCTCCGCACTCATCGACGGCCGCCAGGCATTGCTCGACGGTGAGCATTTCATCAATCGTCGTCTTGTATTCCCGGATACGGCCGCAGCCCGTGCACGTCAGGTTACAGGCGTGCAGCGGCTCAAGCATCATAGTGAGCGGGAATTTTTTCGCACCGCTCATGCTCTTGCGGGCAAGGTAACCCGTCATGCTGGCGGTCATGCTAAGAGGAACCCTCATCCATTACCCCCTGTCATTGGTCCTGCCATCGTTTAGATGCGGCAACTCTTCTGCGGGAATCTGCAGCGAGAAGGATTTACGCCGCCCTTTACGAACATTGTCGTACCGGGCCAGCGCGTAAAGCGGGAAAGAATTGCGATACAGATGATATTTCAAATAAAACACGCACGGGAAGCCGGTGCCCGTAAACTGGTCCTCGTCCCATGTGCCGTCGGGATTCTGATGTTCCAACAGCCACGCAACCGCACGTTCGACGGCCGGATCGTCCGCCCCCGCTACCGCGAGAAGTCCAATTATTCCCCAAGCCGTCTGCGAAGGCGTGCTCTTGCCTTTTCCTTTATGCGACGTGTCGTAGTAACTCAGGATCGATTCGCCGTAACCGCCGTCCGGATTCTGCACTGCGCGCAGCCACTTCGCCGCTCGCTGGCAATCAGGCTGCTTTGACAGCCCCAGCGTTTCCAGCGCGCGCAATACGCCGCTGGTTCCGTATACGTAATTGACGCCCCACCGCCCGAACCACGATCCATCTTCTGTTTGATCCTGCCGCAGAAATTCCCGCCCGCGCTGGACCGCCGAATGCGATGCTCCCCAGCCCATCTGCCCAAGGCACTCGATCACGCGCGCCGTGACGTCTGCAGTCGAAGGATCGAGCATTGCGTTGTGGTCGGCAAACGGAATGTGATTCAGGAATTGCAGATTGTTCTCATGGTCAAATGCTCCCCAACCGCCGTCGCTGTTCTGCATGCTGACTAGCCACGCCAGCCCGCGCCGAATCGCGCTGCGCAGTCGCGTTGCTTCCGGATCAGCTACGCGCCCAAGCGCCATCAGTACGAATGCCGTGTCGTCCACATCCGGATAATAATCGTTCTGGAATTCGAACGCCCAGCCGCCGGGCGCCGAATTCGGATTCTTCACTTGCCAATCGCCAGGGCCCAGAATCTGGTTATCGAGGAGCCAGCGCTCTGCCGCAATCAATGATGGATGCGTCGCGTCGAGTCCAGCTTCTTCGAGCGACACCATCGCGATTGCCGTATCCCACACCGGAGAAATACACGGCTGCACTCGAATCGTGTCGCCTTCCTCGATTTCGTAGCGCTCGAGAAACCGAATTTCCCGCGACACCAGCGGGTCTGTAGTATCCCCGCCTTCCGCCAGCAACGCGTATATTGAATTCATCATTGCTGGATAGATTGTCCCCAGACCTTCGCTCCGCTCCAAGCGCTCTATCATCCACTTTCGCGCCCGCGCCGCCGCGGCCTTCCGGAAGGGCTTCCAGGGCATTCGCTCGTGGATCTTGATCGCGCGATCGAGAAGCAGAAACAAATTCTTCCACGACACCACGCGCTTGTCCCATTTGAAAGAAACCGGCTTCGAGCCGGGAACCTTGAATAATTCTTCAACCGTAACACCGTCGGGCAACTTCCAATTCGGCTTTTGCGCGTAGATAATCGTCAGCGGAATTACGATCCCGCGGGTCCACGACGACATTTCGTAGAGATTGACAGCCAGCCAGGTCGGCAGCAGCATCAACTCCGGCGGAATCGACGGTACGATGCTCCAATCGACCGCCCCCGTCATCGCTAGGTAAAATCGCGTATAAGAATTCGTTACTTCGAGTCCGCCGAGCTCGTGGATCTTTTCTTTGGCTCTCATGAGATGCGGTTCGGAGGCCGAGTCACCCGCAAGACGCAACGCCACATACGCTTTCACTGTTGAGTTAATCTCCGAGGGGCCATCCGGGAAAATGTTCCAGCCGCCGTCAGCGAGCTGTCGCGCGCGAATATAGTTCGCCAGCTTGGCGGTTTTCTCCGATTCCAGTTCCCCCAGCACGTGCAAATAAAGAATGTAGTCGGACTCGAGCGTAGTATCCGCTTCGAGCTCGCCCCACCAGTAGCCGTCGCGAGTCTGCGCAGCCAGCATCCAGTTCGTGCACCGGGTTATGGCCTGCCCCACGAGCGATTCGACACTTCGCCCAGGCGCAACCGCTGTTCCATGTTGGCTTCGCTCTACGCGCAGTTTGAGTTCAGGTGTCATCAATTGCTCTGGCATATCTTCGTCATTGACGCCTCGGTCGGATACACCGAAGTTTCCAAGGGCGACCTATCTCTAAACCCCAGTGACTCGCCCCGAGCGGTTGGAATACAGGCTGGGCCGCCTTGCCCCTGTCCCCGTGGCAAGCGCCCGTCGAACAACGGTGCCCTCAATCGTCTTCTGTAAACCCTAAATTCCCTCCGGACGGCGGTCAAAACTAATCCGCTACCGGACAAAGATTGGCCAATTCAAAAGGCGTACACCATTCCAATCTTCAACAATCTTGGGAGTTTTGTCTAACATTCTTATTATCTTCGGGTTTCCACGTACGGTCAACCAAAAAACGCCCCATTTGTCCTACTCGCCCATAAACATGGCCTGTAGCCCTAAGTGAGATGCTTTCCGGCGCCCAAACGCCGCATTACAAATCTTTGGAGCCCCTCGGGCAGCCGCCTTCCCAAAGGCTGCAAGAAACTTACGCTTCCCCCCCGCGCCGCTTTCCTGGCTCTCGACCCATCTGCGGGCGAACGGCGGACGAAAGCATCGGCAACCCGCAAGGCCGACCGAGCCGAGGCCTTGAAGTCGTCTCGCCGAGAGTCGAGCACGATTAAGTATAGGTCCGGCTTCCAGAGCTTAGTAAGGCTATCGCTCTCGACGATCACATTTCCCGCTTTCGATAGCTTCGTGGCCAAGAGCGCCAGCGCATCCGTTACCCGCCCCTCCTTCGACTGGACCCAAAGTGCCCGTTCCGCGCCGGCAACCAGAAAACGCGATGTATCCGATTCACCGGAACGATCCTTCTCCTCGCGAATCGCGAACGTGTGCCGGTTCGGCGCACATTTGCACCTCGATCCGCGCACCGGGCACCCTCCGTCCGTGTACGGCGTGATCTTCACCGCCGTCCAACGCGCACGCGGGAAGGCTCGAATCAAATCCACCACCAGCGAAGTCTTGCCCACCTTTCGGCATTGGCCTCCCACAACCACAAGTCCGCCTCCAAAAGAAGGTTTTTTGCGCCGCTGCTTCATTTTCGGTTTTTTTCCTGTTCGAGCTTGCGAACCCTCTCCGCCAGTTCCGGCAGGCGAGCCACACGTGCATGCTGCTCTTTGAATCGTTCGAGGGGACGCACCGGCGTTCCCCACATAATCTGCCCCGCTCGAACCGTCTTCCCCGGCAGCACTCCTCCCTGTCCGCCGACGATAGCCCCATCCTCAATCGTGCAGTGTTCGGCAAGTCCAGCCTGCCCGCCGAGCATCACTCTCTCTCCAATCGTGCAGCTACCGGAAATTCCCGTTTGCGACGCGATCACCGAATGCGCGCCGATCCTCACGTTGTGGCCAACTTGCACCAGGTTATCGATCTTCACATCGTCGCCAATAACGGTCGCATCTAGCGAACCGCGGTCAATCGTCGTGTTGCATCCGATCTCTACGTCGTCGCCGATTTGGACGCTTCCGATTTGCGGAAATTTCCAGTTCCGGCCCTCGCCGAAAACATAGCCAAATCCGTCGCCGCCAATTACCGCGCCCGAGTGAATCTCCACGCGCCGCCCCAACCGCGCTCCAGGATAGAGCGTGACCCTCGGATGCAGTCGGCATTGATCCCCGATCCGCGCTCCGTATCCCACGTAACAAAATGCCTCGATGATCGACCCAGCCCCAATCTCCACATCCTCTTCAATCACAGCGCAAGGTCCAACGAAAACTCCAATCCCGATACGTGCCCCGGGCGAAACAATCGCCGTCGGATGCAGTCCTCCGGTCGGCGCTGCCGCCCCAATAATCAACGCCGCCGCCTTTGTAAATGCAAGCTTCGGTTCATCGACCTCAAGAATGTTCTTCCCGGCTATTCGCGTGCCGGTTTGCGCTAGGACGCACCGCGCCGCGGAGGTTTCCGCCCGTGCAACATTCCTCGGCGCGTCCACGTAGATCAAATCCTCGGGACGAGCATCCCTCGGCCCCGCCACTCCGGAAATCGCGGCCTGCGCGTCTCCTTCCAGTTTGGCTCCCAAATATTCCGCCAGTTCGCCCGCAGTACGTTTCATAATCGCCTCGTCTCAGAAGCTCCGCGTAGTTATCAAAATGGATAAATTGCCTTCTCCCCCGCGGGACGTGTCTTCCACCGCTTATGCACCCACAGCCACTGGTCCGGATGCGCCCTCACGTACGCTTCGATCACTTGCGTAAACCGCGCCGTGTTCTCCACAACATCCGCCTCTTCATCCTCGGAACGCGCCAATGCCACCGCTGGCTCGAATCGCAACCGATACTTTCGCAGCGCGTCGTCCCACGAAAGAAAACCCGGCAGCACAGCCGCGTCCGTGCGTAATGCAATTCGCGCGAGGCCCGAAGTCGTCGAAGCCAATACTCCGAAAAAAGGCACGAACACGCCTTCCTCGGTCGAACTATTGTGGTCCGACAAAATCCCCACCGTACCGCCGTCTCCCAGCACTTTCAAAATTGCCCGCGCCGACCGGTTCTTCTCAATGGGACGATTCCCAGAAAGGCAGCGATAGCCATTAATCAATGCGTCCACGCGCCGGTTCGCAATCGGCCGCACCAGAAAGTGCAACGGATGCCCGTAAAGCGCATGCGCAAATGGGGCCAGTTCCCAGGCGCTCATGTGCCCCGTCAAAAATAGAACGCCCTTGCCCTTCTTCTGGGCGGCGTCGAAGTATTCCTCGCCGTCAAGAACAACGATGCGTTCGATTTTCTCCCGCGTGTACCGCGGAAACTGCGAGAACTCCCCCGCCATCCAGCCGATCTGCTCAATCATTCGGCGCGCCGCATGCTTACGTTGCGCTTCGCTCCACTCGGGAAACGCAAGCCGCAGATTAAACATCGCCGCCCGCCGCAACGGGCTCCGTACCGCGTAAGCAGCCGCGGCAAAGATAGCACCCACAAATCGCGCCACAGGGCGCGGCAGCAACCCCAAGGCCTTAATCCCCAACCATGCCGTCGCGTACTCAATCCATTCGCGCATCGCCGAGCATTATGCGTGACCCGCGCGCGAACGCGCCAGCCCTGCTTCTAGGAATGCATTCCGCAAGTCCACTAATCAGACTCATCGGTCACAAAACAATAATGCTGTGTTGCCAACCACAAGGCCCACCGATAAACTTCCCAGTAGTCCTATATGAAATTGCTCATGAGGGTTGGATTTGTATTAGCGTCGATTGCCGCATGGGCGCCTTTGACGCACGCCCAACGGGACGCTGTTGGTGTGCGGGCTCCGCTCACGGTGGAACAGGTCGTCCGAAGTTTGGAGCAAAGGACCAGAGAGCGCACAGAAGCGCTTCGCCATTTCGAAGGCATTCGCATCTACCGTCTGCAGTATCGCGGCATCCTCGGCGATCGCGACGCCGAGATGGTCGTCAAAATTACCTATCAGCGGCCATCCACAAAAGACTTCGTCGTAATTTCACAGACCGGTTCCAAGTTTGTCATCGATCGCATTTTCAAGAAACTTCAGGAAGCCGAGCGAGAGGCGCTTCGCCCGGAAAATCAGGAACCCACCACTTTAAACACTTTGAACTACACTTTCGCGCTCGTCGGATATGAAGACACCCCGGACAACGCGAGATACATCCTCTCCGTTCTTCCTAAGTCCAAAAATAAGTTCCTATATCAGGGGAAAATCTGGGTAGACGCCAAGGATTTTGCTATCGTTCGGATCCAGGCAGAGCCGGCCAAAAGCCCCTCTTTCTGGGTCAAGAAGAGCATGATCGAGCACGAATACGAGAAGGTTGACAATTTCTGGCTTCCCGCTCGCAGCCGCACGGAGACCGAGGTCCGCCTCAATGGACACGCAGTTCTCTCCATCGAATACAAGGACTACCAAATCAAAGAAGAGGACCCGCCCCCTGGGTCAGGACACACAGAACCAATGAACTAACTCTAGGGATCTCAAAAATCAGGGGCGTGAAAGAATCCCACTGTGTGGCGATCCGAACCCACATGTCGTATTGGCGGACGCAGGTTGAACGCTCCATTTTTACTTCCGTTTTCCTCTCCTGTAACATCACCTCGTGAAACCCTTGGAGTTGCTTGGTCAGGCGCTTTCTCGAGACGGTTCCGTCCTGAAGCTGATCCGCCGCAGCGACGAGTTCATCATCCTCGCCAATGGCAAGCCCCTTATGTCGAGCCGCATGCACGGTTCGGAGGAGGCGCTGGCGACGCTCGCCTGCCGAAAGGCGCTCGCGATCGAGCAGCCTAGTGTGCTCATAGGCGGGCTCGGTATGGGTTTCACGCTGCGCGCGACGCTCGATCTCCTCCCGCCGGACGCAACCGTTATCGTAGCCGAGTTGGTGCCCGCAGTGGTCGAGTGGAATCGCGGCCCACTCGCAGCCCTCGCCGGACAGCCGCTGTCGGATCCGCGCGTGCAGATCGAGATCGACGATGTCGCCGTTACATTCGCTTCATGCCCCGCCCAGTTCGATGCCGTACTGCTTGACGTCGACAATGGCCCCAGCGCCTTTGCCTCCTCGAACAATGCCGGGCTTTATGACGACCGCGGAATCGCTGCCGCCTACGCGGCTCTCAAGATGGACGGCGTCCTCGCCGTCTGGTCAGCCCGAGAGGATCGGAAATTCGAGCAACGCTTACGCCATGGGAGGTTCGCTGTCGAAGTCGAGCAAGTGCGCGGTCGCCAGCAAAAGGGCGGTCCCCGCCACACAATCTTTCTCGGTCACAAGACTGCCGGAAGGTGAGAATGCCTGGACGAGGCAGACTCCCGATAGGCGTTTGGGAAATGAAAAAGGTCGGCGGATGATCGGCAAACCAAGAGCAGCCGCGAAAAAGAAATCCAAACGTTATTGCGCGGCTACGCAGTCAACGCCACAAAAGCGAGTTTGACTCGGGGGAGCAACAGGTAAACCAGCATCCAAACGGCCGTCGTTGTCACAAGCAAATGACAAACGACCGACGGGACAGCCGGAATCACCGCATATCCCCTGAAAGCAAAAAGGCTGAGAATCGTGCATCCAATTCCCAAGGCAATGGACGCGATGGATACGATTCGCGCCCATTCGCGCAGTTCCAATACGCCAATCGTCAGACAGACGGCAACGCCAGCGAGAACCAGCAGTGAAAATCCTCCCGCCATTCCCATTCCAGCGATTGCCACGGAGACCGGATCTCCCGCATCTCGTCCTGTCATTCCCATGACGGCAACGAAAAAGAAAGCGACAGAGCCCAACGCCAGGACCGCCGATCCAAAGAAAGTCAAAACGGCAATGATTGTGACGCCAGTAGGGCGTTTCACGCTCTTACCTCACAGTTCGCACCACGCACGAAGCAGAGTCACACCGCTCCTGTGGAATCAGAGGAAGCGGTGTGACCGATCGGCTCTCTAGCCCGGCGAAACGCCTTCCTTAATCGTGATCTGGATGGCCGTGCCGCCAGTTCCAGTAATCCTTCTGATGTTTGCTATTCTGTTTGTCGTAAGAACGATAGTTCTCGTGCCGTTCTGTTAGATAGCCTCGGTAGGCGTGGTCTTCGCGGTCATCCCAGTTGTGGTAGTCGTGGTGTCTCGAATCGTAGACTCGGACCTGAACGTTGCCGTCCTGCGGTGTTGCAGCGCCCACGACGGATCCGCTTGCCGCAAGGGCAGCCGTCACGAATAGCGCGCTTAAGTATCGATGAGCTCGGTGCATATAGGGTAGTCCTCCAAGCAGCGATTCCTGGATTCCGATTTTGAAATCAAGGTAGCTTGGACTATGTGCTTGGCGCAGGTGCAAAGATGTTCTGTATAGCACACCTAGTCAGAGAGAATTTCATGGACCAGTTTGAGCAAATCGATTGGTTCATCTCTCATTTGCACGCGGACCTGTTAGAACAGAGCTAACCGCTAGCCAATAGGCTCGGTGTCTGATCAACGTGGCCAGGTAACAGGAGAGATGCCATGTGCCTCTTTCTACAACACGATATCCTTCGACGAATCGCACCCGCCAACCAAAATTGATTGAGGCGCCGGAATCCACCGGGAATGCTAGACTCACCCGCCGTGGCCTCTTCTGCATCAGCAGAATTCAAATCAAGCACCGGCGCGCTCGTCGCAGCCGCCATCGGCGTTCTCGTATGCCTGTTCAGCCACCTCGGCGCGATGGGTTTCGTCGGCCCCGACGAGCCGCGTTACGCTTGGATCGCTCGCAACATGGCCGCCACCGGGGACTGGATCACGCCGCGCCTCTACGGCCGGCCATGGTTCGAAAAACCAATCCTCTATTACTGGACGGCCGCGATTGGATTCCGTCTGCACTTGCCCGCCGAGTGGGCCGCGCGATTTCCTTCCGCACTCGCCGCTCTCATCGCAGCGCTCGCCATTGGATGGCTTGCACGGAAGCATTGTGGCGAATGGGAAACGTCAGCATCGAATCCCGCACTGCTCGCTCCGCTCGTCTTTGCAACAACCGTTGGCGCCATCGGTTTCGCGCGTTCCGCCGGGCCTGACATGCTCTTCACCGCATCGCTCGCTCTCGCCATGGCGAGTGCGGTCACAATATTTCGTCGCTCAGGAATTCTATCCAACGACGCGCATGCCGCCGCTGAACAGCGGCGCGACACCTTGCCTTTCGCGCTTTTCGGCGCCTCGCTCGGCCTCGGTGTCCTCGCCAAGGGCCCCGCCGCAGTCGTCCTCGCCGGCGGCGCAGTTGGTATCTGGACGCTCGCGACGCGCAACTGGCGCATAGCGCTACGGCTCGCGCATCCCATTGCCATCATCTCATTCTGCATCGTCGCGCTGCCGTGGTACGTCCTCTGTTCGCTCCGTAATCCCGATTTCATTCGCGTCTTCATTTTCCAACACAACTTCCAGCGCTACCTCACGCCCGTGTTTCAGCACAAGCAGCCATTCTGGTATTTCGTCCCAATCCTGATTCTCGCGCTCCTGCCATGGACGATACTTCTCTTCCCCGTCGCACAAGACGCGCTTCGCCACTGGCGCGAAAAATCCTGGACCGCATCCCCAGGATTTTTCTTCGCGTGCTGGGCTTTCTTCCCGCTGCTCTTCTTCAGTTTCTCGCAATCGAAATTGCCCGGTTATATTCTGCCGGCCATTCCGCCGCTCTCGCTGCTCCTCGCCGTCGCACTAGCTCGCGCGATCCGTTCGGATTCATACGCCTCGAAATGGCTGCTCGCACTTATCGGCCTTACCTGGATCCTTATGGGCGGTCCGGCTCTGTGGTTGTCGCAGGTTCACACAACTCCTCGGTTCTATCCGGTAGAAGTACTTGGTTTCGGCGCAGCGATTGCGATTGTTGCGGGAGTTTCGGTTGCCATCCTTGCATTCGTTGGTCCTCGCGCCGCCTTGGTCTTGTCCTTCGTCACGGTGATCGCGCTGGTCGAATTCGCGGGCCTGCGCGTTTTGCCTGCGCTCGATCCCTACATTTCCGGCCGTTCGCATGAAGCGTTCCTGCGTCATGACCTCCGTCAGGATCGATTGTTTACGTATCATTTGCCGCGCTCCTGGGATTATGGCCTCGCATTTTATTTTGGCCGCGAACTTCCTGAATGGTCTCCAGCCGATCCAGAACCTGCGCTCGTCCTCACGAACCCGCAAGGATTCACAGAGATCGTTAAACTCGGTCGGTTTCACCACGGAGCTGACGAAGAAGAAAGAAATGGAGATGGAAATGCGCCGCGGGGGATTCTCTACGTGCCCGTCATGCCCGCGCCGCGCTAGTTATCGCCTCGGCTCGTCGGCGACATGCCTAGCAAGAAGAAATTCACAATCTGGTTCTCGTAAATCTTGCGCTCCTCGTCGTTCATCACCAGGTAGCTCGCGTGGTTGCGAACGAGTTGTTTCGGCTCAGGCGCGAGAGAAAACATCCGTAGCGTCTCATTCGTCAGCTCCGGATGATCCTCCGATTCGATGAACAGTTTGGGTACGCCCTTCAACCGGTTCAAACTCTCCGCGACGGGCGCTTCGTGGCGGTAAGGAAACTCCACCAGCCGGAAACCGACGTCGCAGAACTTGCTGACGTATGGCAGCACTCCGAGTCCGGTGCGCCGCGCTTCGATTTGAACCAGCGCGCGTGGGTCGCTGTACGGTGAATCCACTGCCAACGCGGAAACTCTCGGATCCGACGTCGCAACTTCCAGAGCCGCGTATCCGCCCATGTCGAGTCCCCACATCCCAAAATGTTTCGGATCCACGTCGCCGCGCTTCGAGAGTGCTTCCACCGCTGCCTTCAGCTCCGCCGTTTCGCGATATCCCAGCGTCGTAGTTCCCTGGTTCGCTCCGTGTCCCGCGAAATTAAATACGAACGCGTTGAACCCGTGGTCCTGAAGCGTTGACACCAGCGTAAGCACTTCCTCGCGCTGCGACCCGTATCCGTGGCAGACCACAATCGTCGGCGCGCCGCGTAACCCCGGGAAAAACCATCCCTCGCGGGACACGCCGTTCGCCAGCGTAAAGCTGAACGCGGTCGGATGACCCATCATAACGTTCAGGTCAGGTGCGGTAGGATTTCGCGCAGGCCGCAGAATCTGGTACAGAAGGATTCCTGCAATCGTCGACACCGATACGAACGCAAAGAGGAAAAGCGCCAGGACCACCGAGAGCACCTTGGCGAGTCGCGTTGTCGGATAGCGCAGCTCTGAGAGGACAGCCATCCATTATGCGCGGGCGCTGGGCATTCGCACCGTGGCGCAACGTATGCTAGCACAATTCATCTGCCGTCTCGTTTCCCTCTCCGTCCGTGTTGAACGAACCATCAACGGTTGGGTTCCCTCTCCGCGCGACGCTATAATGGAATGCGGAGGCGTCGAAGGCTTCCATGCTGCTGCCTGCCACCATGCAGATCGTCGATCTCCGGCAAGTTCATTCGCGCTCGCTCGAGGTGTTATTTCAGGAAGAAACGCGCCACTGGCGCGACGAATTGCATTGGGACTATCGTCCGTCGATTGACTTGATTCGCAAGTTCATCGACTCGCATTCGCTCGGCGGATACATCGCGATGAAGGACGGACAACCCGCCGGTTACGGCTTCTACGTTCTCGAAGATCACAAAGGACTGATCGGCGGACTTTTCGTCTCCTCTCATTTTGCGCAAGCTTCCGTTACGCAACAGCTGCTTACGGAAATCTTCTCGGCTCTGCGTTCCACTCCGCGGCTCCAGCGCGTCGAAGCTCAGCTCATGCCCTTCGGCACCGATCTCGAATCGGCGTTTCTCTCGAAGCATTTTCGGTTGCACGCGCGGCAATTCATGCTTCTTGATCTCGCCGAAGCGAAGCTCTGCGGCAAACCCGTTTCGACGGGCCTGCGCATTGAACCCTGGACGGATCGCGCGTTCGAATCCGCCGCGCGATTGATCCATCTCGCGTACGCGAATCACGTCGACGGTGAAATCAACGACCAATATCGCAGCGAAGCCGGCGGAATGAAATTTCTCCGCAACATCGTGCTGCTCCCCGGATGCGGCCGGTTTCTGCCCGAAGCGTCGTTCCTGATTCGCCCCGCCACCGGCGAGAGGCCGATCGGCATGGTGCTCACTTCCACCGTGGCCGAAGGAGTGGGTCACACGACGCAAGTTTGCGTCATGCCCGGCTACCAGGGCCATGGCATCGGCCGCACGCTGATGGAAAGCTCCATCGAGGTGCTGCGCCGCCGTAACTACGAATATCTCTCGCTCACCGTCACCGCCGTCAATCGCCCCGCCGTCGAGCTTTACGAGCATCTCGGCTTTCGCACGATTAAAACTTTCGCGGCCGGCGTCTGGGAAGCGTAGCGGATTTATTTTTTCGCGCGGTCTTTCAGCAGGCCCTTCAGCTCGTCCATGAATTCTTTCACGTCCTTGAAATCGAGGTACACCGACGCGAAGCGGACGTACGCGACTTTGTCGAGCTTCTTGAGGCTCCTCATCAGATGCTCGCCGATTTCCGCTGTGGTACGCTCGCGGTCCGGCGCTTCACTGACGTAAGCTTCCGCTTCGTCGACGATCGTTTCGAGCTTGCCGACCGGCACGGGCCGCTTTTCGCAGGCCTTCAGCAGCCCTTGCAGAAGTTTCTGTCGCTCGAATTTCTCGCGTCGGCCGTCTTTTTTGATCACCATGTAGGGAATTTCGTCGATGCGCTCGTAGGTGGTGAACCGCCGCTCGCACTTGAGGCATTCGCGGCGGCGGCGAATCAAATCGCCGGTGCGCGCCTCGCGCGAATCCACCACCTTGTCATCGAGATGCGAGCAAAAAGGACACTTCACTGGTGCGCGCCTCCCGGATTGCGCGACGACTTCGACGAGTCCGGCAACTTCGACGACTTCGAAAACTCAGACGACTCCGCCAGAGCGGACAACTCCGCCTCCTCGGCGGACTTCGCTTGTTCCTTCCCCGCTTCCGCCATTTTTCGAAGCTCGCCCATCGACCATCCTTCGCGAAACAGCATCGGCACTCCGACCAGGCAAGGGGACGCGAACGTAATCAGCCAAATCATGACCGCGGCAGTGACGGCCGCTTCCTTTTCTACTCCCAAAATCAGGGTCAACACAAGAAAGGTGGCCACCTGCGCTCCGCCGCCCACTCCCGGCAATTGCGCCGCCGAGCCGACCATGGTGAACGCGAACACCAGAAGCGCGCTCGAAAAATCGAGTTGCGCCAACTGTCCGCCGAGGGCGTGCGGGATCCACAAATAGACCAGCGAGATCAGGAACCAGTGCGCGGCCGTGTACCACACGAGCATCCCGAGATCGCTCCAGGTGCGGATTCCCTGCAACCCGTCGCTGAAGCCATCGAGAAGAAGCGCGATGTTTTCGCGCCAACCGCTTCGCCATGCAGGATGGCTCAGCTTGCGCGCGAGCCATTGCGCGCCGTGGTACCGGAAGTAAATCAGGAAGCTGACGAGAAGCACTAGCCCGATGAGAAGCGCCAGTCCCGCCGAGCGGGTGGTCTTCATCACCAAATCATCAGCATCGGTACCGCTGCCATGCGCGCGGTGCCGAAACACCAGAAGCGCGATGGCGGCGAGAACCGCGGTGGCGGCGAAATCCGAAACGCGCTCGAGGACGTAGACGCCGAACATTCCCGGCACCGGCAGAGAATCTTTCCTGGCGATCAGCACCGGACGAATCGGCTCGCCGGCGCGGCCCAGCAGGAAGGTGCAGGCAAATCCCATCAGCGTCGCGCTGTAAACGTTTCCGAAGTGCGTGGCGCCGAGCGTGCGCGAAAATCGCATCCAGCGAAGCACGCGAATCCCGTAGCAGAGGTAGATCGTGGCGATCGAGAGAAGCAGCAGCGAAATCCGCGCCTCTCGAATCGATTGGCCCACCATCGACCAGTGGAATCCCTCGAGCGTGATGGAATTGCGAAAGCGGTAGAGAATGACGCCGAAAGCCAGAACGGCGAGCAGGAGCAGGAGGTAGCGTCGCGACCTTCGGAGCATTGATTGCGAACCGTAGCAGTTAGGTTCCAAAGGTGTCAAGCCGCGGTTTGGCGCCGCAACGTGAAGCGCGACGGTGCGCGGCGACGGTGCGTGGCGACGGGGCGGAGTCGCCGAGCCGAAAATCGCGCCAGGTCGAAGGCCAGAAACGGGGAGACAGCAGGTCCCTGGGCTCACTTCGTTCGCTTGGGACGCCGATGCTGGTCCCATCGGCGATTCAGCGACGATTAGACTTGCGCGCCGCTCTTTGTTTTCATCGAGTTGCGTCATTTTCTAATCGGCCCCCTCTGTCGATTAGAACTGCGCTTGGAATTGCGCCTTTTCGGGCGCGGGCCGCGCCGCAATTTGCGCACAGCGCTCTCTCCGCTCGCGTTGCTCGTTGCTCGTGTTAATGCGGGAAGAGCCGGAGCAGCTGAGTTCGCAGGTGCCACAAGTGCGGGAGTGGAAAGCGTCGCAGCGTCAATCACGTACTGCGGCGCGGGTTGGGCCGGAAGCGCGGGCTGAGTAGATGCAGGGCGCGACGCGGACGAGAAGATTACCCGCGAGGGCGGTTCGATCCATTGGCCGTCGTCGGTGATGCGAGTGTAGGCGCGCACGGCGCGGACGATCGTGTCGCCGGTAACTTTCGCGTCGTAACAGTTCTGGAGAACGCTATCGAGTGCGCTGCGGACGTTGCGAGTGCGGCGAGCGTAGAGTCCTACGGCGCGGGCGTGGCGATAGACCACGCGCTCGTTGAGGCCGTAGGCCTTAGAGATATCGTAGGGATGCTGCCACTGGATGAATTCGTCCTCGATTTCCTCGCGCTCGGGGTGGCGGCAAATGAGGCATCTACGTTCATGGCGCTTGCGATCGGCTGTGGCTGAGACGGGAGCCGCCGATCGGCGTGCGATCCGGGCATAGGTTTTCCGCGGAGGGGGCGCGAGTTCGACGTTGTCTTCGTCCTCGACTTCCTCGTCATCCTGTTCGACTTCGTTCTCTTCCGGGTTCGTCTGGTTGTCGGCAACCGCTGAGTGAAGCTCTGACGATCGCGCCTTCGCGGTCTTGCCTTTCCCAGAGCGTTCCAGGGCTTCCTCGATGAAAGGCACCAGAGCGGACGCCGCAGCGAGAAGTCCCGCCTTTTCATCATTTGGTGCGGAAACCGCCGGCGGCCTCCCTATCACTAACCGATATGGCGGTCCTGCCTTCACTTGGGGCTGCGGAGCGCTAGACTCGCCGGCGCGAGAGGCTGGCGGAGCCGCCGATGCAGCCGAAGCGCACGCAACGGCGGCAGGCGCCTCGGCAGGCTCACTGACGGTGGGCTGAGGCGGCTGGGGCGGCTGGCGGCCGGTCACCGGATATGGGTGCCAGCCGGGCGAGCCGATCACTTCTGCTGCGAAGTGCTCGTAAGCGCCCCATTGATTGTCTGTTAACCACTCCTTCCTCTTCATAACCCATCTCCCGGCCGTTTCGCGCCGCTCCGAGTCGCGGGAGCGGGCGCGCCCGACTCGTCGGGCACATGGCCGGTATCGAACCTAGCAATTAATATTGTTAAAACTACTGGCCCAGGTACCAAAGAAAGGACAGCTGTACTCGCGTACCCGATGCGCGTGGTACTAGGGGTGTTACCAGAAACGGGAGGTGGAAAAATTAAAGCCGCACATTTGAAGTGGCACTTTATTTGTCCGGTTAGCGCGTTAATTAGGCACTGACGGGATTTTTGTCGCGATTTTCATCTGTCCCCTAGACCTACCATGTAAAATCAGACGGCTTGTTGTAAGGCGCGTAACACTCAAGTGGAGACAGCCGTTTTATGATTGGCACCCGCCTCGGCGTTTTCGAGATCACGGCCAAGTTGGGCGAAGGCGGCATGGGAGTCGTCTATCGTGCGAAGGACCTTCAATTGGGGAGAGATGTTGCTCTCAAGGTCCTGCGAGTTGCGCCCGCTGAAGATTCCGATCACGTGTCGCGGCTCCAGCGTGAGGCCCAACTACTAGCTTCGCTCAACCACCCCAACATCGCGCAGATCTACGGTTTCGAGACGAGTGGTGAGAAACGCGCGCTCGTGATGGAACTGGTCGAGGGCCCGACGCTCGCCGAGCTCCTTGCGCAGAAACTTTTGCCCTTTGAGGAATGTCTCTCGATTGCGACACAGATCGTTCAGGCGCTTGCCGAAGCGCACGATAAGGGGATCGTGCACCGCGATCTCAAACCCCAGAACATCAAGCTGGCACTGGGCGGCCGAGTCAAAGTGCTCGATTTCGGCCTCGCGCGCAGACAGGTCACCCCTGGATCGTTAACAGGAGACTCGGCCACACTGCCCCGCGCCACGCAGCCGGGAACCATTCTCGGCACGGTCGGCTACATGGCGCCCGAGCAAGCGCGCGGTGAGACCATCGATACTCGCGCTGATATTTTTTCCTTCGGTTGCGTACTGTACGAGATGGCCACTGGCGAACGTGCGTTCGCCCGCTCCAGCGCTCTCGAGACGCTGACGGCGATCCTTCACGACGTTCCGCTCGCGCCAAGCCATCGTCGACGCGAATTACCGGCAAGTTTTGACCGCGTGGTTGCGCACTGCCTGGAGAAGGAGGCCGCGGCCCGATTTCAGTCGGCACACGATTTGGAATTTGCTCTCAAGGCACTTACTCCCGGCCGGGTACCAGCTGGTGTCGGTGTCAAGGCGCGGGCTGCTTCCGTCGCCGTGCTGCCGTTCGTCAATCTGAGTGCCGATCCAGAGAACGAATTCTTCGCCGACGGAATCACCGAAGACGTGATCGCGCATCTCACGAAAATACGATCGCTGAAGGTGATCTCGCGAACCTCGGTGATGGCTTTCAAGAAACGCGACTGCGGGCTACGCGAAATCGGCGAAAAGCTTGGCGCCTCTTCGCTGCTCGAAGGCAGCGTTCGGCGCGCAGGCAACCGGGTGCGCATCACCGCACAGCTTGTCGACGGCGCAAGCGACGAACACATCTGGGCCGAGACCTACGACCGCGATCTCACGGACATCTTCGCGATACAGACCGACGTCGCCGTGAATATCGCCAATGCCTTGCGTGCCGAGCTGTCGAACGACGAGCGAGCGCGCGTTGGACGGCGGCCGACCTACGACCTCGAAGCCTACGAGCTGTATCTGCGGGGGCGCAACGCGCTTCATCAGTTCACCGAAGAAGGATATCTCCGTAGCCTTGTAGACTTCAACGCCGCCGTTGCCCGTGACGCCAACTTTGCCCTAGCCTGGACGAGCATTGCGGAAGCTCACGCAGAAATGTGTATCGATGGCAGCCTGAACAAGTCGCCCGAGGAGACGATCCGCCTCGCTAAGAAAGCCGTCGCCCGGGCGCTAGAACTGGACAACGAGCTGGGCGAGGCGCACGGCATCTCTGCCCTCATTCAGTTCGCTTTCGATTTCGATTGGAAGGGCGCCGAACGCTCCTTTTTAAGAGCCATCGAACTCAACCCCGGCAGCGCCCAGATACATGACCACTACAGCTGGCTCTGCACATCGCTGGAACGGTACGACGATGCGTTATGGCAGGTGCGTCGCGGACGTGAGCTTGACCCACTTTCCATCCCATCGGATGTCCCAACCACTCTCTTGCGAGCCGGACGCATCGACGAAGCTTTGGATGAGGCGCGGCGCGCCGTCCGGGTCGAGCCCGGCTCACCTCGTTGCCACTCGATCCTCGGCTGGTCCCTGATCTTTCACGGCGAGAAGGCCGCGGGAATTGCATCTCTCGAACGGGCGGCGGCAATCTCTCCCAGCTCCACACTTTTTCTTTCCCAGCTTGGAGAAGCCTGCGCGCTAGCAGGAGACGTCAAAAGGGCGCGGGAGATACTCCAACAATTGCACGATCGTTCGACGCGCGAATTTGTCTCACCGTACCATTTCGCCTATGTACATGCCGGGCTGGGCGAGGCCGACACCGCGATCGACTATCTCGAGCGCGCTTTCGAGCGACGCTCCGGCGCGATTTACGGCATCAAAGGCTCATTCCTTTTCAACAACCTTCGCACCCATCCCCGGTTCGTGGCTCTGGTTCGCAAGATGAATTTGGGTTAGCGCCGCGAACTGTTGTTCCAACTCCCGATAAGTCGTGCCAGCTCAACCGGTCGATGCAACACCATCTAATGCGTTGATTCGACAATGCTTCCCCGGGTGAAGCGATCTGTTTGGCTGTACTCGGTCAAAACCTAGCCAGGGTGGTGTTCCGGCTGATCTAACCCTAGCGAGCGATTTAGCCTTTGTTTTCAATGCAGGTCGGGAACGACCCGAGTGTTGCGTCGACCCATTGAGACCACCCGGATTACCGGACATGTTCCGGGCTGGTAGTCAACTTGTGCGGTAAGCGCGTTAATCAGGACTTAGCCAGAAGTGTGTGAGCCTGATGCCCTACATGCCGTCAGTCTGGTGAAGGCGTAAAAAATCGTCTACACTCCGCAACAAGTTACAGTGCTTGGACTCTCTCTTGGCGGAGGTACGACATGAGTGCAGCGCGCAACGTGCCCGCAGGCGGATCCGATCAGGAGTTAGCCAGCCTCCTGGCCACACACGTGAAGGGCCTGGCGATCGACGTCAACAAAGTGCGCGCGCACATCATCAACCCGCAGAACATGCAAGGCGTTTTCTCCGATAAGGGTCCCACAGAAAGCAACCTGAAGTTCACGCCCATCGGGTCCGTCGGCAATCGCCCGGAATTTCTCGATGTCCCCGCGTTTGGCGCGGCGCTGCATGATGGGCTGCAAGACAGCGTCGCCGGGTACAGCGCTGAGCTGCGTCAACATGGACAGGCCATCTTCAGCAGGAACTGGCTGTCGGCCAAGAGGCGGCAGGATGGAAACGAGAACTGGACCTCGGACGTGCAGTTGCATGTAGCCAGCGTGTGCAAACTGATCACGGCTATGGCCATGACCGTACTGATGGCCGAGAGAGGCATTTCTCCGGATGCGCAGATCATCGACTATCTCCCCGATTATTGGGCGAAGGGACCGAACATCGAGTACATCGTCTTCCGCAACCTCTTTAACCACACCAGCGGAATCTTCAGGAAAGAGGATCCTTTTGATTTTTTGACGATGAAGTCGGTCATCGCCTCCGGCATCAGCCTGGACCCGAACGCGCAGTACCGTCTTGGCGGGTATCAGTACCACAACCTGAACTACGGTCTGCTGCGCATCCTGTTGACAGTGATGAACGGCAACATCAGCAAAAGCGCCACCTTCAATATTCTGGGCATCGACCTGAACGATCTTGTCTGGGATGTGGTTACGATCGACGGCTACTCCAATTTCGTACAGACCCGGATCTTCCAACCGTCAGGAGTTTCCGGCGCCACCCTGGACCACCCTGCTGCCGCCGGGCTGGCTTACAAAGAGCCGGGCGATACCGAGCATGGCTGGAATTCGGGAAACCTTGAAGAGATTTGCGGGTCCGACGGCTGGCACCTCTCCGTGAACCAGCTGCTGGATGTGATGGGCGAATTCCGCCGTGGAGGAAACATCGTCCCGGCCGAAGCTGCCCAGGCCATGCTCGTCAACGGTTTCGGCGTCGATCCTCTTGTCAACCCTCCCTACACCAATCCAATCACTTTTGGATTGCTCACACCCGCCGGCGAGGTCTACTGCAAACCCGGCACCTGGTACGATGGCATCGGTCGCGAAGAGCAGGCGTTGGTTTATTTTCTGCCTCAAGACATGGAACTGGCAATTCTGGCCAACTCTGAGGTCGCGGGCGCCGACCCGAGCCACCAAGTCCTTCGCGACTTTGTCACGCGCACCTATCTCGACAATTTGACATCACAGCTGGAAAATGCCTGAAATTTCGGCGTGCGACATTTCGATGAATTGGTTTTGTCCCCGATGTTCCCGGAGGGCGGTTATCGCCAATCCGAATTAGGCTGCCTAGCGGCGCTCCCACAAAATTCGCTCAAATGAGGTCAATGTGAAAAGAGAACGCCTAACACAGATCGTCCTGGTGATCGTGGGGCTGATCAATCTGTCCCTGATTTATTTTCTATATATGGATCTGCGGCATTCCAGCTGGCTTTTGGAGGGGAAGAACGAGGTGGAGCCGATGTTTCTGAGCTTCTTTATTCCGGTCGGGGTCTTTCTACTCATGGCCGCAAGGAGACCATCTGAGCATCGCTCGATGATTGCTCTAGCAGCTTGGTGGAACATCGCCCATGGCGTGGTGATGGCTATTCAAACCGTGGAAGCCCGGATTCACGGCGTCCACAGGGACTTGACCGATGTGGTCGTTTTTATTGTGATCGGAGGCGTTTTGTTAGCGCTTCTGCCAGCAAAACGAGAGGCAGTGGCGTCGGGCGTTGCGTGAACGAGCGCTGACCCCACACTCCGCGCGGAGATAACCGTTTCTTCTCGGCGTGACGCCAGGGGCGGCAGGGAAAGGCAAGAGAGGTCCCTCGGCTGCGCTCGGGATGACAACGCTAAGGCAAAGGTGACGGCGAAGGAAAAGGCTGCCGGCCTGAAGGCCGCCGCTACATGCCGACGTATTGAAGTGACGGGATTTATCTTAGTGAGGGCGCTCGTAATTCCACATCAAACAGACAATTGCTCCTACGAGTAGACCGGATTCTATTCCGTCCTTAATTGGATTGTCTTTGAATATGTAAGCAGCGGCAATCAGGGCGAACGCCCAAAACGAGCGACCAAAGGATGAGCGTCATCCGATACTTCTTAGGGTTCGTCGTGATGGTAACAGTCTGAGCATCGTTCTGTCCGCGAGCCTCATTAAAATGAGCCGGCGCTTGCTGCCGCCTGTGGCGGCGTTGCATTGACTCTGGAAAGCGTCGTGAGTACACTCCGCGCCGTAGACCCGCCAGGTGGCGAAATCAAAGGAGAGACGAATGCGAAGAAACTTGCTTGGTTGTGCGCTGAGTTGCGTGTTGTTGATGCTTTTCCTGTGGGCGATCCCTGCGTCGGCGCAGGAGCATTACACCGAAGGGCATGTGTGGCGCGTGACGCTGATCCGCGTGAAGCCGAATCAGATGGACGCGTACATGACGTCGTTGCGGCAAAGCACGAAGCGCATCTACGACGAAGAGAAACGCGAGGGCAACGTCCTGGACTACAAAGTGTTTTTGAAGGAAACGCGCAACAATCCGGAAGATTGGGACATTTGCATCGCGGTGGAGTACAAGAACCATGCGGCTCTCGACGGAGGGGCGGCAAGGGGTGAAGCGCTACGAGACAAGATCATCGGCGGCAAGCAGCAGGGACAGCAACTGGGCGAGAAGCGCGTCGAAATGCGCGAGATTGTTTCGTCCGAGTTGTTGCAGGAGATTATTTTGAAGTAAGTGAAGCGCGTGGAGGAACGTCGTCCCATTGGGCTGTGCGCGGATTGCGTGCATGCGCGGCAGATTAAGTCTGACCGCGGAGCGACGTTCCTCCTGTGCGAGCTCTCGGCCAGGGATCCGGCGTTTCCGAAGTATCCAGCGCTGCCGGTGCTGCAGTGCCCCGGATACGCGCCGGAATTGCCGCGGCCGTAAATCACTTCTTCGCAAGCGAGCCCAAAGATCGCAGGGTCAACGGCGAGAAAAGCAGGTCCCTCGCGCCAATAAAACCAGATTGAGGTCGGGAGAATTTGCGCCGGAGCAGTGTGCGCGGGGCGAGCGCTTGTGTTGGTGTGCGTAACCCTAATAAGATGCGTGGCGATGGCGCGAGTGGCTGGGGTCTGTTCGGACGCGGACACTTTAGGGAACTTTTCGAGCCGAATATGCGTTCTATTATATGAGGCCGAGAAGTGATGAAAGCAGCGAGGCAAAGCAAGATTGGAGCCCGATGCCCAATTGGTGCAAAACTGCCTCCGGGGCGATGGGCCGGCCTGGGAGGAACTTGTAAAGCGGCACACGCGGCGCGTTTACAACCTGTGCTACCGCTTTACGGGCAATTCGGCGGAAGCCGAGGATCTGAGCCAGGAAGTTTTTCTGCGGATTTACCGGACGCTGGCGAGCTACCAGTCGGCGTTTGGAGGTTTCCCAACGTGGCTGACGAGCGTGACGCGCAATTTGCTGGTGGATCATTACCGGCGGACGCGTCGCGACCGAGTTACGGACTCGCTGGACGACGCGATGCCGGCGCTCGAAGAGAAGCATTCGTCGGCGCGCGCGCCCGACAAGCTGGCGCAGGCGGCGGAGTTGAGCGTGCAATTGCAGCGTGGGCTGGCGAGGCTTTCACCGGAGTTGCGCGAGGCGGTGATCCTGCGCGATTTGCAGGGTCTGGAATACAACGAGGTGCAGGTGATACTGCAGGTGCCTGAAGGCACGGTAAAATCAAGGATCAACCGGGGACGCATCGAGCTGGCGCGTATCCTGAGTGAAATGGGAGTTCGACCGGACTAGTTGCCGGGGCGGAAGACGATGAACTGGAACCACGCAGAAACGGAAGAACGGCTGAGCGATTATCTCGACGCGCTGATGACGCCGGAAGAGTCGGCGGCATTTTCGTCGCACGCGGCGCGGTGCACGGAGTGCGCGAGGCTGCTGAGGCAGGTGGGCGGGCTTGTCGCGCAGATGAGGGCTGTGGAACTCTTGCCCGTTCCGGCGCTGCTCGACCGGAAAATTCTGGACGCCACGCTGGGTTCCCGGACGCCACGAGAAGGCTGGAAGCGGATGTTCGCGTGGGCGCCGATCTTGTGGAGTCCGCGATTTGCGATGGGCGCGGTGACCGTAGTCGCGGTGTTCGCGATCGTTCTTCACACCGCGGGCGTGACGCCGGGAAAGTTCAAGCGCGCCGATCTGAGCCCCGTAAATATGGCGCGTTCGGCGAATCGGCAGGTTCATTTGGTGTACGCGCGCAGCGCTAAATTCGTGAACGACTTGCGCGTGGTGTACGAAATTCAGTCGGCGCTGCAACGCTCGCCGGAACCGCCGCCATCGGCCAACCCGGAGCCGCAACCGAAGTCCGAATCGCCTTCGAGCTCACCCGACCAGAAATCGCAGGAATCGCCAAGGCCGCGTTCGCAGATGCGCAGCGCACCGATGCTTGCGTTCGTGCTGAGCGAATTTACCAGGAGTCCTCGATGAAATGCGCCGTGCATGGGGATCTCGAAGCCACGGGATATTGCCGCAATTGCGGCAAGGCGATGTGTCCGCAGTGCACGCGCGATGTGAATGGCGCGCTTTACTGCGAACCATGCCTGGGCACCATGCTCGTCGCGCCGCAGGCTGCGGTTGTGACGGCGCGCTCGGCGTCGAACCCCGGCTTGGCGGCCGTCCTCGGTTTTATTCCGGGACTTGGCGCGGTTTACAACGGCGAATACGTCAAAGCGCTGATCCAGGTGCTGATATTTGGCGGCATCATCGCGGGACTCGCAAGCGACATCAGCACCGGATACATCGTGTTTCTCTCCATCGGGCTCGGCTGCTTTTACTTGTACATGCCGATCGACGCGTATCGCGTCGCCAAGGCGCGGCGCATGGGCGAGCCCGATCCCGGCGTGCTGCCCGAGAGTGCTTCGGGGCGCCCGATTGGCGCGATCGTGTTGATCATCCTTGGCGTGCTGTTTCTGATGGCCAACTTCGGAATCCTGCAAGAAGACTGGTTCTCGAAAGCGTGGCCCATTGGATTAATCGCTCTCGGCGTGTGGCTTGTGTGGGATCGCATAAACGCAAATTCTGGGAGAACGTAACGTGAATGATTCGATGAAGACACGATGCGCTTGCGCGCATTGCCGGATGCGGTCTCTGATGGGTCCCATCATGATCATCACCATCGGCGTTTTGTTTCTGTTGCGCGAATTCACGCGTTACGGCATCGGCGAGCTTTGGCCCATCCTGCTGATCGTGCCGGGAATTGTGCTGGTGGCACAGTCAATGGCCTCTAAATCTGGGCATATCGGCGGATGATCTGCTTGCAAGCTGGCTGCGACGAATCGCTTGATCTCACCTTGACCGACAAACCATGACCAACGGCGCCCGACAGCGAAGTTCAATTTTTACTGGCCTTCTGCTGATCTTTCTCGGCTTCCTTTTCCTCCTTCAGCGATTCGAACCGCACCTCGGAATCGGACATCTTGTCCGGCGCTATTGGCCGCTGCTGCTGATCGTTTGGGGCATCGCAAAATTAATCGACCACTTCGCGACGTCGCGGACCGGCGAAGGCCGCCCGCCAATCGTGAGCGGCCCTGAAGCAGCGCTGCTGATTCTCATCGTCGCCGTGCTCATTGGGATGTCGTTTTCGGAGTGGTTTCCGAATTTTATTTCCTCGAAGATTCATGGGGACTCCGACGAGGAAATTTCGATCTTCGGCGAGCGCTATTCCGACAGCCAGGAACTTTCCGAACACGCGATCCCTGCCGGCGCACGAGTGGTGATTCGCACCGGCCGGGGAAACATCACGATTCACGCGAGCGACGGGAACGACCTGCGCGTGGCAGCCAGCGAATCCGCGTCCGGCTCGACGGAAGCAGCAGCGCGCGATCGCATGAAAAACGTCAAGGTCGTCATCGACAAATCTGCCGGCTCGTTTGACGTTCATCCAGTGCGCCAGGACGAAGCGGACGGGCATGTGAGCGTGGATCTCGACGTTGCGGTGCCAAAGAAGTGCGCCGTTTCCGCGAGTTCCCACCTCGGCGACATCAGCATTTCCGGCATGGCAGGCGCCGTATCGGCCTCGCCGGACCATGGCGATGTGGAGATTCACGACGTCGCCGACGCAGCCGTGCAGATGCAGAAGGGCGATGTGCGCATCAGCAATATTTCGGGCAATTTCAAACTCAGCGGCAAGGGAAACGACGTTGATGTCTCCGAAGTTGCCGGGGACGCTTCCCTCAATGGCGATTTCTTTGGCACGGTTCGCCTCCGAAACGTTACCAATACCACCCGCTACATTTCGCAGCGTTCCGACCTCACCATCGTGAAAATGACCGGACTGCTCGAGCTCGATTCAGGCGATTTGCGGCTCTCCGACGTCGCGGGCCTCGCCAAGCTCGTGACTCACGACAAAGACCTCGAAGTGGAAAATATAGCGGGGAAACTAAATATCGAAGATACGCACGGCGACATTCAAGTAAGCTATTCGCAACCGCCGCGCGAAGACATCACCATCTCGAATGGAACGGGAGATGTCGATATCACGCTTCCATCCCACGCGACGTTCGAAATTTCCGCCGCCTCGCACAAAGGTGAGGCGCAGAGCGAATTCGAAGACAGATCGCTCGAGCCGGTCAACGACAGTGGCATGGGCCGCCTCAACGGGAAAATCGGCTCGCTAGGCCCCAAAATCACGATCACCACGAACTACGGCACGATTACACTGCACAAATCGTCTTAAGACTCTCGGCACACCTACACCATATTGCAATTACGCCGCTCCACGTAAACGCTCGAGCGCCGCGAAGAAATCCGGGAACGAAACCGCGACGCAATCGGCGTCCCGAATCACTGTTTCGCCTTCGGCTCCGAGTGCGGCAACCGCAACCGCCATGGCGATCCGGTGATCGCCATGCGGGTCCACCTTCGCGCCGTGCAATTTTCCTGCCGACCGTCCTTCGACGCGCAAACCATCAGCAAACTCTTCCACTTTCGCTCCCATCTGCCGCAGCCCTTCGGCGAGCGCGGCGATGCGATCGCTTTCTTTCACGCGCAATTCCTGCGCGTCGTGAATCTCGATTCCCTTCTCCGTGAACGGGCCCAGCGCCGCGAGCATCGGTAGCTCGTCGATCATTTCCGCCACCTGCGCGCCCGAAATCGTTCCCCCGGCGAGCGCCGCGTGTTTCACGGCGACGTCGCCAGTTAATTCGCCATCGCGCATTGCGAGCGAGGCTACGTGAATCGACGCACCGATGGAAATCAGGAAATCCAGCACCCGCGCGCGCGTGGGATTCAGTCCTACGTTGTGCAGCGTGAGCGACGACTCCGGCAATATCAGCGCAGCACCGATCAAGAACACCGCAGCCGAGAGATCACCCGGCACCAAAAGTTGCCGGGCTTGCAACTTCGGCCGCGGATGAACGCGAATCGCCCCTTTCGCGTCGCCGACGGCTTCGACCACCGCTCCAAATTCCCGCAATGCAATTTCCGTGTGGTCGCGAGTCGCGATCGATTCACGCACGGTGGTAGGCGCATCGGCAAAGAGTCCCGCGAATAAAATTGCGGATTTTACCTGTGCGCTTGGAACCGGAAGCGTGTAATCGATTGCTTGTAACACGCCGCCACTTATTTCGAGCGGCGCCACATCGCCTTCGCCACTCCGGATTTGCGCTCCCATCTGCCGCAGTGGCTCCATTACGCGCCGCATCGGCCGCCTTCGAAGCGAGCGATCGCCGGTGATCGTGGACGAGAACGCCTGCCCGGCCAGGACGCCCGCGAGCATCCGCATCGTTGTTCCGGAATTTTCTGCGTCGAGCGCGCGCCGCGGCGTTTTCAGGCCGCCAAGTCCGGCCCCGGTGATATGGACGCCTTCGCGCCCCACCTCGACTTTGATCCCCAGCTCGCGCAGGCATTCAAGCGTGCTGCGGCAATCCGCCGCCAGCGAATAGTTGCGGATCTCGCTGCGCCCCTCGGCAAGCGCCGCAAGAATCGCATAGCGATGCGAAATGGATTTATCGCCGGGCAGCTCCACAACGCCCGTTATGTTTCCACCGGGAGAAATAACTTTCTTCGACACGGCGCGATTCTAGCACGGACAATTCTCGGCCCATGGTCTCGGGTGCGGTCGCAAAGCCCAAGGTTCATCCTGCGTAACTGTCGCCGTCCCGAAACCTTGGTTGACTTTAACGTTCGAGGCGATCTTGGCCATTTTACCGGGCAAGCCAACCGAAACGCGCTGAACGGAGTCCAATAGAGAGTACCGATCCATAGGCCCAAATCGATACCGTTCTTAAGGTTCACTACATTGACCAGCCTTCCGTTTGCGTCCCGCAAATCCCGCAGTTATGATGGTTATCTCATGCGATTTTTGACGACTCGACTGCGTGCGGCTCTGGCCGCGCTTGCCCTTCTTGTTTGCGCCGCTTCGCTTTCGGCGGGCGACAAAGCTCCGACCTTCCCCTTGGATCAGGTGAAGCCTGGCATGAAGGGCGTGATGTATACGATTTTCGCCGGTGACGAGGTAGAGAAAGTTGACCTCGTGGTTCTCGGCATCCTCCACAACGCCATGGGGCCGAAGCAGGATGTGATTCTCGTGCAGCTCCTCGGCGAAAAAGCCGAGCATACGGGAGTGGTCGCGGGAATGAGCGGCAGCCCTGTTTTTTTCGACGGGAAGCTTGCCGGCGCGCTATCGCTCAAGATCGGGATCTTCAACAAGGAAGCGATCGGCGGCGTGACGCCCATTGCAAGCATGCTCGAAGTGGCGACAGCTTCGGCCCCTGCGGCGAGCGCCTCGGCGCTTCCGCCGTCTTCGCCGAACTCCTTGTATGCGGGGACATCGGACGCTCGATTCAACGCGAGCGCAATGCGCGTTCCAGTGCCGGGCAATTTTATGCGTCGCGCGTCGGCTGGCGCGGGCGATTTCCTCATCCCAATCGAAACGCCCCTCATCATGACCGGCGTGTATCCCGAAACGCTCGTGCAATTCAGCCGGGAACTTTCCGCATGGGGCATGACGGGAATGGCGGGCGGAACCGCCGAGCCTTCGCCCGACGATGCAAACATCAAACCTGGCGATATGGTTGGAATGGAACTGATTCGCGGCGATCTCTCGCTGAGTCCCGGCTGCACGGTCACCTCCGTCGAGGACGGCCGAGTACTCGCCTGCGGACATCCACTTTTCGGCTTCGGCTCGGTGGCGCTGCCGCTGACGCGCGGTCACGTTGTAACCACGCTGGCATCGTCGATGGCGTCGACGAAGCTAATGACCTCCGGCGGAACGATCGGCACTCTCACGCAGGACCGGACCACCGCGGTGATGGGCAAGCTCGGCCCGGGCCCAGCCATGATTCCGTTGGACGTCACGCTGACGACGCCGATCGCCGAAAAGAAATTTCATTTTGAAGTGATTGAGAATGCGCAACTCACTCCCGTCCTCGTTGCGCTCGCCGCATTCAACGGGATCGCGAGCAACCCGGCGTACAGCGAAGGTTTCACCCTGCGGCTCGAAGGCTCGATCGAACTGAAGGGCCATTCCGCCGTGCACATCGAAAACCTTTTTGCGCCCACGGACATGCCGGTGCCGGCCGGCGTTTTCGTCGCCACCGCGGTTCAAGGCAATTTTGCGCGCATCTATTCAAATCCCTATGAGCAGCCGAAGGTGGAACGCATTCAGTTGCACGTCACTGCGCTTACCGAGCGCCGCGTCGCTCAAATCGACAATGCGTGGATCGAGAAAAGCGAAGTGAGGCCCGGCGAAACGGTTTCGGTGAAGGTTCTGCTGCGGCCCTATCGCGGAACGGCGTTCATTCAGGAAATTCCCGTGACCATTCCCGAACAGGCCGCGCGTGGGACGCTGCAATTGGTAGTCAGCGACGCGGAGACGCTGAATCGCAACGTCCAATTCCTCGCCAACAATTCGCAGGCGCAACTTCCCGGCCTCGAAGAGCTGATCAACCTGATGAACCGGGAGCGCCAGAACGACCGCCTCTATGCCACGCTGCTTCAGCCGACTCCGACTCTGCTCGTCGAAGACAAGGAAATGCCGAACGCGCCGATTTCCGAAATCAACGTGCTCGACCAGCACCAGGCTCCCGGCGGCTCGCGGCTGCTGTATCAATCGAAAGCGGGCGAATGGTCCGTGGAAATGCATCAAGTGATCGCGGGAGAGCGCGCCATCGCGATTACCGTGAAGTGAAACCCCCCGGCAAAGGAGATTTTTGCGGATGACGCGTCAAACAACTCTGGCGTGCCTCTTCGCGGCCGCGCTTTTGGCTTCCGTGGTCGCTCCAATGGTCGTGCGCGGAGAACACACACGCACTTGGCGTCAAACGGACTACGCCGAGTTCGACAAGGGCACGGCCAAAGGGGTGGCGCTGCGCAGCGACGGCAAACTGATGCCCGCTCCGAAATTCACGCCGTTTGCGGATCCGAACATGGCGTACCTTTGGGCGCTAAAAATGGATTCGCGCGGACGGTTGTACGCCGCGGGCGGCTCGGACGCGAAAGTTCTGCGCTTCGACGACGCCGGCAAATCGGCCACGGTGTTCGAAGCCAGCGAGCTTGCGGCGCAGGCAATTGCATTCGACAAGAACGATAACCTCTACGTAGGAACTTCTCCCGACGGCAAAGTCTATAAAGTCACGCCCGACGGAAAGAAGAGCGTCTACTTCGAGCCGAAGACCAAATACATTTGGGCGCTCGCCGTGGATTCGCGGGGCGCGCTCTTCGTCGGTACCGGAGATAAGGGCGAAGTCTTCGTCGTCACGCCCGACGGCAAGGGGCAATCGTTTTATCAGAGCGACGAGCGGCACGCACGCTCACTCGCGTTTGATGCGAAGGGGAATTTGCTGATTGGCACCGATCCCAACGGCTTGATTCTCCGTATCGAAGCAGGGCGAAAGAATTCGCAGGCGGTGCCGGAAGCCGGCGCGTCGTTCGTGGTCTACGAGACGAACAAGAAAGAAGTCACTTCCCTGCTCGCCGATTCGAGCGGAAATCTTTATGCCGCCGCCGTGGGCGAAAAACAGCGCACAGGCGCCGCGATGCCGATCGTTCAGACGTTTCCCACCGTTCCACCGGCGCCGCCGGCGATTAACGCTCAGAATCTTGCAGCCGCAATCCAGCAGACTCCAGCCGCTGCGCCAGTTGTTAACTATCCTTATTTTCCTTCGACTACCGGCGGGGCGGAAACGGTGAAGATCTCGACCGACGGCTCGCCGGAAACGCTGTGGAGTTCGCGCGAGGATCTGGTGTTTGCCATCGACCGGTCTTCTGGCGGCAAGCTGCTGCTGGGCACCGGCAATAAGGG